>Ga0233436_1000116_pt1 | contig 101090 bp, 98 predicted proteins | sample SI_122_August201_2_FD_182723 | JGI IMG/M metagenome (GOLD analysis project Ga0233436, IMG submission 182723) | Seawater microbial communities from Saanich Inlet, British Columbia, Canada - SI_122_August2016_150_MG | ecosystem: Environmental > Aquatic > Marine > Inlet | place: Canada: British... | reverse complement strand
GAGATTAAGAAAGCAGAGGAAAGACTCAACAGTAGACCAAGAAAAGCTCTAGAGTTTTACACCCCATCTGAATGTTTTTACAAACTAATAACTGATTCAAAAATTGCGTTAGAAACTTGAGACCAGCAGTATTATCTATGGAACTAATTGCGAACAACCCAAGACGAGAAGACATTCTCAAAGCCGTCCTTCAAATCAGTTTTGAGTTTATGAGATAACGGACTGGATAGGCAACGGCCAAGGCCGGTATCGATTAAACGTAAGCGAGAATATTAGTACCACAAGGTGTGAAACAACAACAGTTGTCTAGCGCCTTTTTTTTGACAATTAAAAAAATCGACGAATTAGTCGCCGAGTCAATAGCATTAAAGTTAGTAAAACAATTAGTTTAATAATATCTATACTAAATCTAAAGCCCTTCCATAAATTGTTTTACCCGATCATCAAGCCAGATATGATTACGCATTACCGGCTTTTTCAAAATCAATCCACCTAATGTCCGAGCGCGACTTAGAGCAACATATAATTGACCGGGTGAAAACACGCCTCGACCAAGATCTAGTATCATTTTATCAAAAGTCTTACCCTGACTTTTATGAATAGTAACTGCCCAAGCTAACTTAAATGGATATTGCATGAAAGTTCCAACTACCTCGGAATCAAGTTGACCACTATCTTCATCTAGGAAGTATCGATAAAAGTCCCACATATACGGCCCAACAGAAACAGTCTTTCCATCCTCCAATTGAATAATAATTTCATCATCCAATGAATCTCCATATGCAAAATCATCTTCTGAGTTTTTATCAACAATTACATCTATCACCCTACCAACAGTTCCGTTAATCCATCTACCCTTGGGATCATTTTTGACCATCATAACTTGAGCGCCAACTTTAACCATTAGTTCCAAGTCGGTCGGCATCGCCTTTTTATCAAATTCACCTTTTACTTCACCAAAATAAACATGCTCTTTACCCTTTACCATCTCAAGCTTATCATAATTAACTCGATCTGCTGCTGCATTAGTCGGGGTTAGATAAATATAGAAATCATCAGGTGTAGTTTCAAACTGCGGATAAACTCTTTTGTTAATCTCATCAATGTCTGGAGCACTCACCGTATTATCTCGCACTGCATTTAAAAGTTTAATAAACTTTTTATCTTTTTGCCGGTAAATCTTCAAAAGTTCCACTAGCTCAATATTAAACTCTCGCCCATCAGAGAGTAACTGCTCCTGATTATCGCCAAACACCTTAGCTGAAAAAAAATAGGGTGTAGGATAAAGCCGATTAAAAAATTGCTGTTCATATCTGGTCACCACCGGTGGTAATTGATACAAGTCGCCAATAAACACCATCTGCACCCCGCCAAAAGGAAGTTTCTTATTCTTTCCGTTAAGTCGCATAAACTTATCGATACAATCTAGAAGATCTGCCCGAACCATTGATACCTCGTCTATGACAATAGTTTCCAGACTCTTATATATGTCATCCTTTTCATCTTTTTTATGAACCCGACTCAAGGTGATATCTGGACCAAAACCAAAAAACGAATGAATGGTTTGACCCTTCACATTTACCGCCGCTACTCCGGTGGGCGCTAGAAACACTGCTTTCTTTTTGGTTTTATCCCTAAAATATTCGATTAAAGTAGTTTTACCAGTCCCTGCTTTTCCAGCAATAAAAATATTCTTGTTGGTTTTATCCAACAAGTCAAATGCTTTTTTAAATTTTTCGTTGAGTTCTATCTTTGCCATACCACTAATAAACGATCATATTAAACGATACTATTATAGCACAAAATAAAAAACTACTGATAATTGTCAGTAGTTTTTTATTTAAGTCTATTTAGACTCCTCAGACTCTTCGCGTTTATCAGCTGAGATAATTTTAGAAAAACTATCTTTATCCTTTTCCCAAACTGGACCGTAAATTTCTTTGACCTCCTTAGAGTATTCATCAATTTCATCAACTAAGGTAGTTACCATAGTATCTGCTTTTGGATGAGTGGGTTTTAAATCATCGTACTTATCACGTAATTCTCGAAAAACTTCTGGATGATCAACCAACATACATGGTAGATATAGATTTTCACTATGAGGCTGTCTATCTCTTAGTTCTTTATAAAATGGTTTGTCTAGCGCCTCTCTTAGAGACATATCCTTAATATTAGCTTGAGAGTAATGAGTAAAGATACATGGCTCCACATCACCCTTATTGGTAATATGAGCATACTGACGACCAGCAATACAACCACCAACAAACGGCGCATCATTCCAAAAATCAACTAAGAACATTGGTTTAGTCTTTCTAATCTCCTCTCGACGTTCTTTAATGTATAATCTTTGTTTTGGGGTAATCATCAACTTAATATCAGTATCACCACAAACTGGCATATACATAAAGTACCAACCAATAATTATTCCTTTAGCGATTAATGTATCTAAAAATTCATCAGAAGTCACTTCTTTATAGTTTTTAGGAGTAACACAAACAGAAAAACCAAAAGGCACACCGTATTTTTTCATCAGATCCATTGCCTTCATCACTCCCTGATAAGTACCCTTATTACGTCGAGCATCAGTATTTTCTTCAAACCCTTCAAGAGAGAAGTTCAAGAGAACATTTCCTAATTTAGCTAATTTTTTAACCACTTCCTCATCAACAAGTATACCGTTGGAATAAACCTGGAAATAAGTATCACTGTGCTTCTTAAATAGATCAAAAATATCTTTTCGGATAAATGGCTCTCCGCCCAAAATAGTAATAAATGCTACACCCATCTCTTTAGCCTCATCAACTACCCGATCTAAATCTTCAAATGGCAAATCATCTGTCATCTTATAATCCATGGCATAACAACCAACACAACGTAAATTACATCGCATTGACGGAGAAATTAAAACAGTAAATATCGGTGCGTGTCCATCCTTTTCGGCCTGGACTCTTTTATCAAAATTATCAATTAAACCATCCATAATCAAGTTTCCAATAAACTTTTTACGGCAATTCTTGTTCATATTAGTAAACAACTGCTTACTAAAATTGAACCCTAATATGTTTTTTTCAAAAAATTCACGCGTTGCCTTTACATGGCCTCTAACGGATTTTGGTGCTATTTTCTCAACAGCTGCAGTTAATTTAATTATCTGCTTGTTAGACAAATGAGATAATCCACCAATTATTTTGTTAACAACTGCTTTTTTAATTAAGCTCTTTTTAGACATACTTATTTAAACTATTCAATTAACAATATTATATTATATGTTACACTATAATAAAAAAAAATACCAGCCCGCATTTAAACAAATTAAATGTCGTCGAATATTATCGACTTTACTTCAAATTACCTACTATTTGCTTTAACACCTCTTCTGCTTCACCATCGCTGTATGCTCGACCAGTCCACAGCTCATATCCATCACCCTCAAACCGGGGCGTAATATGAAAATGAACATGATCTACCATCGGTCCGGCCACTTTGCCATTATTTTGCCCCAGATTGAATCCAGTTGACCCCACTGCTTTCAAAGCTGCGGGAGCAACATGCTTAATGACCCTAATCACTTTGCACAAAAGCTCATCAGGAATCTTAGTCATGTCTTCATAATGCTCTTTTGGTACCACTAGAGTGTGACCAGAGTTAACTGGAGTAATATCTAAAAAGGCAACAACATCATCATCTTCATAAACTTTATATGAAGGAATCTCTCCTTTTATTATTTTGCAAAATAGACAATCCGACATATTTTAATTTTTGTATAATTCACTATGAGTACCAAGTATAACAAAAAATATCACCTCACCATTTTCTAACTCCTTAAAAATTGCTCGCCAATCGCCAGTTACATTAATGCTACGATAGTTTATAAAATTACCACTTAATCTATGATTACTTAAGGTTGGATTATACCTATCTTCTATAAATAAATCTAATCTTTCCTTAAATTTTATTTTAATCTGCTTTGGACTTTTTTTAAATTGCTTAATAAACTTTTTAGAATAATATATTTTCATATTTACTAAGCAGTTTCTTTTTCAATAATATCATCTATAAAATCAACCGCACTAGCAGTGTCATTAAAAGCATACATATTTCCATTCTTCAAGTCTCGCTCGGCCTCTTTAATATCTTTAATTGTTTTATCTCTGAGGATTTCATTACTAAAATCAACGCAAAATCTTTTGGTAACTAAAAAATTACGAAGTGAGCCATCTAAAATATCACTTAAAGAAAGCCCCATTTTTTTAGCCAAAGCCTGAGCCTCAGTCTTAATCTTTTTATCGGTTCTAAAGTTTATAACCACCGACATAGTGTTTGTATGTTATTTGTATGCATATATTATATACAATTAAAATACAGCTGTCAATGGCTGTATTTTACAATATTCAAAATTAAACCTTTTTAGCTTCTTTTTTATTAGCTAGTGGCAAACTAAACGAGAATTTACTTCCCTTGCCCTTTCCAGGACTCTCAGCCCAAATTCGACCACCCATATTCTCCACCACCATTCGCGCAAAATACATCCCTAAGCCCGTTCCCTCGGTATATACCTGCATCATGCCTTTTCCGCGCACAAACTTCTCAAATAGCCGTGGAAGGTCTTCTGGCTCAACTCCAATGCCCGTATCCTGGCAAGTGAACACTACCGACTGTCCTTCTAGGTGCATTCCGACAATAATTTCGCCCTTTTCGGTATATTTAACTGAGTTATCTATAATATTAGAGATTACTTCTTGTACTTTCTGAGGATCAGCTAATACCTTTGGAATATTTTCTTCTGGGCTAAAGCTTAATTTTAGTTTTTTACTAACAGCCTTTGATTCAAAGCCCTCAATCAATGGCGCAACAATCTCCACTAAATTAACTGGCCGAATATCAAATTCAATTCTGCCTTGCTCAATACGAGAAACATTAAGTAAGCTTTCCACCAAACCAATTAATCGTTCAGTCGCTATAAAAACCTTACCAATATTAGTATTAATCTTTTTTGGTACCTTACCAAAGCTTCCTTCCATCATCATCGAGGTATAACCCTTAATAATGGTTAAGGGCGTTCGAAGCTGATGAGAAGCAATTGATAAAAACTCAGACTTAGATTGATCCAACCTCTTTAGTTCTTTGTTAACTGTCTTTAATTCTTTAGTCGCCTTTTTTACTTCTCCCTGTAACTTAACACTAAAATTCTTTTGTTCTTCATAAAGTTGAGCATTATCAATTGCAATAGCAACTTGCCCAGTAATTATATCCAAAACTCTTAAATCTTCTGGGGTGTAAGAATCACCAGACTTCTTATTACCTAAGACCATCACTCCAATCAACTTATTTTTAACAAAAAGTGGAGCGATCAAGGCTGCATCCATATCATACAGGCTATATAACAGTTCAGTATTTTTTGGATGATAGTCACCCGACTCATGCTTGACCTTTAATTCCTCAATTATTTTAATATCAGTCTTGTACTTGGAAAAATAATCAGCCATGATGTTACTTCGGTTTTTAACCAAGTCAGTCAATGTCTTTTTACTAAATCCCTGATGATAAAAAACATCTAAATTCTTTTTCTGATCAAGTAGGGCAATAGAAATATTGGGACAACCAAAAGCCCGACCAAGAATCTTAGCAACCAAAGTAAGTAGACGATTTAAGTTAACTAAAGAGGACGTAACAGAATTAATCTCGCTAATTAGTTCTGAGGAATTATATACTTTTGCATATAAAAATCGATTGGTGATGTTTTCCAAAAGGTTTCTCAGTGGCTGAAAAATAGAAGCGATAATCACAGAAACAATCAACGGCTCAATCCACCAAATAGCCAAGCCAAGCCAACCATCTAAAATTTGAGTTGCTAGATTAGATAGTAGTACAAATAGGGCACCAATAATCACAACTAGAAGGGCAAAAACAGAAGATCGCTTAATTAAAGTCTTAATGTCCATTAGACGATATCGACTAATAGCGTAAGTAATAAACAAAACATAAAAAGCAACAAAATATTGACCGAATGGGTAAATTTTAAAAAGCTGCGGGAAAAAGTTAGTCAATCCACCACCAAAACCAATGACGATAGCCACCATAACATACTTGATCTGTCCTCTTTTAATACCAAACGAACGACGATATGCTCCAGCCAACAGAAAGAGAAAATAAACAGTAGTGACTGAAAAGAACAAAGGATAAATAAAATAAAGCGGCCCGGGGTTTATCCAGTAGGGAAAAGTAAAGACCGGAACCATTCCGCCCTTAAAGAGCGGGGAAAATATTAGCAAGCAGATTGCGACGGCCACAATATAAACAGCCCTGTATTCCAACAAATATCTCTTTTTGACATTTTTATGACGTTCCAGAAGAACGGCAACAAAGTGAAAGAAGGTCGCTGGAATAAAAACACTGCCGATATCCAAAACATGTTGCCATCTTAAGGCGGCTGGAGCGTTATTTGACATAACTACCCCAATGAAGCCGATGGCCCAAACCGTAATAGAAATTGTAACCGCGAACCAAGTTTTGTTGATTAAGCCAGTCCGGTTACGCAGATAAACTAAAAAGCCCAAAGACAGCGATAACACCGCAGTGGTCATTAATGAAATAGTAAATATATTCATAAAGAAAAAGACTTAATTTCCCATCCTCTTTTTTCAGCCAAATCAAGTAGCTGCTTTTTTGGATTAACCACCACAGCATGATTGGCCATTTGGAAAAGTGGGGCATCAGATAAGTGATCTGAATAAGCCCAACTCTTTTTTACCAAGATATTATCTTTAGCCAAATACTTCTTAATCTTTTTCACCTTATCCAAGCCATAGGTTAGATCCCCTGAAATAGCTCCTGTATAGTAATTTTTATTATCCCGCTCTAATTCAGTTCCAATAAAATAATCAGCTCCCACCTTATCCGCAAATAACTCCACCAGTGGGGAAATTGAGTTTGAAACCAAAAATATTTTCCGACCAAGCTTTTTGTGTTTTTTGATTATAGCTAGTGCCTCAGGATAAAACTTATTTAATATAATACGATCGAAAAAGTCTTTAAGAATATCTTTAAATTGCTCAACAGTTCTGCCACGAACTAATAAAACCGCTCGAGACATTATTTTTTTTGGATCGTCTATTAGTCCCAGTTTATAAAAAATAAACCACAGCCATACTTTTATCAAAGCCACTGGTGACATATAGCCGTTTTTAGCAGCATACACCGCCAAATACCATAATGACGCTCCATCAATCACAGTATCATCAATATCCCAAAAAACTAAATCAATTTTAGCCATAAGTATTAATAGTAGTTGCGTTAATTATAACAGAATTAACAATAATGGGAAAATGACCATTAAAAAACACACTCTGGCTGAGTGCGAATCTTAATAAAACTTTCTATAATTAATCTAACATTTCTTTTATCCGTGACATCACCCTCTCATTGGCAATAATATCCAATCTCAACCGATCAACATCATTACTGCCCGATTCTTTTAAAACAATTGGCTCACCAAACTTAAAACTAGCAATCTTAAAAAATTTTGGAGAATTCATGTGTCGCGACATTATTTGATAGGTTCCGGAAATACCAACGGGAATTATTGGCGCATTAGCCTTTAAGGCAAGTTTTACCACTCCGCCATATGCCTTTTGCAACTGACCATCCTTAGAACGAGTGCCTTCAGGAAAGATCCCTAACACTTGTTCGTTTTTAAGAACATCAATAGCTTTGTTAACTGACGCTGATTTATCTTTTTGGTCCCGATTTACTCTAATTTGACCAGTCCATTTAACTAAAGGACGCCACCACCATTTTTTAAAGAAAACCTCCCCAGCTAAAAAGTATATTCTCCTGGGACAAACAGCGACTAGCAATAAAAAGTCAAAATAACTCTGATGATTGGCAGCAATAATAACAGGGCCACTCTTGGGAATATTGATAAGTCCATCAATCCTTTTAACCCAAATCAATTTACTGATTGGTCCAAGAATGAACTTTAGAAGATAATAAAACATTTACTAACTGTTTATTTATACATTTCCTCGATCTCTTTCTGGTAGTGACTCTCAATAATATGCCGTCTTAGTTTAAGGGTTGGCGTAATTTCATCCTTATCCTGAGAAAAGTCGTCGACCAGTAAACAAAAGTTCCTAATTTTTTCATGATCCGCTAATGCCAAATTTATCTTTTCTAATCTCGCTTGAAATAGTTCACGAATTTTAGGGTTTTCTAAGAGCTCCTCAGGTGTTACAAGTGACAGTGACTGCTCTTTCCGCCATGCATCAACTTCACTCCAATCAGGGGCAATTAAAGCCGAGATGAATTTACGACGATTGCCGATCACCATAGACTGACTAACAAACCTATCCCAATTAAGTTCATGTTCGATCACTGCTGGCCAAACATTTTTACCACCAGAGGTTACGATCATTTCTTTTTTACGTCCGGTAATTGTCATTCGACCCTCTAAATCTACAAAACCGATATCACCAGTATGAAGCCATCCATCTTCATCAATGGCTAAACTGGTTTCTTTTTCGTCTTTATAGTAACCCACCATCACATTGGGACCCTTCACTAAAATCTCTTTGTCTTCAGATATTTTAACTTGCACTCCATCAGCTATCTTGCCAACTGTGCCAAATTTATAATCATTTTCCGAATTTACAGAAACCATTGGAGCAGTTTCAGTTAAGCCATACCCCTCTAGAATAACTATGCCGATTTTTAGAAAAAACTTAGCAATCTTTGCATCTAAACTTGCGCCACCAGAAACTGCAAACCGAAGATGACCACCCATCTTTTTCCTAATCTTTTTAAAAACTAAAAAGTCTGCAATAAAATGATTCCAGCCACAAGAATCCTGTTTTAGTGCCCACAGAAATATTCGATGGCTAAATCCTTTGGACTGATTCACTCTATCCCAGATTGCATCAAATGTCTTTTCAAAAATTCTTGGTACTGATATCAATATTGTAGGCTTAGCCTCTTTAAGGGCCTGGGGCAATTCTTTATGACTTTTTGCATAAACAATACAAGAACCAAATAGAATGGCAGTGTAATAACCAGCCGTTCTTTCAAGAACATGAGATAATGGTAAAAAAGACAAAAAGGTGTCACCAGGACCAGAATAAACCGCCTTGGAAATAGCGCTGACATTACTCAAGAAGTTAAGATGAGTTAACTGAACCCCTTTAGGTAATCCAGTAGTCCCAGAGGTATAGATTATACTACAAACATCCTCGGGGTTGGTCTTTTCTAATATAAATTCATAATCCTTACCCAATTCAATAAACTTCTGCCAATCTAAAATATCTACCGCTGAAATACTTTTTGAATCCCGATCAATGTCTCCCAAAAAGATTATCTTTTTTAAGCTCTTAAGCTTTTTTTGGAAAACAAATATTTTAATTAAAAGATTTAGATCAGAAACCACTACGATTTCTGCCTCAGAATGATTTAAAACATGACTAATTATTTTAGGGCTCAAATTTGTATGAATTGGCACTGTCACGCCACCACATGACATCACGGCCATATCAGTAATCACCCATTCTGGTCGATTTGAAGATAAAATAGCCACTCGATCACCTGGCTTAATTCCCAAGGCCCGAAATGATTTAGCCGCTATTTTAATCCTGCTAACTAATTTTTTAAAACTAATTGAATAATAAACATCCCCCCGCTTATATTTTAAAGCTTTCTTTTTGCCATGCTTTTCGGCGGCTAAAAAAAAGTTTTCTGGAATTGTCTTTTGGATATCTACATTCATAAAAAAATATCAAACTATCAACTACTATTTATCACCCTGATCCACCTCTTTAATAAACTGGTGCATCTTTTTAAATAGCTTAAATCTTTGTCGATCGGTAAACAGATCATGATTCTCACTGTCAAACCAATAAATCATCTTATATCTTGACCCCAACCCCTCATGGATCTTTTGAGCACTTTTTGGGTTAACCACTGGATCAATATTAGCGTGCACAATCATCGATGGCACCTTAACCTTATCCAAATTAGGGATAGTCTCTTGTTCAACAAAATGCATAAATTCTTTAATACATTTTATTGGGATCACCGGATAGGTTATTTCATCAACCAAATCTGTATAATCTATTTTATAAACCTTTTGTGGCTTACGATAATACTTTTTAAATAATCCATAAGTATATATCCTTAACTTAATCAATTTTTGAAGACGTATAACAATTGGTGTCCCCAAAGATATAATCCCCTTGAGTTCTGGACCAGCATCTTTAGCAATAGCAAAAGCTAAGTTGCCGCCAAAAGAATTTCCAACAATAAAAACTCGGTCCACTTTAGACCTCAAATCATCATAAGCCTTCTTCGCCGAATTCAACCAGTCTTGGGAATTGGTTTTAGCAAATTTCTTTGGTGAGGTGCCATGCCCCACTATCAACGGTGCGTGAACAGTAAACCCTTTTTCCGCCGAATAAGCAGCCAACTCTTTAAACTGACGCGGGGTACTAGAAAAGCCGTGAATCATTAAAATCCCAACACCCCCTTTACGATCAATAACAATAGCCTCACCACCGGTTTTCCGATAACCGTGGCCATTTAACTTATTATTATTGTTTCTACCAATCATACTATTTCCAAATAGATCCCTCCAGTCTTAGATTTAAGACATAACAGGATTAATTAAACCATAAAAACTTAAATAAATCAATCGTTGGCCAGACAATAATAGGCATTTGCCAATCAATGGATAAACATTCAACAATATCACAAACAATGATCTTTGTCAAATAAAAAAGAGGCTTTCGCCTCAAAAAAACTACTAAATTTCGGCAATTACCCCATCACCTTCTTCTTATTTATCTCTTTTTCAACCTTAATTACTTCTTCGAAATTATCCTGATCATCAATTTTATTAGTCTTTTTCTCACCACACTTCTCACAACGATGGATAATTATCCATTTTTGCCCCTTCAAGTACAAATCAACTGGTCTCATTAATCCCCCACATTGATTTTCTCGGTCACCAGGGTTGTTATCGACGTGTTTGGACCACAAACAATTAGAACAATGATTGGTATAGCCATCGCCTGTTATTTCCTGGTCGCAGTGCTCGCAGGTAAAGTTTTCAGTTTTCTTGGAAAAAAGCTTTTTCATATTAGAATTTCTGAGCATTGTACAGTCTAGCGTATTCTCCATCTTTTTTCAATAGCTCATCATGCTTACCTATCTCAGCAATTTTTCCATCCTTCAAAACCAATATTCGATCCGCGTTAACAATTGTACTCAATCGATGAGCAATAATAAAAGTGGTTCGATCCTTAATTAAGGTATCCAATGCTTCTTGTACTCTTTTTTCAGTTATTGAGTCAAGACTCGAAGTCGCTTCATCTAAAATTAAAATCTTTGGTTCTCTAATCAAAGCACGAGCTATGGCAATCCTCTGCTTTTGACCAACTGAGAGCTTTACTCCTCTCTCACCCACCTTCGACTGATATCCTTTCGGCAATTTCTGAACAAAATCATCGACATTGGTTAATCTACCTATTCGTTCAATTTCTTTTACGCTAGCATTCCGCTTACCATACTTAATATTGAAAGCAATTGACTCATGAAATAATGACACTTCCTGAGGCACTAAAGAAATATGACGCCTCAAAATTTTACCATCAATAGACTTGGTGTTGTAGCTATCAATCAAAATATTTCCTCGAGTTGGTAAGTAATATCCAGATATCAAATCAACCAAAGTAGTTTTTCCAGATCCACTCTCACCCACTAAGGCAATAACTTCTCCAGGCTCAATTGTGAAGTTAATCCCCTTTAATACTGCCTTTTGCTTCTTTTTGGCATAATTAAAACTAACATTTCTAAATGTTACTTTTCCAAAAATTTCATTAATCTCTTCAATCTTATTACTTCGATCATCTACCTCTCTTTTAATGTCAAATAATTTATACGCCTCAACAATATCTACACCATTGCCCTGATACATCGGATAATAATGACCCAACTTTCCCAAAACTTCAAAAGCAAAAGCCGAATATCCAACATAACTCACTAAGTTTCCGGGAGTAATTAACCCCTTAGACATCAAAAGTATTCCCAGACCAAAAAGTCCTACAAAAGTAAAATAATGAAGCGAGGACATCCAAACACTTAGCTTGCTCCAAGACAACGCCAACTCCCACATTCGGCCCACCACTTTCTGATAGTTTTTATTAAATGATTTAATAAAAGTATCCTCCGCTGAAAATGCCCTGATAGTTTGGTAATCATTAATGTTTTCATAATAGCTACCATAAGCATTGCGGTAGGCATGATTAAGCTTTTTTCTAGTTTTAATTATAGATTTTGATTTTAAAACTACAATTAAAATATAGAAAACTGCCACCACCAACATAATCGCAGCCAAGGACCAATGGATGAAAGCCATAAAAATAATTATTGCAATCACTGCTAATAGATCCGGCAAAAAGAAAAATAATATTTGATTAACTATACTCGATACGCTATCGGCTCCTCGATCAATACGATTAACAATTTTCCCTGACTTCTGCTCCTTTAAATATGAATAGGGTAAATGAAGAAAGTGATCAGTTAACCTAATAATGAAAGATTTCTCTAGTTCTACTGATAACACCTGAGAATGCCTCCTACCATACCTCCCAAACCAATTACCAAGAAGTGACAAAACCAACCATAATCCTAAAATAATCAAAATAATTTGGGGGCCAGCGCCATTAAGCGCTCGATCCACCAAATTACCATAAATTGCAGGAATTACAGCCGATATTCCAGAGCCAATCAAAAAAATGACCATTAAAGAAAGCACCCTCTTTTTAAAAGGCTTTAATTGCTCCCAAATTATTCTATTAGTGCTCTTCATATCGACTTATTATAGCACTTTTTATAGGTATTGACATCATAAAGTTATTTTGGTATCATCCCTACATTAAATAACACTCGCGTAAATAAACTTTTAACTAATAAAGCGAGGCTAACTGGGCGATTTAAGCCAGGTTGGTTAAACAATTAATACAATGGACAAAGATTCAATACAAGAGTCCGAAATGCAAAAACTGCTAGATGATAAGCAGTATTTTAATTTGCCAAAATTAGGCGATTTAGTAAAAGGAACTGTTATTTCAGCTCACAAAAACGAAGTACATATTGACTTAGATGGCGTAGCAACTGGATTAGTACGTGGTAAAGAATGCTACAGTGAATCAGAAGAATATCGAAATTTAAAATTGGGTGATGAAGTATCAGCTACTGTTTTAGAATTAGAAAATGAAAACGGTGAAATAGAACTATCATTTAGATACGCCGGCCGCCAAAAGGCCTGGAGGGAAATTAATGGCAAGATGGAAGTAGGTGATGTTGTTAAGGTTGTGGTTTTAGACGCCAACAAAGGTGGTCTAATGATCAAGTACGATACTGTTCAAGGATTTTTGCCAGTTTCTCAATTAGCACCAGAACATTATCCTCGAGTTCCTGGTGGAGACAAAAATCATATCCTAGAAATTTTGAAAGGTTATGTCGGTCAGCAATTTGACGCTAAGATTATCGATGCTAACGAAGAAGAAGAAAAATTAATCATTTCTGAGAAGGCAGCTTGGCTTGAAACTCAAAAAGAAGTGATGGATAAATACAAGATTGGCAATGTGGTCAACGGAACTATCACTGCCGTAACTGACTTTGGTGCATTTGTAGAATTTGATGATAAATTAGAGGGCCTAGTTCATATTTCAGAAATTGCTTGGCAAAGAATTGATAATCCACATGATTTTTTGAAGGTTGGTCAGGCTGTTAAAACTGAAATTATCGGAATCGATGGTTCAAAGATATTCTTATCAATCAAAAAACTACAAAAAGATCCATGGCATGATGTTGCTGAAAAGTATAAGATTGGCCAAAAGGTTACTGGTAAAGTTATCAAAGCAAATCCATTTGGTTTATTCGTTGAATTAGATCAAGATATTCACGGCCTAGCTCATATTTCTCAATTAAGCACCAAGCCAGTTAAAGACATTTCTGAAATTGGTAAGGTTGGTGATGTAAAAGATCTTTATGTTATCTCTATTGAGCCAGCTAAACATCGATTAGGTCTAAGCTTACTTGAACCAAAGGCTAAAGCTGAAAAACCAGCTACCGATACCAAAAAAGCAGCAGATGAAAAAGAGCCAACTGAAGATAAAGAAGAAAAGAAAGAAGAAAAAACTGAAAAAAAGAAAAAGAAAGCTAAAACCAAAAAGGAGGAAAAGGCAGAAAAAAAGAAAGTAAAGAAAGAGAAAAAGAAAAAGGAAGAAGAGAAAGAGAAGACAGAGGAAGAGAAAAAATAATAAATTCTGAGTTTAAAAAAAGGGAGTTCCATGTCGGAACTCCCTTTTGAGAACTACAGTTTCAGTAAAGAGAAAAGATCTTGGCAATCAACGACCATTTGGTCATCACTACCACGCGGAATCCCCCTTATCTCCAAAACCAATTGCCCGTTTCTTACCCTCAGGCGATTCCACCACCAGACTGAACGCAAAAACATATCAAGGTCCACGTCTGACGTATCACAAAACGGCTTTGGATCACTCAGCACACTTAATTGACCACCAAGGGTATTCATAAAGACTTTGTAGCCAGACAGTCTGGAGATATAATCCTCAAAATTGCCTGGAGGCAGTCCATAACGACCGACTTCGTAATCAGCCAATGACTCCCCAATATATCTCGACCAAATATCAGCTACTACCTTCGGTGGCCAATCCATTTGCCGATACATTTGGTTGGTTAAACGCATAAACTCAAACCCCTCAGCAATAGAACAAAGATCAATGTTTATATGAACCGAAGCAATGTGGCCCAAAACGGGAAGAACATCACCATCTAGTTTCAACCAAATCTGATCACGCTGATCCGGCAACATCAAAGTATCTTCGTTTTCACTAAAATCACAGTAGTCGCCTAAGGGGCCACAGGGAGACACTTCGTATACCTCTGGCAAGATATCTCCTCGCACATCCTGAAGAAGACCAGCTCGATCACAAATAGAATAAGTTGGGGTAACCACCTCAACATTATTCCAGCCTAATTCATAAAAAACAAAGAAATCACCCCTACCAGGGAGACTTTTAACCAACTTAGTAGTCATCCCTTGTTTACTTTCAGCGATAGTCCAGCCACAGGCAACCAACTGATTCATCATCACTTGAGACTGATCCTTAGTTATTGGAGCAGAGCCACGATCACAAAACAGCGTCTCCACCTCCAATCCAATTTTTCTAGTTGCCATCGAGCACGTCCGAGCTGACTTGAAATAATCTCTTAGTGTTTGCATTGACCCAATCCTTTTTGTTAAAGAACCCACCCCAACTCCATAAACTCAATTTTTGAGTTTAATTATTAGAGTCAGGCGCTATCGCTCAAAACTATTTGAGCGATTTGGCCTGATCCCAATTAATCTTTTTCATTTTGTAGCAAGCTACTTCTTGATAGCTGCCAACCAAAAGCGGGTAGAACTCTTCACCCTGATAATCAACCTTTTCAAATTCGCTAAACTCTTTGTTAGGGTTAGACATTTGATTAACAGAACCATAAACCTGAAAAATATCTTTTTGTTTCAGTTTTTCTCTCCAATCAGAATCAACATTAATGTTTTTTAAAAAATCTTCCAAAACTATCACTAACTTATTTTCAACCAGCTCACTATTTTTAGGACCACACTCAATTTCTAAGCCACAATTGAAATATTCGCTAAGCGGTCCGGATAATTCCGAGGAAATCGCTGGCCAATAAACAATCCGGTCTATATTTAGCATTGCCGCTAACTTCCAATTAACCAATTTGGGATTAGTAATTATTATAAATACCCCGGTATTCTTTTTGGTACCATGCAAATCAATGGTATATTGATATTTTTTAGATCTGGCGATAATTTCAGCAGCTCTTCGCACCTCGTAAACATTGGATTGTAAATCTCCGGGGGCACTACGATTAAGGTCCTTCTGATAAAACCGCTTATTATTTTTCAGAGCTATTGGATTACCAATTAACCAATCAAATCTACCAACTGACAATTTTTTGATTGCTCTGATTCCAATTGGCTCATCGCCATGGGTACCACCGATAATTAAAGTTTTCTTTTTCATATTTAAAATTATTAACAAATAAAAAATTGCCCCGCGGGACAATCAAAGCCTGGCAAATCTAAATAACACCTCAGATTCACTCAAGGCTTAAAAAATGATGGATTAAGTTGTTTTTTGGTTTCATATTCATATTACTTTTTAGATAACGCTAGTTTATAACCACCCTTACCGGATTTAAGCCACTGGGCAACCCTAGTAACCGTAGTGGTGCTAAGACCGGTCTTTTTGGCAATCTCACGATAGGATTTTTCCTGATTAAGCATTTTAGCTGCCTGCCAACGCTTAGCCATTTCTGAAATTTCTTCAGCCGTACACAAATCACGTAAAAACATTGCAACCTCATCAGCACCTTTTAACTTTAAAATCGCTGAATAAAGCTCTTTTGCTTCTTTACTTTTCCAAGTTAGATAATCAATCATGATATTACTTGTATTAGTGTGTTAATACATTAACACAGAGATAAACAAATGTCAAGTGTGGATAAATAATCCATCAAATTATTTATGTCGAACCTCTACTGTAACGGTGACAATCCAATAAGTTGCCAAAACCAACAATGACAAGATTGCCGTAATTGCCAAAGCAATAAAAGAGGCCAGTCCAATCCAATAGTTAGTGCTAGCCAAAAATACTAAAACTAAAACTACGCTAATTATCTCAAATAATGCTTTTGATTTACCACCCCAATTAACATTGGGTGCTTCTGGGCTTTTAAGTATAATAAATAGCAACCCGCTAAGTAACGCTAAAAGATCAAACAAAACTACCAAAAAGATTATTGCCGAATGTATATAGAAAAACGCTGCCAGAATTAAAATAAGAATAATTAAAAGCTTATCAGCAATGGGATCAAGCAATTTACCTAAAGGGCTGGTTTGTTTTCTAACTCGCGCCAGTGAACCATCTATAGTGTCGGTCACAGCTGAGATTATAAAGAATATCAATGCCCACCAAAAGTATTGCATGGCGATAAAATACAAAATAACTGGAATTAGGATAAGTCTCAGCGCCGTAAAATAATTTGGCGTCACCTTTTTCGGCAAAATCCGAAATAAGCTTTTTTTCCAGAATTGATCAATTGTTTCTTGAATTATATTTGACATTTTGCCCAAAAGTAATTATTATGTATGAGATAAGTATATTAATACTTTGTCCTAATATTATAACACTTCACTAAAATTTATGAAAAAAATAAGCCAAAAGATAATTATCGCTTTGATTGTTTTTTTAGCCTTTGTTTCAGTACTTAGTTTGTTTAATGTATCAGATGATGAACCAACTAAAATAGACATCAGCGCTCTAATTAATCAAATTGAACAGGAAGAAGTAGCGAATATTGTCGTTAAGGAGAGTACTTTAGAAATTACCCTAAAAAACGAAGAGAAAGAAATCAGCCAGATTGAATCATCAGAAAGTTTAAGCACACTACTTAGTAACTACGGTGTTAGCCCAGAAAAGATCCGACTAGTAACAATTGAAATTCAAAGTCAAACCGGTTTCAAATTCTGGATGATCACTCTTTTGCCAGTGTTAATACCACTACTATTCATCATTGGGTTTATTTGGTTTATGCTACGCCAAGTTCAAGGCGCAAACAGCAAGGCAATGAGCTTTGGTCAAAGTAAAGCTAAAGAATTTAATGTTAATAAAGATATAAAAACATCTTTTAAGGATGTTGCTGGAGTAAAAGAAGGAAAGCAAGAACTTTTAGAAATTGTTGACTTCCTAAAGCACCCTAAAAAGTTTTTAGATCTTGGAGCTAAAATCCCTAAAGGTGTTTTGTTAATTGGCGCCCCTGGAACTGGAAAAACATTACTAGCTAAGGCGGTTGCCGGTGAAGCTAAAGTACCATTTTATACTATTTCAGGTTCAGAATTTGTAGAGATGTTTGTTGGCGTTGGTGCCTCAAGGGTGCGGGACCTATTTAGCAAGGCTAAGAAAACTGCTCCTTGTATTATTTTTATTGATGAATTAGATGCCGTTGGTAGACAGCGTGGTGCTGGATTAGGCGGCTCACACGATGAACGAGAACAAACCCTAAACCAAATCTTAGTTGAAATGGATGGTTTTGATCCTCGAAGTAACGTGATTGTAATGGCTGCAACCAACCGACCAGATGTTTTAGATCAAGCTCTACTTCGACCAGGTCGATTTGATCGTCGAATTACATTAGACTTACCAGACATCAACGATCGTGAATCTATTTTGAAAGTTCATTCAATAAAAAAACCATTTGTTAAAGATGTAGATTTGAGAGAGATCGCCGAACGAACCCCTGGATTCTCTGGTGCTGATCTTGCTAATCTTTTAAATGAATCTGCTATTCTCACCGCGCTAGAAAATCGAAAAGAAATTACCAAAGATGATATTCTACTTAGTATCGACAAAATCTTACTTGGCCCAGAAAGAAAAAGTCACATCTTAAATAAACAAGAAAAGAAGATAACTGCTTATCATGAAGCAGGACACGCTCTAGTATCACACAAACTACCAAATACTGACCCAGTCAGGAAGGTTTCAATCATTGCCAGAGGTAGCGCGGCAGGATTCACCCTAAAACTACCAACCGAAGATAAAAAACTTCATACCAGATCTGAATTTTTAGAAGAAATAGCAGTATTTTTGGGTGGACGAATTGCTGAGGAAGAAATATTTGGTGAAATTACTACCGGTGCTTCAAATGACTTAAGACAAACAACAAAGCTAGCCAAACAAATCATCGCCGAATATGGCATGAGCGATAAAATCGGACTAAGAACATTTGGTATCAAAGAAGAGATGATATTTCTTGGTCGTGAAATTCACGAACAAAAAGACTACTCAGAAAAGAGCGCTGAGAAGATCGACGAGGAAATAAACCGAATTATTAAAGAGGGCGGCGATCTAGCAAGAAAAACAATCCTAGATAATAAAGAAGAATTAGAAAAGATCGTTGAGGTGCTTATTAAAAAGGAAACAATCGAAGCTGAAGAATTTGAAGCATTGTTTGATAAAAAGAAACAATAGACCAATAACCTCAAAAAGCAGTGACTTATATCACTGCTTTTTTGTTTTATGCTTTTTATGCTATAATATAACAAGTAAAATAGATTTGTAATTATCTCTAAGTAATTAATAATTGCGATATATGGAAGGGACATCATTTTATAAATCAATCCTTAAAAAAGCTTGGAATATTACCAAGAAATTTAAAAGTTTATGGTTTTTTGGTCTATTTGTTGCGATCTTAGGTACTAGCGGATCATACGAAATAATGAGTCGTGTCATTTCTAGGCCAACCACCAAACCAGGAATCATTTCTGGCACACTCGAGGGACTCCAGAATGGGTTAAGTGGATCAGGAACAATGAGTTTTTTTCAAGGCTTGTGGCAAGTACTAACTAACGACCCTCAAACATTTGCATTAATGATTATTATTCTAGTCATTTCTATTGCTATTACAATATTCTTTATCTGGCTATCTGTTATTTCTCAAATAGGCATTATCAAAAACATTAATGATATTACCAATAGCAAGAAACCGACTATCAATGAAGGGATTGATTTCGCCACTAAAAAGTTTTGGCCCACTCTGGGAATAAATATTGTCTTAAGAATAATATTTTTCATCATTTTTGTAATATTAGGCTGGGCCCTAATAGCATGGTCCCCATTCGGTGGATTAGGTGCTGCCGCTTATTATGTCGCACTATTAATATTTATCGTTGTTATATTTATTTTATCATTTGTAGTTCGAGCTCAAATATACTATCTAACCCTCAAAAATCTTAATGTTTTTGGTGCGCTAAAAACAGCTTTCAATGCTTTTAGAAAGAATTGGCTAGTTGTTTTAGAATTAACCGTCCTATTGTTTGCCATCTATACCATTGCCACCTTTATCGTTGCCTTAGTGGGCGCAATGGCAATCACCTTCCCATTGATCCTTCTATTTTATTATACCATCCCAGCATGGCTAACCAGCCTTTTGAGCGTAGCGTCGCTAGCGATTGCCATTACTATCAGTTTCTTCATCACCTCAGTAGTAATTTCCTTTCAGTGGGTAGTTTGGGTACTATTTTTAAATCAATTAAACACTAGCCGAGGATTAAGTGGAATCGCCAGAGGAGCAAAAAAACTACTTAGCTACATCAGGAAATAATACATCTATATTACAAAAACCCTGCTGTAGCAGGGTTTTTGCTTTTATCAAAATAGCTCTTGATTCACTTTTTTGTTATAATAAATGATATTAATCACCAAACAAGCTCTGAGCACCAATACTAAATACCAAACATACTATGACTACACTCGGACCATCATTAGAAGATTTATTGCCTAATAAGAAAAAACCGACCGATGATTCAGCTGCTGGTAAGTTATCCAGTAAAATAAACGAAATTACCCTAGGAGAAAAAGAGAGAGAAATTCAAGGCAAGGCACAATCAATGGGCCTGGCTTATTTTAACTTAGTTGGATTTCCAATTAGCCCCGATGCCCTAACCACTGTTGATCGTAAACAGTCTAAGGCGAATCGAGTGGTTTGCTTTTTCAATAGTGGCCAAGAAATACGCTTAGGGGCTGTCGATTACAACAAGCAAGTCAAATCAATTGAAAAACAAATCAAAGACAATAGTCATGCTAACGTTTCTACTTATTTAATTTCTGAAAACAGTTTCAACCAAGCCTGGAAATTATACGAGGCGCTACCAAAATTCAGAGAGATTAATCGAGGAGTGGAAATAGATGCAAAAGATTTAGAAAACTTTTCCGAAGACATCACCGATTTTCGTGAACTCGACGAAAAGATTCAAAAAACATCTGTTACCAATCTCGTAGTGCTAATTCTTGCTGCCGCTATTAAGGGTCGAGCATCAGATATTCATATTGAAGCAGAAGAGAAAGATATTAAAGTCCGTTATCGTATTGATGGTGTATTAAACGATGTCGCCTCTATAGACAAGTCAACCTGGCCCAAGATTATTTCCCGTATCAAACAACTAGCGAAACTAAAAATTAATATTTCCAACAAGCCACAAGATGGTCGTTTTTCGATTTTTACCCCTAAAGACAGAATTGATGTGCGTGTTTCTGCCCTCCCAACCGCTTTTGGTGAAAGTATCGTCATGCGTATTTTGTTATCATCATCAATCAACCTATCATTTGAGCAGCTAGGATTAACCGGCGATGCATTCAAAATATTAGAAAGAGAAATTAGTCGGCCAAATGGTATGATTATTACTACTGGTCCAACCGGGTCCGGTAAAACTACCACCCTTTATGCGATCTTAACTAAGTTAAATGATCCGGAAACTAAGATTATTACTATTGAAGATCCGATCGAATATGAATTAGAAGGGATTAACCAGAGTCAAACAAACAAAGACTACCAATTTGCCCAAGGGCTAAAGTCAATTGTGCGACAAGATCCTGATGTGATTATGGTTGGTGAAATTAGAGATAATGATACTGCTGCAATTGCCATTCAAGCATCTTTAACGGGTCACCTAGTTCTATCTACTATTCATACCAATGATGCATTCGGTACCATTCCGCGTTTTATTTCATTAGATGCCAAACCATTTCTCCTTGCTCCGGCATTAAATGTAGCAATTGGCCAAAGATTGGTTCGTCGAGTTTGTAATAACTGCAAAACAGAAATTGAACTAGACCCCAATTCACTAGAGCGAGTAAAAAAAATAATTGCTAGCATTCCAGAGCGGTCTGAAAGAAAGCCGACCACCGAAAAACTTAAATTCTTCAAGGGTCGTGGTTGTGAAAAGTGTCAGGGACTAGGCTACAAGGGCCGAATCGGAATTTTTGAAATCATGCCCATCGAAGGAGATATTGAAGAGGCAATTCATAAAGGCAACCTCTCTGAAAACGAAATAAAAGATTTAGCCCAAAACGAAGGAATCTTAACCATGCTTCAAGATGGGATATTAAAAGCACTAGACGGCGTTACCTCAGTTGAAGAAATATTTAGAGTAACTGAATAAAATAGATTCTAAAATAAAAAACAACCCAGACTTAACTCAGGGTTGTTTTTTTAAACTAATTCAAATATAGAACAAAAGTCCTTCCGATTCGAATGATTATCTACGTATATTTATCTCTCTATTCTTTCCTCTTATATTAAACTTAACTATTATCAAATCTTTCGGTAAAATATCTTTCACTCGATCTGCCCACTCCACTATTGTAACACAATCATCTCGATCAAAAAACTCAGTTGCCCCAATTGCTTCCATGTCTCTGCCACTAGTCAATCGATAAGCATCAATATGTACTAATTTCTTAATATTATCACCTTTAACCACATATGGTTTTAACAATACAAAGGTCGGACTAGTAACGTGCCCTTTAATGCCCAGCCCCTCAGCAATTCCTTTAGCTAAAACTGTTTTGCCACTCCCTAAATTACCAATTAAAGCAACAACCTCGCCACCATTAAAACTCTTAGCTAATTTCTTGCCAAGATTAAGGGTTTGCTTTTCAGTTTTAGTAATTATTTTTTCCATATTATAATTCCCAATTTGGATCAGCAACGATATTTTTCCAATTATCTTTTTTTGCTTTAGTTTTTTTGTTTAGATAATACCCACCGATTGCCACCATCGCTGCATTATCTGTACAAAGTTTAAATTCTGGAACATAGAAGCTCAACCCCAGCTCCTTCGCAGCCCCCTCAAGTGATGATCTTAGCTTTCTATTGGCTGCTACCCCCCCGGCCATCATTATTGATTTGATATTATATTCCTTCGCCGCCTTAATCGCTTTTTTAGTTAGTACTTCGACTACTGCTTCCTGAAATTCATAACACACCTCTTCTTTTTTCTTCTTATTTAACTTACCCATTTTCTGTACGGTATATAATACTGAAGTTTTAAGCCCAGAGAATGAAAAGTTATAATCGCCAGAATGAAGCATTGGCCGGGGGAAAGAAACTTTGGGAGTTTTACCGCTTTTTCTAAACTCCTCAGCGTAAGCAGACACTATCGGACCGCCAGGATAACCCAAGCCTAGCATCTTTGCTACCTTATCAAAAGCCTCACCTGCTGCGTCATCAATTGTCTGACCAATCTTTTTGAAGTTATTATAATCCTTCAAAAGTATTAATTCACTGTGCCCACCAGAAACCAAAACGCATAATGCCGGAAACTTAATCTTTTCTAAAAAGTTACCAGCGATGTGGCCATACATGTGATTCACACTTATTATTGGCACTCCCCATGCATAGCTAAGGGTCTTAGCCGCTTCAGTTCCTGCGATCAATGAAGTGATTAGTCCTGGTCCAGAAGCAATGGCGATTAAATCAATATCTTTTGGTTTAATCTTTGCCTTAGTTAAAGCATCATCGATAACAAAGTTAATATTCTTCACATGCTCTCTGGCTGCAATCTCCGGCACTACCCCGCCATATACCGTATGGATATCGATTTGAGAGGAAACAACATTTGAAGCTATATTAAAACTACCACGATCAATCTTTAAGATCGCAGCACTGGTTTCATCACAACTTGTTTCTATACCGAGTATTATCATACACTTAAATTTAACAAAAAAAACGCGATTTGGCAATTGCCTTAACTGCTTAATTCTGCTAAACTAGAATAATATAAAAATAAATATAACTATTATGGATAACATTCAGGCGCTGGTATGGGAATTTATTAGAAACAATATTATGGATATTGTTTGGATATTGATTTTGTTTTTTATTGGCCGGATAATCTTAAGAGTAGTCATTAATAGATTGGTCAAATTAGCCGATGATGGTGATAACAAGGTTAAATCAATGAAAGAAAAAAGGGCCGACACCCTTGGAAAAACCGTACTCACAATTGGCGATGTTGTAATCTATAGCATCACCCTTTTGATGATTCTATCTATCTTTGGCATCGATATTAGACCGATTTTAGCTGGTGTTGGTATTATTGGATTAGCAGTTGGTTTTGGTGCTCAATCTTTGGTTAAAAACTTTGTGGCTGGACTATTTATCTTAATTGAAAATCAATATAACATTGGCGATCGAGTGAAGATCAGTGCCTATGAAGGTGTAGTTAAAAGAATCACCCTCTATTCTACTATGTTAGAGGGCGAGGAAGGAAACATCTATCTTCCCAATGGCTCAATCACTAATGTTACCAATAAATCTCGAAAGAAAAAGAAGAAATAAAAAAACAATCTTAAAGTAAAAAAGTGGGGACCATCAAAGTTCCCGCTTTTTTCTTTACCTTAATATTGTTTTTATTATATTTCTTGTATTCTGCTAATCCCCCTTCATATAGAACTTTCTTTTTGACTCATCAAGTTTTTCAATGGCATAGCGAAGCATGGTTCTTGGCATTGTCTTATGATATTTATTCAAGAATATTTCTTCCGCTACCTGATCTCGCTTACCAACTTCTCTAAGCATCCAGCCTACTGCTTTATGAATTAAATCATGATCATCGTAAAGTAATATTTCTGAAATCTTTAATGTATCCTCAAATTGATTCTCTTTAATAAACGTAAAAGTAGAAAGAACAGCAATTCTCTTCTTCCACAGATCTTTTGACCTAGCTAACTTATATAAAATCTTTCTTGGCTGATTAATTAAATAATCACCAACAATCTTTGGTGCTGATAAATCTATTAAATCCCAATTATTTATATTTCTAGTATTTTTTAGATAAAAATCAAAGATAGTCTTCCGATCTTTCTCATCCCCTCTATTATATTGATCAATTAAAATAAATAAGGCCACCATTCGATGATCATGAGTTTTACTATTTAGAAGACTTTGAACATTATCTAAAGAAAGATCATTAAACTCCTTAGCCACCCTTCTTTGCTCTGGCACTTTAATTCCTAAAAAAACATCCCCCTCACCATACTCTCCAGGACCAGTTTTAAAAAACCGCTGCAAAACTTCTTTTTGCTTTATGTTAGCTAAATTATTCAGTTCTTTCTTTAATTTTTGTAATTTTGACATAATCAGATTATAAAATAGTTTGTTAATACCCAGGGTAGCCGTATTTAAGCTACTAAGATCTAATAAACTCTATAATTCTACTTTCGTGCCAATATTCTCTCTGTGAGTTGAAGGCAATAAAGCCCAGATGGCCACCATACCTTGGTGCTTCTAGAAAAAAATGTGGATTTTCCTTGGCTTCTTTTTTAGGATAGCATTCAGAGCTTAAAAATGGATCATCTTGAGCATTAATTAGTAAAGTAGGAATTCGAATTTTGGGAATAAATTGTTTAGAACTATTGATGCGGTAATAATCCAAGGCATCCTTAAAGCCATGATTAGGAGCAGTATAGCGATCATCAAAATCCTTAAATGTTTTTATTTGATCATGGTTTTTATCATCAATTTCACCTGGACGGATCTTAGCCTTACCTTGAACTTTCTTACACAAACTGCGAAGAAAGATTTTTAAATAAAATTGATTAGACTTCTTATCCATCTCAGCAGTACAAGATTCCAAGTGACATGGTGTAGACACCGCCACCGCCTTTTTAACTAGTGGATTAATTTTATCTCCCTGTTCGCCCAAATATTTCAAAAGCATATTTCCTCCTAAACTAAAACCGACCAAAAAAATCTCCTGATAACGATTATCTTTAACAACATGACTAACAGTGGTTTCAATATCATCAGTTCGCCCGCTATGATAGGCACCGACTGCTCTATTTTGCTCACCACTACAACCTCTAAGGTTCATAGCAACAAAATCTATCCCACTTTTGTTAAGTGCCCTAGCTATTCCCAGCATATAACTTGACGTGGAACTAGATTCCATTCCATGAATGGCAATAACTAACTGATTAGAGCTAACATTAGACCAATCTAGATCTAAAAAATCACCATCTGAGGTGTTAATTCTTTCCCTTTGGTATTTTACATCTTTTATTTTGCGGAACCCGGAAGGATAAATAGTCTGAAGATGTAAATTTTTAAACCACCACGGCGGTCGATAACTAGATTTGACTATTGGCATAACAGGCTTACGATAATTTAATAATCTTAACTATATCATTCAGATAATAAACGTGCAACCCAGCCGTATATAAGTTAATATTATTTTACACTTCAGTAAAAAGGTCATTTCTTCAAAGAATAATAGTATTGAGAATTCAAACCCCTTATTTCAAGATATTAAGGCGTGGTATGGGGTTATTAAGGGTTTTGGATTGACATAATTGTTTAAATTTGGTACTATGCCAGCGAACATGCCATGGTGGTATGAGTGTTCAGAGAAGAAAAAAGGAAATAAATCTCTCTAGAGCACACAAATAACGGGCTGGTATATTGGGCGAGTCGCTCAACTTATCAGCAAAAAGGCACCTTAACACAGGAAGGGAACACGTCATGATGACCGAAGACGATGCTATCGAATTGGTCGGCTATTTGACACGTTCCAGGGCAATCTGGCTGAACCCAAAATTGCTCGACCTTGTTGAGAAAGCCCCGAGTCCTACCAAGGCCTTCAACGTTGTACTCCAGTACACTGGAAGCCGAAAGAAAGCGTTGGCAGCTAGATGGTACAGCTGTGCCATCAGGGATTATGGAGCTGACTCACTGGGTGCTCTGGTATCACTCCTTCGGACTCCGCGTGGTGCGGAAAAGTTGGAGCATCTTCTCACTACCACGTCTCTGAGAAACGAGACAGGTAAAGGGAGTCAGAGCAATGAACGAAGCGATCAACAAGAAACACGAAATCAAGACCAAGAAAGGCACCTTTGTGTGGCCTGTGCCACTGGGTGAAATTGAAACATCAGGGAATGAAATGATTCTCCCGACTCTCAGAGAGATGGGCGAATTGTTCGAAGCTCTTGGTGGAACGACATACGGGAGTGATTGCGATCGGACATCTGTTCAGTTCCAAGACTTTGTATCACTGTTGAATGGTGGAACTCTGGTTCGTCACACATTGATGTGCGGCCTTCCCCAAAAACAGCATAATGGAATTGCAGGTGCTGTGCAGAGTCTTACTGCCAGTTGGGTTCAGGAATTGCGTGACGAAGGACTTGCTGTAGTCGACGCACTACCCGATTCGACTCGTGAAAATGCTTCTATGCGGGTGGCCGATATTGGTGAGCAGTTTAAGTTTACCAGGATGCTGCAGAATATGGTGCGAATAAGTCAGCTGGGATGCTGTTCTGATCCGCCGACTCGTGCCCCCCTGATCGCAGCCTTCTTTGATCACCGAAAGAAAGATGGATGTTTCGGTGCGTCCATCAAAAATGCGTACTTTTTCGAGTACTACAACGTACCATCAGGGAGTCCTAGTAACTATTATGCCTTGTGGGCATTGGTGCCTGAAGAACATGGTGACTACTGGGTGGTCCTGAAAAGAAATGATGGACCACCACCGATTGCTGCAGACATGTCAATGGCTTACAGAAATGATCATCAGACATCCCATCTGTTGATTGAGCCACATACTGAAAAACCATCGGCAAGTTCGATGGTCGTGGGCTTCATAAGGGCCTAGTCTCACGTGCCCTATCCGCTGATTCAGCGGGTAGGGCCTTTTTTATCCCAAATATTTATCCAATGAATCATCGGGGTTAGATTTTATCCTTGGGTATATAAAAAACACCCCTATAAAATAAGGGTGAATTTCGCTGTAGACTACTGTACCCAGTATTCAAACCCCTTATTTCAAGATATTAAGCATTGGTATGGGGTTATTAGTAAGTTGAGAGGTAATTTGTGCGGGGACTAGGAGACGAGATAATGACCCATTTCAGAGAGAGTCTGGTTGTGGTATAATAAATTCAATAACTCATAAAATAAACTTATGGAAATGATTGTAACTATTCTCAGCTTCCTGGGGATACTAACCATGATACCAACTGTAATTGTTTTGTTGGTTACTATTTGTTTTGGTCTTTATGGTTTAGTTAAAAAAGATTTTAGTCATTTTAAGAAGTCACTTAAGATTTTTGGTATTCTAGTTGCTATTTTGTTTGTTATTTTAGTAATTTACTTTATTGTTAGTTTTATACAAGCTCCAGTGGCATAAAAATTAATTTATGTGGCGAAAAGAACAATATATTCCCTTTCTCTTCCTTTTGTTCTCGTTATCTGTTTACTTTTTTGATAAATTTTATCAGAAGCTTGGGCTGTTGGGTTCTGAAGGGGCTAGATTGGTAGTGTTGGCTTTAGCAATCCTATTTTTTTATATTGGTTTGGTAGGTGTGTTTTATCATAAGGTTTTAGAAAGAATTTTACAGCCAAATTCTAACCTTCCTAAAGAAGTCAAGGCAATGAAAGAAAACTTAGACTATTCAAAAAGAATAGATAAGGTTAATAAAGGAATTATTTATTTAATAGTTTTGTTTCTGTCTGGATTCATTGTTGTGCTTATTACATATCCGTTTAATAAAATACAGCATGGCTATCAACAAGTGTTGGAAGTCGTATGGACTTTTATTTCTTATCTTTTTGCCATAGTTTTTTATATCTCTTTTCCTGGAATTTTGATATTATTAGGCATAAAAGGCAAAATAAAAAAACAAAATAACTACAAAGGGGCTGATATTGTCGATGTGAAACTAAAGCAATCAGTCGAGAGATTCTTTACCAGGGGAATGGGTAAATAGGTTAAAGCCGTGTTCATCCTCATCATTTTCTCATGAATGACATCCTCCTCTCGGGGGTATTTTTAAGTTATAACATATCGGAGGCTAGCGATTATTCAGTAGGGGTTCGACCTTATCCCTGGGTATATAAAAATAACCTCTGTAAATAAATGATTATTTTTGTTGTAGACTACTGTATTGAGTATTCAAACCCCTTATTTCAAGATATTAAGGTGTGGTATGGGGTTATTAGAGAGTTAAAATTGACAGAATTTATATAATCTGATAAAGTATAAAAGAATTTCAATCGTTAAACCTGACGGAAAACCAGAAAGCATAAAGAAAGGATGAATGGGAAGATGAAAAAAACGTTTAATCTAGAAACCGTGTTGAGCGTTGTAACAGGGAAGATCTTTTCAAGAGAGGGAGAACAAAAGCTGTTCAGTATCTTAAGTTTCATGACTGGTTGTGATTTCACGAACGAACACCGAGCCTATCTCATCCGTGCTGGGAGAGCCTGTCAACCGTTTTTGAAAGTCCAGTTTCCGCAACTTCTGTCCCTGGGGATGGAGTGTGAGCTTATACGGCTCAAGAGAGGCTGTCGAGATATTGCAGAAACGGATCAAGAAGCACGTTTCAGATATTTGCAGAGTTGGCTTTCTGAAGTTGCCGCTGGCACAGAGCTTATGGTTGATCTAGAGCCACTCGGTAATATATTCGAAGTAGAGCCTATTCCAGACGGCGTATACCAGATGGGCAGTCCGGCGTTGGAAATGTTCTTTGGTATGGCGTGCGGAGAAAAATAGCACCTTACAACTGCCCAAGAAATTTTGGGTCAAGGCCGCCACTCTTGTGAGCTCACGGAGCAATATCAAGAGGGGGCGGTTTTTCTTTTCCCAAAATATCTCGGGGTTCGACTTTATCCTTGGGTATATAAAAAACACCCCTATAAAATAAGGATGTTCTTAACCGTAGCCCTAACAACCTCAATTTTAAACCCTTTGACTGAAGAGATAAGAGATTGGTTTGTGCTGTCTAAGATACTGGATATTAGTGTATAAATGGCTTATTTTAGATATTATATGTGTTATATCCTTGACATTAGAGCTATTATATGATATAATGTATTTATTAAGATTAAATTATATTCAGTTCTTTAAACATCAACCTGAGTAGCTTTTTGAGAGTTTAGTGCTAAACTATTAGAAAGCTGCTCACGGTTGAGCAAGCCAACTGCCTGGGATATAAATCCCTACCCAGGAAGCCACAGTTGCACATTGAAAAGGGACGTCACCACATAAGGAGACAATAAAATGGCTGATACAACCAACATCCACGAGAAGGCCGCCCTCGCGCTTCGCCACATTGTTCGCGAGAACAAAGACGGCGAAATCCAACAAATTGGTGAAGAGATTATCCGACTCTTTGCCGCCAACAGAAATAATGTTCAGCATCAAGCGCGAGAAACTGATCAGGCGGATCGTTTACCAACCACCGGCTATGATTACTCATCCTTAACGGATAGTATGCTCACAATCGAAGAGCTTCCCGGCTGGGAATGCTCATCCGTATGGGATGCCAACGGTATCGTGAGTCAGTGGGAACTCCGCTTCTACGGAGTGCTATTTGGCCAGTCCTGGGACTTCGTGTCCTGGGCAGTCGGACGCTATCTCAACAATGATGGAGACATCAACCTCGTCATCGAGTAGGTCCAAACCCCGCACACGCGGAGATTAGCCCAAACTGCTAACTCACGTGGTGCGGGCTTTTCTTTTTCTAATATTATCGGAGTTCGACTTTATCCTTGAGTATATAAAAAACACCCCTATAAAATAAGGGTGAATTTCGCTGTAGACTACTGTATTGAGTATTCAAACCCCTTATTTCAAGATATTAAGGAGTGGTATGGGGTTATTAAGGGGCTGGAATTGACATAATCTATATAATCTGATATGATAGCCATATCCAGAACGGATGAAGCAAGTCGCACCCAGCTCAAACTGAGCTAATAACAACAGGCAGAACGGAGATCAAACGATGAGTGAACAAAAAAAAACTCTCAGAGAAGAAAGAGCCCATGAAGCCGAAGGGGAAATAATCAAGAGCAAAATGACCATCTACGCACTCCTGGGGGGTCTATTCTTCCTAGGGGGCCTCACGCTCGCGATTATGCTCTACACCAAGAAGGTCACCCCCAATGCCTTCCTCTGGGTCTTTTCCGTTATCAGTATCGCCGCCGGGATGTTCTTCGGAAGCCTCGCCCAAAACTGGGGATACAAGATGGAGACCTGGAAGATAAAGTCCGTAGACTTCGAGGGAATCGGCAAGAAAGGGAAAAAGGCAGCCGAAATTGCAGAAAAGGAGAAGAATCTCACTAAGGCAAGCGTAAACACGTTTGCCAGAAGAGACCTCAGTAAGGAATGGGGTATCCGCCCAAGGGATGAAAACGACTGATGAGAAGGTCCCTAACCCTCCTCCCCCCCCTCGACACAACACCCGCATCAACAGAAGAGCCCAAACCTCTCTGTGGTGCGGGCTTTTCTTTTCCAAAAGATTCTCAGGGGTTCGACTTTATCTTTGGGTATATAAAAAACACCCTATAAAATAAGGGTGAATTTCGCTGTAGCCCCAAGGGGAATCGAACCCCTGTTTTCAGGATGAAAACCTGATGTCCTAACCACTAGACGATGGGGCCAGAAACTACTTTTAATAATTTTATACAATTACAACTTCAAATCATATTATATGTGATTTTTTTGAGAAAGTCAACTATTTGTTTTGCTTTTTCCTCTAATTTTCATTATAATATTAGTATATGACAAATCCAAAAAATAACCTTAAAAAGGTAAAAGTAGACCAGGATGGAGATTTTTTCTTATCACCAGAGGTAGGTGATGATAACGAATCGATTTTTGACGATGAGGGTCAATTAACTTGTGATGTTTACCAAGATAAAGACAATATTGTCGTTAAATCGACTATTGCCGGTGTTGAGATAGAAAACATTGATATTTCTGTTAATAATGATCTTTTAACCATCCGTGGGCATCGTGAATCAGATGAAACCATTAAAGAAGAAGACTACTATAGTCAGGAATGCTATTGGGGTACATTTAGTCGTTCTATTGTCTTACCCCAAGAAGTTGACCATAACAAAACAAAGGCAACTCTAAAAAATGGCATTTTAACGGTTACTCTTCCAAAAAAATACAAAACAAATTCTATTCCAATTAAACAACTCGATGACTAACAATAGTAAATCTCCAATTAAATTATCACTCAGCGGAACTATTGACCGATTAGAAAATAATAAGGCCATAATCAAAACTGAAGATGGCCAACTATTAAACTGGCCAATCAATATCTTACCCGGGGACACTACCGAAGGCGAGGCGGTAGAACTGTGTCTTTGTTCAGATAAGGCCGAGACTTTCAATAAAGAATCAATCGCCAAAGCGGTTTTGAATGAAATATTTAAAACCGATGATTAATAACCCTCTCTCCAACTGTCGCAAGGCGAATAAAAAGTGGCTAGCAATTTCCCTGGTCACTGTTTTTGTCTTAATCATAATAATAGTAGCCACTATTGCTGTTTTTAATGTTAGATTTAATGATCGAATTTACCCCGGCATTAGAATTGGTAATATTAACCTAGGGGGACTAACTAAAACTAATGCAACTGATCTACTCTATACCATTACTGACGAAATTGAAAAAGACGGAATAAAAATTATCTATACTGATGGTGAAGGGCTAAATCTTGAAGTTACTCCAGTAATTAGCGCCCTAACCGATCCCGATCTTTCTCGCTCTATTTTAGAATTCAAAAATCATGAAACAATCGACACTCTCTATTCTGTTGGCCGAAGTGAAAATATGTGGCAAAATTCACTAGCTAAACTTAAATCAATTGTCAGTGACCAAAGCTACCAAGTAAAAATAGTATTAGACACTATCACCCTCAGGGAAAGCCTAGGTGAACAATTCTCTAAACTAGAAACCCCGGCCCTAAACGCTAGACCACTTATTGAGGACGATCAAATATCTATTTTACCAGAACAAGATGGTCAAACAATTAACTACGAAAATGTTATTAAAGATATTGAAAATAATCTACACTACCTCAAAAATTCTTCCCTGGAAATAAAAACTACAACCACAACGGCTGTAATTACCCTAAGTGATGTCGAAGACAAGGTTAGCTTAATAGAGCAGATAACAACAACTACCACACCAAAATTAATGTTTGAAAATAAATATTGGCAGATCAGCAAGAAAGACCTAGCCAATATGCTGGAATTTCAAAAAGCTGAAGAGCAAATCACTGTTGGTTTAAATTTTAACAAGTGGAATATCTGGCTAAATGATAATATCACCGCTGAAATAAACATTGACCCTCATGATGCCCAAGTAGAATTGGTCGGAAACCGAATTACAAGATTTGTACCCCATCGAGAGGGACAGGCAATAAATAGTAATTCTACTTATCGGAAACTTAACGAACAATTATTATCAGATAATCTAACAGTAGATCTAATTGTTGAGGTGGCAAAGCCAGATATTACCATCGGTAGCATTAACGATATGGGAGTCACTGAAATTATCGGCTCAGGTTCATCTAATTTTGCAGGCAGCCCCTACAATCGTCGTCACAATATTAAGGTTGGTGCAGAAAAGCTACATGGCGTGCTAATTAAGCCCGATGAGGAGTTTTCTCTAATGACTACCCTAGGAAATATCGATGCCAATAGTGGATATCGTCAAGAATTAGTGATCAAGGGAAATAAAACCATTCCAGAATATGGTGGAGGTTTATGTCAGATTGGTACTACCACCTTCAGAGCAGCAATCGGCACTGGACTTCCAATCACTGAAAGACGGTCCCACGCCTACAGTGTATCGTATTACCTACAAGATGGATTACCAGGATTTGATGCGACCGTCTATGTTCCACACCCAGATGTTAGATTTGTAAATAATACCGGTAATTATATTTTAATTCAAACAGAAATCAAAGGTAATGAATTAACATTTGAATTCTGGGGTACCAAAGACGGTCGGATAGTCGAACGCGGAGATATTCGCACCTGGGATTGGACATCTCCACCAGAAACTAAATACATTGAAACATTAGATCTGCCAATTGGCCAAAAGAAGTGTACTGAAAGCTCCCATAAGGGAGTTAAAGCCGCTTTTGACTACACAGTAACCTATCTAGACGGAGAAGTTAAAGAAGAGACCTTTTATTCTACCTACCGACCATGGCAAGCAGTGTGTCTAATTGGAGTAGAAAAACTTTCTGAAGAAGAAGCAGACGATCAGGCACCAGAGAGTATATAAATTCTACACATAAACGAATCAGTAAAAAAAGATAGCACAAACAACACACCCACCTAAATAAATAGATGGGTGTGTTTATTACAGTATAATATTTATTAAACCATGGGTCGATCCCGGATAAACTAGTAAGGCCAGGCAAGAAAATTTTTACAGAGCAGGCTTTCAAGCGTAAGCCTGAAAGTAGCTCATAAAAATTCCCATGCTTGTCGTGCCCAGCCGTAACAGCTTACCCGGGTTTCTCCGTTAGGAGGATCCCTTTTATTTTCCGGTCGTGCCGAATTGAGTGGGATAGAGATTTCTCAATATAGTGTAATGGAAGGTGACAAATTTTTTCGACCCACAGATTATTAAATACTATGCACATTACTGCAGACAAAGAAAATACTCAAAGGGAAATTCCGAGTCAAAAACCAAGAAAATCCTTTTTATAGCTTCTATGCTTGTCGTGCCTGCAGATATGTGGATACTATTTTTTTGTAAACGACTCTATATCTTATCAAATTTAACAACTTTTGTCAACTAAAACTACTAAAAAAATAAAAAAACGCTAATTTTAGCGGAATCTTATATTTAAACACCTATTCCTCCAGTTACATTGCAATTATATATCAATTAAGTGATTGTGGCAAATAGATTTTATCCCTAATCTATCAACACCTTCAGTATTTTAATACGACTAGTTTTTCCAGACCTTATTTCTATTTGATTTTTAGATATACCAAAAAACTTAGCCATCACCTTAATTAACTCAATATTAGCCCGCCCCTTAACTGGCGATGAATTAAGCCATACTTTATACACCAGATCACTCACCTCTTCCACTCTAACCTGAGACGAATTTGGCTTCACCGAAACTGTAATTGTTTTCTGGCTCATAATTGTTCTAAAACAAAAAGTTTGATATCTTTATCTTCTGTAGTATACACTGCAAAAGTTGCTTTCTGAAATAATCCTCCCAATGTTCCGGGGTTTACTACTGAAACATTATCTACCGTATCTATCCACGGCTTATGGGTATGACCATAAAATACAATATTATACTTACCAGTAGCAACTAACTCATCTGCCTCATCTGGCCGATGACAAAAACCTACTTTAATACCATCTATTTCTAATTCACCAATATCACCATGTAAAGTTACATTATCTAAATTGCCACAAATAGATTCTAATGATTCCCTGTCTGAAACATTACCATGCACCAAATGCATACCTCCTTTAAACTTTTCGGCTAATAATTTTTTAACCACCCCGGGAGCAGCAATATCCCCGCAATGAATGATCATTTCAATTTTGTTTTTGTTTGCCCAATCCAAAAACTTCTCAATATTGGGAACATTATCATGTGAGTCTGAAATAATTGCTATTTTCATATATTATTTTCTCATCTTTTTAAGTAACTTTAAGTCCTCTAATTCTTTTCCATCCTTTGGTGTTTCTAAAACAATATCGACATTGTATTGATCTGCCAACTTCACTAATGCTTCAAACCCTGCTTTACCGATTTCGCCATCACCGATATGCTCGTGACGATCTTTTTTACTATCAAGTTCTGTCTTAGAGTCATTTCCATGAATTAACACTAATTTATCTAAGCCAATCACCTCATCAAACTTTTTAAAAGTTTCTTTTACTGTTTTTTCATCCCTCAAATCATATCCAGAAGCAAAGGCATGACAGGTATCCAAGCACACTCCAATTGAATACTTTTTTAACTCTTTCGCATTTATGATCCCTGCAATCTCTTCAAAACTATCTCCAATAATTGCTCCAGCCCCGGCAGCATTTTCAATTAAAAATCTTGTTGATCCAGTATAGCCATCTAGAATCTCTGCGATTCCCTTAATAACCTTTTTTATTGCTTTTTCCCCGCCAAGGTCTTTAGCACTACCAATGTGAGTCATTAGAGCATCTACCCCCAATTGACTGCCTCGTTCTAACTCTTCTCTAATTACACTAACTGACCCATGATAAATACGCCCTGTAGCTGAGGCCAGATTAATATAGTAAGGAGTGTGTATATATGAACTTAAGTTATTATCCTTACAAATAATTTTAAACTTTTCAGCTTGTTCTGAAGTAATCTCTTTAGCTGGTCCACCCTGAGGAGGACGAGAAAAGAACTGAAAGCACTCGCAACCATCATCAAGTGCTCTTTGCGGTGCTAAGGCTACATCACCAGCCGCTGAAACATGTAATCCTATTTTAGTCATATAATTATAATCTAAGAATTAGCTTTATACGCATCAAGAGTAGTTTTAATTATCGTATCGATATCACTAAACTTTGCTTCCCAACCCAAAAGTTCTTTAGCCAAACTTGAATCTGCCAATGACCTTGCTGGATCACCAGGGCGCCGATCCTGTTCTTCTACCTTAAAGTCTACCCCAGAAATCTCCTTAGCCTTATCGATCATTTCTTTCACACTAATTCCACTATTGGATCCCAAATTAATCGTAAAACTATTATTATCCTCTAAATAATTTAAAGATTTCAAGTGGGCACCTGCTAAATCATTAACATGAACATAGTCCCTGATACAAGTTCCATCTGGAGTGTCATAATCTGTTCCAAATATTCCCACTTTATCTCGCTGGCCCATTATCGCCTCCATTAGAATTGGCACCAAATTAGCCGGGTTTTGTTCCAGTCCCTTAACTACACCATCAGGGTCATAACCAACTGCGTTAAAATAACGAAGAGTCGCATACTTAATACCCTTTAATTTATCATACCACTTCAATAGCTCCTCAATCTCAATTTTAGTGTGACCATAAAAATTCGCTGGCCCTGTCGGATGCTTTTCATCTAACGGCAAATACTCCGGATCACCATATACTGTCGCACTTGATGAGAAGATGATTTTCTTTACCCCCACATCACTCATAGCATTAAGTAAACTAATTGCTCCGCAAATATTATTAGTAGCATACTTTCCAGGATTTTCCATCGACTCACCCGCCGCCTTAAATGCAGCCAAATAAGCTACCGCGTCTACCCCAACCAAGGCCTTTTTAACTGCCTCAGTATTTAAAACATCACCTTCGATAAATTCTAAATCTTCAAAAAGGTTTTCTCGGAGACCAGAAGAAAGATTATCAAAAACAACTGGTGTATGACCAGCATCCTTAAAAACCTTAGTTACATGACTACCAATATAACCTGCTCCTCCTACTACTAAAATCTTTGACATTTGTTTATGGTTATTAACACCCCTTAATATTACTTTATTTACCATTTTTAGACAAGAAAAAACGACCCCCTCCCCGAGGTCGCTAGGCTTCGACTTTCTTCTTGAAAACCGGAACAAATTCGCTTGAAAGGGGCTCGTGATCACTAACAGCATAAGCCACCTCGCCCGCCCGCACATTGTCGGGCAGAAGGTAAACGCTACACCCCTTGGTGTTGAATAGAAACTTTTCACCTTCCTGCTGTTCTGGGTGAACAAATTCTTCATCGGACGAATCATCTTCCCGATGAACTATCTGTCCATCGATCAAGAAAGCCTTGGCCCCACCACGCTGGTGGACACCGGCACCATTGTCAAAGTGTATCCGATTACACCTCGAACAAATGTAACCCTCTCGAGAACTAGAACACCCAACACGAACAGTTACACCTTGATCAGTACAAGACAAATCAACATCACCGAAACAATCCTTTTCGACACAAACAGCAATAGCCATTGAATCTACTCCCTTTAAAAACTTTACGAACAACGACCATCTAAGCGATAAAAACACATTATCATAAGGCACACATCTTGTCAAGAAAAAAGACGACCAACTGGTCGTCTTTTTTGAATCTACTATAGATTATTTAATCATTTCACTCTTCAGAAACTCTATTACTTTTCGATTGCCCAACTGATTTCTTAAGTGTTCTTGATATTGTGGTGATTCCAACTGCTTCTTTGCCTCTGGATTATCGGGATAAGCTGCTATCATTTTAGCTACCTCTACCTGAATTTCTTCGTCAGTTACCTTAAATTTCTTTTCCTGATAAATTTCTCTAGCAACAATTGCAGTCTTTGCCCGCTGAGTTGCTTGTGGTTCAAATTCTTTCTCTAGATCCTCACGAGTTTTCTTAATACCACTTAAGTAATCTTCAAACTTCATTCCCTGAGATGTAAGATTATGTTCCATCTCATGTAACATTTTATTGGTTTCGTTTTTCACTAATGTTTCTGGCAATTCATCTTCAAAATTAGATATTTCAACCAACTTGTCTAACATTTCAATTTCTACTCTTTGGTTAGCTTTATTCTCTTCGTCTTTTTCAATGTTATTTCTAACATTCTTTTTTAAATCTACCAAAGTCTTAAACTGTTTATTAGAAACTTCTTTTGCAAAAGCATCATCTAATTTTGCCACTTCTCTCTCATAAACTCCATTACACTTAACCTTAAAATCACATTCTTTACCAGCCAAAGTCTTCTGGTGATACTTTTCTGGGAACTTTAATTTGAATTCTTTATCGTCTCCAGCCTTTAAACCAATAAGCTTTTCTTCAAAACCAGGAATAAATCGACTTTCACCAATAGTAATTGGATATTTTTTGTGACTACCTCCCTCTATTACCACCTTATCCAAAGATACGTCAAAATCTATCTCTAATCGATCACCAGTTTTAGCCTCTCGCTTAACTAGCTTTTCCTTAGCTCGCATATTTCGAATATCATCAATTACTTTATCTACTTGTTCGTCTTTTACTTCTACCTTTTTCTTTTCAACTTTAATTTTAGAATAATCACCAACTTCAACCTTCGGCAAAGTTGCTACAACAGCCTTATACTCTATTGGATTATTTGGTGCTGCCTTAATAATATTAATCTCAGGCTGACCCAAAGTCATCAATTTTTCTTTTTCTAATATTTTGTAATATGTTTCAGAAATAATATCATTTACTGCCTCGTCAATAATTCCCATTGCTCCAACCTTTTTCTCAACTACATCATAAGGAGCCTTTCCTGGACGAAAACCATCAAATTTTAAATCTTTAGATAATTTTTTAGCTGCCTTTTCTAAAAAGGGCTTTATTTCTTCAAGAGATACTTCAATAGTTATCTCAACCTGGCTTTTTGGTAATTTTTTTACTTCTGATTTCATGGATATATATTATTTTTAACTCGGTTATTGTATCAGTTTTATTGTTTGATGTCAAAATTATTAGCTCAACTTCTCTCTAACCAGAAAGCCACCCAACGACAATTTGGGTGGTTTTTTATCTCACAAAATAAATTTAACTCATCAATAATGGCACAATAATAACAGATACTATCACCATTAACTTTATTAAGATGTTTAATGCTGGTCCTGCCACATCTTTCAAGGAATCACCAACCATATCACCAACTACTGATGCCTTATGTGTATCACTACCTGGACCACCATATAGCCCAGATTCAATTGCTTTCTTTGCATTGTCCCAAATACCACCAGCATTAGCCATAAACACTGCTAGGATAAAGCCAGTTACTATTGCTCCCGCTAGGAGTCCAGCTAAGGCAGATGCTCCCATAGTTAACCCAATAATAATTGGCACCAAAATCGCAAGTGCCCCTGGCCAAATCATCTGCCCTAAAGCGGCATTAGTAGAAATCTTCACACATCTATTATACTTTGGCTCTTCTTGACCACTTACTATTCCACCATTTTGCAACTGCCTTCTCACCTCCTTGATCATCTTCTCGGCTGCAATGCCAACTGATCGCATCGATAGGGCAGAAAATATAAATGGCAATAGCGCCCCAAATAACAATCCAGAAATTACTTTAATACTAACAAGATTAACTTCCGCTAGCCCGGTCATTTTACCAAATACAATTAAAAGTGCTAATGCAGTTAAAGTGGCACTAAAAATAGTGTAACCCTTACTAATTGCTGCCCCAGTATTTCCCATGGCATCTAGCTTTTCTGTTCGTTCACGCACCTCACTACCGGCTCCAGACATCCGAGCAATACTTGAAGCATTATCTACTACTGGACCATAGGCACTCATTGTTAAAGATATCCCAACAACAGACAGCACACCAACTGCAGCGATCGCTACTCCATATATACCAGCTAAGTAATATGACGATCCAATTGTTAAGACAACAATCACTACTGGTACAATTGTACTGAAAAAACCAATTGCAATACCAGAGATAATATTTGTTGCTGCCCCAGATTGAGAGGCCTTAGCCACAATCTTAACTGGCTTTTGATTTATAGAAGTATAATAATATATTATTAATCCGATTAAGGCTCCGGCAACTAGACCAATAACTGCTGCACCAAACATCTTAAAGCTACCCAGGGCAAAAAATGCAGCGAGCAACATAAATATGATCATTAAGACAGACACAATCGGCAAACCTAGCCCAAAGGTTGTTTTAACTTTTCCTTTTTTATTAAACATTACAAATACGCCGCCCAAAATCGATGCAATAAGTCCCAAACCAGCTAAGAATAATGGGAATGAAACTGCCCTCAGACCAAATAGCGGCAAAAATGTTAACCCTAGAACCACTGCAGCAACTAACGCCCCCACATAACTCTCAAATAAGTCTGCTCCGACACCAGCAACATCACCAACATTATCTCCAACACTATCTGCTACCACCGCTGGATTCCGTGGATCATCTTCTGAGATATTAGCTTCCATTTTACCAACTGAGTCTGCTCCAATATCTGCAGCCTTAGTAAACACACCCCCACCAATACGAATAAATAAGGCAACCAAAGATGCGCCAAAAGCTAGGCCATATAGAACTTCAATATCCTTAAAGATAACATACAAAACAGTGACGCCAAGCACTCCCAGAGCAGCCATAACATACCCAACAATGGAACTAGCAGAAAACGCTATTCTCATACCAGTTCGCAAGCTCTTTTTACATCCATCAACTGTTACAGCATTGGCTAGTGTCGCAGTCTTCATACTGATAAAGCTACCAAGTACCGCCAACCCCGCGCCAATTAAGAAAGTTAGAACTAGTTGCCAAGAAAAAGCTGACATAGCAAATAGAATTATAGCAACTATCACTACAAAAACACCCAAAGCGCTATATTCTTTTAATAAGAAGGTTTTAGCGCCCTTTCTAATGTAATTAGAAACTATCTTTACCTTTTCATCAGCAATTTTAACCCTGCTTAACTGCCAAAAGAGAAAACCAGCAAACCCCAGGGCGACTAGTGCCGCAGCAATGGAAAGCCAAATAAGTAACATAGGTAATAAATTATTAATTTAAAAGTTAACTATAGATAGATACATTTTATCTAAAATGAGAGATTTAAGCAAGAAAAATACCCCTGAGATTCAGGGGTATTTTTTATACTCTCAATTCTATTCACTCTTCTCTTATTCTGTCTTATCTTCTGTGGTAGGCTCTTCTTCGGCCTCTTCTGTGATTTCTTCCCTCTTTTCTACTTTTTTCTTTTTTACAACCTTATTTTTCTTCTTCTTTTCTTTCTTTTCAGTGGTTGCTTCAGTTTCAGTATCAGTATCTTTCTTAGCTTTTTTCTTTTTAGTTACCTTCTTTTTATCTTTAACCTTATCTTCAGTCTTTTCTTCGTCTACCACTTCATTGTCAGAATCTTCTTTTTTCTCTCCCTTGGTTAAGGCTTCACCATTTTCAGATACAATATCTATTTTCCAACCAGTTAATTTAGACGCTAATCGAACATTTTGACCAGCTCGACCAATTGCTAGTGATAACTGATCATCCTTTACCTTCACTGTTGCAATCTTTTCAGTCTTTTTTTCTTCGCTATCTGACTTGATTTTATTTTCTTTAAGTTCAACAGAGACCACCTTAGCAGGAGATAAGGCATTGGTAATAAATACTTCTGAATCTTCGTCCCATAAAATGATATCTACCTTTTCACCATTTAATTCAGAGATAATAGTTTGAATCCTAGCACCCCGTTGACCGACGCAAGAACCAATTGGATCAATACTTTCATCATTGGAAATAATTGCTACTTTAGATCGATGCCCTGCTTCTCGAGCAATCGATTTAATATCTATTACTTCATTAGCAATTTCTGGAATCTCAGTTTCAAAGATCTTTCGAACAATCTCTGAATGGGCTCGAGATACCATCAAGTATGGTCCCTTATTAGTATGATCGACAGTCGCTAGATAAAACTTCATTCGGTTACCAATGTTATATCTCTCCCCCATCATCTGCTCTTCAGGAGGCATCACTGCAGTTGTTCGTTCTAAATCAACCAAAACATTTCTGCCCTCTCTTCTTTGAATAACACCATTAACCACTTGACCTTCCAATTCTTTATATTCATTATAGACATTTTCTCTTTCAACCTCACGCAGTTTCTGAATAATAACCTGCTTAGCAGTTTGAGCTGCCATTCGACCAAATTCTCCTGGAACTTCCAGGGTAGTAACGATTTCATCACCAACTTTATATTTTTTATTAATTTCTTTAGCCCCAGTAAGCTGGATCTCTGTTCGAGGATTAAACTTTCTCGCACCCTCTTCATCATCATTAACAACAAAGGCACTGTTGGTATGAGATGCTTCATCTTCAACCTCAGCATTAAGCTGTTCTAACTCTTCTTCGGGCAAATCCTCAACAACAGACTTCACATCAACAACCTTAACACCACCAGTATTAACATCAAACTCGGCAATAATATTTTGCATCTTATTACCAAAATCCTTTCGATAAGCAGCAGCTAGCGCCAATTCAATAGCACGTAAAACCGCCTCTTCGGTTAGATTTTTTTCTAAACAAATTTGTTGAATTGCTGTTTTGATTGGTGATTGAGCCATAGATTTAAATTATTATAATTATTAAATAGTGATTATCGGGGTAAAAAAAAGACCGCCAGTCTGACCGTCATGAATTTGGATAATTCACTTGTTAAATTAGTTTAACAAATATCCTAAATAATGTCAAAAGCCCAGTGTCAAGTCATTAAGCCGCCATATTTCTGCCTTTTTACCATCAATCACTGCAAAACCAAGTGCACCACGAACTATTTTTTCTTTGGTAAATACTTTTCAAAATTTTTACGATCAGTCCGATCACTTCTAATTTGAGGAATTGAGTCCTTTTGATGTTTAATAATTGGAATTAACCAAATAATCAAACCAACTAACCAGATCACCAACCAAAACCGACCAGATAATACCATTACTCGCTCTATCCTAAACCAAATATATACTACTCCCAATAGTCCCATAGTCAAAAAGCTTCTAAAATAACGATTCAAGAGACCGGTAACAAGCTGATCGAACTTATTTTTGTTTTGTAACACCTTAATTACTATTGCGGCCAAAACTAATAATCCGAAAATAACCGAGAGGGCAATTAAAAAACTAGAACTAAGAGGAGCTGGCTTTAAATTAAAAAGTCGCCCCGGACTAAAAAAATTAATCAAATCAATTCTCATATACTATTATAATGTTGTCCCCCAATTATTTATATGCCTTTTCAAAAACAATACCGTAATGATACGGTCCTGCGTCAAATTCGTCAAGTAATTTAAGACCAGCATCGACAGAAAACTTTTTAATTTCATCGGGGTTAGTCCGATCTTCAACTGCCGGACCAAATGGCGCAGCAATTTTTAGCCAATCTACTACAACTACCTTACCGCCTCTTTTTACTAGGCGTGACGCCTCACGAATCACCAGATCATCCTTCTTAGACTGAAATAACATATTAACTAACAATGCTATATCTAAACTTCCTTCTTGAATCTTCGTAGCACCAACCATTTCTAGATTAGACCAAACCGTTTGAATATTATCATACCCATCTTGACGAGCCTTACTTTCTACCGCTGACAAAACTGGTTTTAAAATATCTACCGCATAAACAATACCGTCCTTACCAACGGCTTTTGCCGCCGGAAAAGAAAAAAATCCCAGATTGCCACAACCCAAGTCACCAACTTTCATTCCACTTTCAACGCCCACTTTTTCAACCAAGTCAACCTTGATCAAAGCATTACCATCTTGCATATATTTAACGGTTAAGTAGATTAATATTGCTTAAATTATATCACAAAACCAATAAAACCTTAAGATAATTATTTTGAGTTCATAATTTTTATAACTGGCTTGTAGCTCTTTCGATGAATTGGGCAAATTCCATACTTACAAAGTGCCTCTTGATGAATCTTGGTGCCATAACCCTTATGACGATCAAAACTATACTCTGGATACTTTAAATGATAATCAATCATCAGTCGATCACGAGTAACTTTAGCAATTATCGACGCTGCGGCGATGCTCCATACCTTTTCATCACCTCTAATGATGTTTTCTTGAATAATTGGCACTTCTTTATATAGGTTTACTGCATCAATTAACAAATAGTCTGGATAATTGCTCAAATTATCTACCGCTAACTTCATAGCGAGCTTAGTGGCATTTAAAATATTAATATCATCTATAATGTCTTGGTCAACAATTCCCACCCCATAGTCCATATTGGCAGTAATCCAATCAAATAACCTGTCTTTTTGCTTATCAGACAGCTTTTTAGAATCATTCACCTGTGGTAAATCTTTTAAATTATCAAAAGCCACGCATCCTGCCACCACTGGCCCAGCCCAAGGACCTCGACCAGCCTCGTCGATGCCACAGATAAGCTTAAACCCTCGATCTAAAAGTCCTAATTCCTGATTTGTATTTGCGTATATCATTAATAGTTATTGTACCCCAAATATCGACAGAAGTGAATTATTATTCATTTTTCACCCCAAACCTTGACATACCATTTACTTTATGATATAATGCAGATATTCGAGCCAAGATGACTAGGATGTGCAACTTAAAACAGGTAGAAGGAGATTGAAAATGCCATCGCTACTAACAACAGTAGTCAACGCCACAATGGGAATAGGGACTGAGGAGCTCCGGAGAGCCATTAGTAGCCAGACAATAGAAAGGGGTCAATGTAATGCCCTAGTTCTGTTGACCTTACTGGACGATCCGAGGATAGTGAAATCTGCTGACGTTGTCCACTCGATTGAGAGGGTTCGTAATCCTCTCTCAAGGGAGATGAACAGCGAATGGATCGGCAGTCGACCAGACGGCCATCCCACATGCCACAACGCTTCTGAAGTAATGGCGGTCATTGCCGGGGAAATCGTGCTAGGTAATCATAGTCGCAGGATTAAGGATATCTGTGGCCGAAGTCCCCAGGCCAACCTGGTCGAGATCATCTTGCACAATGCTGGCCTGACCATCGCAGATGTTATTGGCCTGGTCGGTGTGGAAGGGCAACAATCCCAAGCACCAACCAGGAATGTAGGATGGCGCCCCTCCATCAGTCTGGGGATCATCCCCCCCTTATAGGCTGCGCCAAAAACAGCAAGCCACGACCCCCTCGCTCATCAGAGCCAGGGGGTCGTTTTCATTGTTGTAAAAAGAAAAAAGTGAAGCGGACCATTCCGATTCACTTCATAGGTAGTCCACTCTCTCCAGTAAATCACTTCTTCCCCCAATCAGGGACAACCACTAAACTGGTAGACTTAGATATATAGTCATAAGCCTGTAGGGCTGCTTTCGCGCCCTCACCACCGGAAATTACAATTTGTTTATATGGAGTATCGGTACAATCACCCGCTGCAAACACTCCAGCCCTAGATGTCTGACATTTTTCATTTGTTATTATTTCACCCCGTTTATTCAATTTCAAAAATCCTTTTAGCCACTGAGTCTTTGCTTCATATCCAATTTCAATAAATACTCCATCTGTCTTCAATGTTTCCGTTTTGGAGGTTTTTTTATTTTCTAAAGTCACCGACTTAACTATGCTTTTACCTTTTATCTCCACGACAGAGGATGAAACCCGATATTCAACATTCTTAACCCGATCCATCCGCTTGATCAAATATGGTGAAGCAGTAAATTCTTCATTAATGTGAACCAAATAAACACGCTTAGCAATCTTAGATAAATATTCAGCCGCTTCAAATCCAGAATTGCCACCCCCCACAATCACTACAGTCTTTCCTTTATATAATGGACCATCGCAAGTAGCACAGTAAGATATTCCCTTGCCCCTTAGCTCCTTTTCACCAGGCACACCAAGATTTTTAGGGGTTAAGCCAAATGACAAAATCACCGCCTTAGTATTAAACCTCTCCTTATCTGCTTTAACTAAAAAACCACCCTCAATTTTAGCAATACTTGTCACTTCGTCAGTCAAAAACTGAGCGCCATACTTTTCGGCCTGTGCTTCCATCTTACCAATCAATTCCGGACCAGTAATAAAATCAAATCCAGGATAGTTTTCTATCTCATTAGTCCAGGCCATCTGTCCACCAACGTCTTTAGACACCAACATGGTATTAATTTCACGCCTAGCCGCATAAATTGCTGAAGCAAGCCCTGCCGCCCCAGCACCGATGATAATTAAATCACATACTTTTTGCTTACCCATATATTGAGTTTTATTTTATTACTTAATTTTACTACTTTTGAAGAGTTTTGGCTAACGATTGGCCTCAGCGCATCGTCGCTGAACTTCTTTCTTTTAAAAAACCGCCCAAGTGTAAAACTTTGGACGGTTTTTTTAATCTTAAATCTGAAATTAACTATTACTCTTCAAATATTTATAAATACTCTCAGTGGCAACTGATCCTTCAGCACAAGCGGTAATCACCTGCCGAAAATTATTAGATCCATCAGTAATATCACCTGCCGCCCAAACCCCATCAACATTAGTTGATTGATCACTCTCAACCTTAATATATCCACCATCATTAGTTTCAAGCTCCAATAACTCTAATCCGCCCAAGTGAGGGCTAGAACCAATCTCAATAAACAAACCATCAACTTCAATCTCTCGATCAGTATCCAAAACAATTTTCTCTAATTTTTCCTCACCTTTTAAATCAACAACATTAGCATCATATACTACTTCGATCTTTTTATTGCTTTTAACTTGCTCAATCCAAGTAGGATCACCTCTCAGCTCACTTTTTCGATATATCTGATAAACCTGCTTAGCCACATCAGCTAAATGGATTGCAGCCGTATTAGCGCTATCACTACCACCAACCACACCCACAACCTTATCTTTAAAAAACGCCCCATCACAAGTTGAGCAATAAGAGACTCCCTTGCCCAAAAATTCTTTTTCAGCCTCGATGCCCAACTTTCTTCTCTCGGTACCAGAGGCTATTAAGATTGAACGTGTAACAATTTCCTTACCCATCATTGTTTTTATTGTGAAACTATTTTTAGCCTTTTCAACACTAATCACATCATCTAACATCACCTCACCACCAAGCTCCTTAGCACTGTCTTGCATTCTCGCCATCAAGTCTGCTCCAGTGATAGCTTTCTCACTGGGCCAATTACAAATCTTGTGAGCAGTTGAAGCAAGTCCTCCCATGATTTTACCAATCACCACATTTTTTATTTTATAACGGCTGGCATAAATCGACGCTGTAAACCCCGCTGGGCCAGCACCGATAATAATTAAATCGTAGATATTCTCTGACATAATATTATTTTATATTTCCTCTTAATTTTTCCGCCACTAATATTCTTTTCATCGCCACCACATAAGCAGCTTGTCTAAGACTAATCTTTTTCTCGTTCGCTACATTATACACCCTAGAGAATGAATCAGTCATCATATCTTCTAGCTTGTTAGCCAAGTATCTTTCGTCAAATAGTCCACCAGACAAGTTCTGACACCATTCAAAATAACTAACCAGCACTCCTCCAGCATTGGCCAAGATATCTGGCACAATAACAACGCCCTTATCATTTAAAATTTTGTCAGCGTCTAAGGTAATTGGACCGTTGGCAAGTTCAATAATATGTTTAGCTTTAATTTGATCAGCATTTTTATCTGTAATCTGATTTTCCATTGCTGCCAAAAACATTACATCGACATCAAGCTCTAAAAGTTCCCCATTAGTAACTCTATCACATTCAACAGAACTAGTTACAGAGCCCATTGCCTCTTTGGTCTGAGCTACAGCCTCGATATCTAACCCATCTTCTTTATATATTCCACCCTGACTATCTGAAACAGCTACTACCTTATATCCATCAGCACTTAACATTCTGGCCACATGATAGCCAGCGTTACCAAATCCCTGAACAGCAACCGTTGCGCTTTTATCTAGATCATAAAACTTAGAAAGTTCTCCAAAGACAATTACCCCACCCTTAGAGGTTGAGTCAGCTCGAAGCTTAATGCCACCCAACTCAATTGGCTTACCTGTAATTACTCCAGGAGCGCAATGACCAACAACCTTTTCATATTCATCCAACATCCAAGCCATAATTTGACCGTTAGTATACATATCTGGAGCTGGAATATCTTTCTTTTCACCGATCACACTCGCAAACTCTCGAGCGTAAGCTCGACTTACTTTTTCTAACAGCTCGGGACTAGAATTTTTGCCATCTATTTTAACTGCACCCTTACCACCTCCCATAGGAAGGCCAACTAAGGAATTTTTTAAGCTCATCCAGAAGGACAATGACTTAACTTCATCGATACTTGCGTCCGGGTGAAAACGAATACCGCCTTTGCCCGGCCCTAACGCTCGATTATGAACAATCCGCCAAGCAGGGTATGTCACACCATCAACTTCTAATTCTTTTTCAGTAATTTGAGTATGACTTTTCATTAACTCAATTTCTGCGTCGGAAAATCCAGCAATCTTTTGAACCTCCTCCAATCGTTTAATATTATCTTCAAACATAAATTATAATAAATTTCTAAACTCTAGTCCCCTAACAAGTCTCTAAGATAGCTTACCAAGTTTTTCTAACAACACCTCTTTAGTTTGAACCCCGTTCATAGTTTCAACCGGTTTACCACCTTTAAAAATAATTAAAGTTGGAATAGACATCACATTAAACTTACCAGCAATTTCTGGGTTAGCATCAACATCAAATTTACCCACCTTCACACCATCACCAGCTTCTTTTGCCACCTCTTCGATAATTGGTCCTTGCATCTTACATGGTCCACACCAATCGGCAAAGAAATCTACTAGAACTGGTTTATCACTCTTTAATACGTCTGCATCAAAATTGGCATCTGTGAATGTAAATTCACTCATAAATTTATTTTTAATAATTAAGTTTTATATAATATAGCTATTTAATACTTTTTTATCTTCTAAGAAGTGGCTATTAGCTTCATCTACCAGACTTATTTTACAACAAACCAAGATTATTATCAAAAAGAAAAGATCCGCCGGGGTGGCCCCGGCGGATCTGTGAACTTCAAAGTACAATCGCTACTGAGATTGCAGATCAGCGAGCTTTTTCTCCAACGCCTCTAGCTCTTGAGCCCGAGATTTGAAAGCGTCCCGCGAGGACTTCAGCTCCCCCTGCCTTTGAGATGGAGAAGCCTCGACCTGACACCTAATATCATTGATGGCTGATAAAAGCCCCCTCAGCTCTACAACCATTTTCCGGTAACGCGAGCCATCATCGATATTGGCTGGTTTCATTGTCAACTTAGCAATGTCCGTCGCTTTCTGATCGTGATATCTCCCGATCTCGATTGACAGCGCACTGGTCTGTCGCTTCCTGTCTCCTTCTGAAGAAAGTATAAGGCAAACAATCAAACCGAGGACAGAAAGATACACCACACCACGTGGAAGATAATACATATGACTTCCCTCTCTGTTTTCTAGCGGTTTTGTTTACTTAAGATACCAACCAGACAACTTACTTGGTTACCAATGTAATATTATCCTACTGTTTTCTAGCAGTTTTGTCAAAAAAAATACATCATAACAAAAGCCGAGCTTTCGCTCGACTTTTTATCTACTTTGCGTTTTCAATTCTTATTCAATCACTACTGAATTCACATAAGAGAATTGAAGTAATGTTTGCTCCATCTGAGCTTGAGCTGAAGTTACCACACAGCTATCACCAACGTCATTTAAGCCTCTATTTAACTTAACTAGAGCCTGACCATCACCATCGACAAACACATTGGTTAGATAGGTCCCAACTGGAATACTAGAAGTAAGTCCCTGAGCCTTTTCTGCCTCAGTCAGCGGAGTAAGTAGTCCCCTAACCGTATTAACAATATCTTGATCATACTTCTTTTCAATATTTCTTTTTAAAGCAACCACCTCATTACATTCGCCACCACTTACCTTTGCATAATAGGCAGTAATTTCCACTAAGTCAGAATTGTCTTCAATTACAATATCGGCAGAACCGTCATTCTGATTACTATCACCTGGAGCTGTGTTAGTTGGCTGCTCTTGAGTGGTTCCATTTTCTTCTTCACCTAAAATTTCACCATCATCGTTTTGGCCATCTGAATTAAAAAACCAAATAACAGCCACGACAATCACTATTAAAACTATTGTTCGAAAAATTGCCCGTGTCTTCATGGCACCAGAGGTTTTATTATCATCATCACCCTCAATTGGATAGCTAGGAGTGTCCTCTGAATTATTTGATGCCTCACTTGGTGCATCAGTTTTAACTTCTGGAGCTTTTTGACTATCACCTGTTGATTGATCAGTGTTTGTACCCGATCCCTCAACATTCTCCACTGGTTGGTTAGTGTTTGTACTCGCCCCCTCATCTTTAGGCGTAGACGTCTGATTATTCTCTTCCATATATTTTAGTTATTTTTAAATTCGGTCAGATAAAGACCAGAAATATATAAAGTAGCTTGTTATTAGATGACTATATCTTATCTAAAAAAGAAGTTTTTTACAAATGCCTTTTTAATATGTGGACCGTACAGGACTCGAACCTGCTACCTCTTCCCTGCCAGGGAAGCGCTCTAGCCAGATGAGCTAACGGCCCAAGTGAAACTTAATTGTACATTCATTTCATTCTTTTTTCAATAATTTAAAAGTTACATTATTTTCATAAAACTTATACCCTTGACAAACCATTTGAAATGTTAATTTTTTATGGTATAATAACTGTGCGCAAAGATATTGTTTTTTGACAAGATAGTTGCGTTAACGTTAACACAAACTAAAATTGGAAGGTGGTCCTAAACCATTAGGGCTCGGTTTTTGTTTATCCACTTTTATCACAAGTTATTAACATATATATCTCAAACTACTAATTATCTACCCTACCAATAATTAGTAGTTTTTTTGATTCTAAAATTAGTCGTGAATCTTCCAGTAATTAACGCAATAGCCAAATAATCATCTTTAGATAAAATTGATATACAGTAGATATATTAATTAGCGGTTTTTATTTTATATTATGACACGATTTGATAGTAAAAAACATGAGATAAGTCTAGACATGTCTAGACTTATCTCAAATATATCACCAATAATCATCATTTAATTATTGACATAAAATAGATCACAAAACCAAACTTATTAATACCAAAATAATTTTATTTAGCTAAATTAAGCCAAAATAATTCCATAAGAAACAAATATACAATTAAATAAAAAAATCATAAAAAAAGGTCGCTGATTACCGTCAATACCACTATTATTATTGCCCATTATTCTCGCTTAATAAGCTCAAAATTACCAGCTAGACGATCGGTTAATTAAAGCAACTAACATCACCAACTATCGTAACTTGCCAATAAATAGATAATAGGCGCAGATAGCAGATACGCCAGACCAAACAAAAAAATATATAAAGGGTACTATGTACACCAATTGAGCTCCTAACACCGTCCCGAATTGATGCAAGTAAATATTCTTTACAAGAAACAAAAAGACTACCCCTAAAGGTAAATCTAAAAGCTAATACTGCGTTTGTGGAAAACAATTAGGAGTTTAATAAGAATTGAAAGAGCCCCGCACCATGAAGGTGAAGGGCTCGGTGTGAGTTGATGGCGTGGTGCCGAGGAATGAGATTGCGTCACTGACGCAGGCGGTGATCTTTCAGGATCTCGTCTATGTTGGCGACCCAATAGTCGAGAGCTTCCTGTAGCTCGTCTTTCTCGGGGCTGTCTGACATAGCCTCGATGATACATTGCATGCCCACAGCCAGTCTATCGGAGCTCAATTCCCTGTAGCCGAGGAGGGGAGGAATGTCGAATCCGTGTTCTTTCAGTGTCTCTTTCCGTGACTTTGTGGCGCTTACCATATCTCGAACGGGATGCCAGATAACCTCCTTGACGAATTCAATGCCCTTTTCCTCAATTACAGCCTGAAATTTCTCTCTCATGACTTTTTCTTCTTCCGTCATCGCTATTTTCTCCTTGGTCTTTGTTCTTGGTTCAGACCGATCTGGTTGTTATGGTACTTTATCCATTTCGGATACCACCATCATACTATAAATATATAATAATGTCAATACATATAATACAATAAACATCTAAAATAACCCAAAAAAGACCAGCCAGCCCATCTATATATTGGCTTAGTTTAGCCAATATATACTATATAACAACACTTATTTGACATTAATGTCAACTATGTCTTGTGATATACATATTTATAGAATAGATAAAAATAACAACAAAGAAAAGAGGGTGCCGACATTGGTAGTCAACACCCTCGAATTGTGGGCAGCTGGACCTATTCAGCTGCGCAGTCATCAATAATGTACTTAACTAGCTTGAGCTTTCCACTCCTCCAGTCAGCGACGGCGGATGCGAGCCAAATGACACCACCCAAAACCAGCCACCCGAGCCAATCTACCTCCCCCCTTGGACATTTTAGATTGCCCTTACAGAGGTGATAGACGCAAATGATCGATACACCACTCATTACCCAAAAATAAACAAAATGGGCGATTCCACCGCGGCTAATCTCCCCCTTAACCGGATAGCCCCAATCTGGCTTGTGGTTATCATGGAGGCAGAAAGCCACGAAAAAGAGTGCAATCGCTGCCCCGATTAAGCCAGCAAGTATGGCCTGATGTACAGTAACCACCCCCGGTTTGGCCTTAACAAGGTGCACGAATACAACCATGACGATGGAGAGGCCAAGGCCATCTCCCCAGGTCTGAGTGTGAAAGTCTTGCCAATGCAGGAATTTCTGCTTTGTATTCGAAATGATGGATCCTCGAGGGCTAATCCTTCCTCTTTCAAGATCATCCTCCTGAAACACATACCGCAGAAAACCAAACAAAACGTTGATCCCGACCGCCATAAACGAAAATTTCCATGAGAATTGCATCGTCCATCTCCGTTTCTTTGCCCTGTTTTTAGGGCAGTTTTACTAACAATGAACAGTCATCACTTTGATATCTGTATTATAGCATACATTGATAAGTATGTCAAATAAACTGAGTTCTGTCTAGACATGTCTAGACAGAAGTCCACAGTAAACACAAGTTATCCACAGATATTTGATGTTTTGTAGATTTTAAAGAAGTTGATAACGGAAAATCAGATCTAAAAAACTGTTGGATAGATTACAACCAAAATCACAAAATGCCATCATCTATTTTAAATACAAATTAAGAACTCACTAATGGTGTCAGTGAGTCCTTAAATGATTTCTTCAAAATCTCAATTTGATGTTTGTCCCCCGCCGAGATGATGGTGTATTTCTTGTGGTATTAACTAATGTGTCTCCGGCAAGAATCGAACTTGCGTCTGCCCCTTAGGAGGGGGCCGTTCTATCCACTGAACTACAGAGACAAATACTTGAACTAACCCTGATAATTTGCTAGAATAACTTAGTATTACCCTAACATAATAGCAAAAAACTCATGCAAATTCAATGGTTCGGACAATCATACTTCAAGATCCAAACAAAACACAATGGCAATGATGTAGTTATCGCTACTGATCCGTACGACAAAACATACGGACTAAAACCACCTAAGTTTCAAGCAGACATTGTTACTATCTCTCATGATCATAATGATCATAATAATATTAAGGCAATCAACGGCGACCCGTTTGTAATTACCAACCCCGGTGAATACGAAACCAAGGGCGCTTTTATTTATGGCATTCCATCATGGCACGATACTGAAGAAGGAAAAGTGAAAGGAGCCAATACCATGTATCGAATCAATGTTGAAGATATGAACATTGTTCACTTAGGAGATTTAGGACAAGACCTAACCGACGAACAATTAGAAAAACTAAGCAATGTAGATATTTTAATGATTCCGGTTGGTGGCGTGTATACAATTGACGCGAAAAGAGCGAATGAAATTATTAATAAGATAGAACCACGAATTGTTATTCCAATGCACTACCAGATTCCTGGACTAAAATTTAAATCCGGTGGAAAACTAGATTCATTAGATAGTTTCTTGAAAATTTCTGGCCTTACTCCAGAAACCGTAGATAAATTTAAAATTAGTAAAAAAGATTTACCAGCAGAGGAAACAAAGCTGATAGTAATTAAGCCATAAATATTTCCATGGCCCAAAAAAAGAAACAATCTCCATCAGAAGAGATCAAGAGATTTGTATCAATCAATGAATATAACCCAGAAGGAGAACAAAAGCTTCGACTGGTTTGGATTATAGTTTCTGTTTTCGTTGTTATCTTAGTAACTTTTTGGTTTTGGAGTATTAAACAGAGAATGAATGATCGGTTAGTAGAAGAACGAGATGACTTGAATATCGCTGAGGAATTCAATAGCGCAGTTGATAAGGCAAAAAATAATTTTAATGAAATCCAAAATACAATTAAGGATGCCGCTGAAGTACTACAAGAAAAAGCCGACGTTAATAACATAAAAAACGATGTCCTAAGTAAAATTCAAAATAATTTAGATAAATTTAACTTATCAGAGTATTCATCAGAGACGGTTAGCATTGCCTTAAAATATCCAGACAACTGGACCGTAGAAGAAACTGGGGATTATCTAACTCTTTCCAGTAACCTAGTCACAACCAGCACTACTACCACTATTGGGAGCATTAAAATTACTAAGCACAACAATTCTGAAAATTTAGAACTAGAACCTTGGGCCCTAAAAAATAAAACTGCCATTGTTAGCGACTGGTCAACAACTGAAGACTGGCTAACTGAAATTAATTCACAGCCAATCCTGATTTATGAAAATATAACCGACCAAGAAACTGAGAGGGTAGTTATTTTATCATTTGAAGATCGGATTTATGAAATAGAACTACTGATACTAAATAATACTACTGACGAGAACAACGATAACAACATATTAGAAATAGAAAAGATTTTAGAATCAATAACTTTATTAGAAAACAATTAAAAAAATATCATGCCAAGGAAAGTAAAAAAACGGAGGGGCAATCAAACAGTTATTCCAGTAGTTGACGCAAAAAATATTTCTGAGATAACCATTTCAGATGAAGCCAAGGAAAGTTACCTAGATTACGCCATGAGCGTAATTGTGGCTCGAGCTTTACCCGACGTTAGAGATGGATTGAAGCCAGTACATCGTCGAGTGTTGTATGCGATGTGGAGTATTGGACTTAAAGCTAATGCCAAGTTTAGAAAGTCAGCCAACGTGGTTGGTGAAGTAATGGCCAAGTATCATCCCCATGGTGACGCCTCTATTTACGATACTATGGTTCGAATGGCGCAAGAATTTTCACTAAGATACCCGCTAGTTAATGGTCAAGGAAATTTTGGATCCATGGACGGGGATCGGGCAGCGGCTATGAGATACACTGAAGCAAAATTAACCGGTATTGCCGAAGAAATGCTTTTTGATATCGATAAGAATACTATTGACTTTGTTCCAAATTATGATGGTGCTCACAAAGAGCCACAAGTTCTTCCTGCTAAATTACCAAATCTGTTAATCAACGGTACTGATGGTATTGCGGTTGGAATGGCAACCAAAATTGCCCCTCATAACATCGGTGAAATTATCGACGGCGCTACTCACCTAATCGACAACCCAGACTGTACCATTGATGACTTGATGCAATTTGTAAAAGGTCCAGATTTTCCAACTGGTGGAATTATTTATGATAAAAGGGATATTAAAACCGCCTACGCTACTGGTCGTGGTGGAATCGTTTGCCGAGCAAAGACTAATATTGAAGAAACAAAAAACGGTTCATTTAGAATTATCATCGATGAAGTAAACTACCAAGTTAACAAAGCAACCCTGCTGGAAAAGATTGCTGAATTAGTTAAAACCAAAAAGATTGAAGGTATTAGAGACCTACGTGATGAATCAAATAAGGATGGTGTTCGAGTAGTTGTCGAACTAAAAAAAGATACCTACCCAAAAAAGATTTTAAATCAGCTATTTAAACACACAACACTACAAACCAGCTTTCATTTTAATATGCTTGGGTTAATTGATGGTATCCAGCCAAGAGTATTGAATTTAAAAACCATCTTAGAAGAATATGTTAAGCATCGACAAACAGTAGTTACTCGTCGTACTCAATTTGAATTAGATAAGGCCAAGGATCGAGCCCACATCTTGGAAGGACTGGTATTAGCGCTGTCTAAAATTGATCAAATTATTAGTACTATCAAAAAATCGAAGGACAAGGAAGCTGCAAAAGTTAATTTGATGAAGAAATTCAAATTAAGCGAGAGACAAACGGTAGCAATCCTAGAAATGCGACTGCAACAACTAGCCAACCTAGAAAGAATCAAGGTTGAAACCGAATTAAAAGAGAAAAAGAAAATAATTAAAGAACTAACTGCAATTCTAAAGTCCAAGCTAAAGATTAAAACTATTATTAAGGGCGAGCTGGCAGAACTACGAGATAAGTATGCTGGCGAAAGACGAACTAAGATTGTTGCTCATGGTGTAGATAGCTTTAGCATGGAAGATCTTGTTCCAAATGAAGAAGTGATCGTAGTAGCAACTAAAGATGGTTACATTAAACGACTACCAACTGACACCTTCAAGCAACAAAAACGAGGTGGCAAAGGCGTAATCGGTCTAACCACTAAAGAAGAAGACACCATTGAGCATATTTTCTTAACCAACACTCATGCTGACGTCATGTTCTTCACTACTCGTGGTCGAGTATTCCAATTAAAATGCTACGATATTCCTCAAACCTCTAGAACTGCCAAGGGACAAGCCTTAGTCAACTTCTTACAGCTAGCCCCTAACGAAAAAGTTTCTTCAATTCTGCCAATAGTTTCTGGCAAGGAAAATAAGTTTTTGGTAATGGTTACTAATAATGGTGTAATCAAAAAAACCGCCGTCGAAGATTTTGATAAAGTAAGACGATCTGGATTAATTGCCATTAAACTAAAAGAAGGTGATGAACTCCAATGGGTCAAACCATCTAGTGGTAAAGAAAATATCATTCTAGTTACTGTTGGTGGTCAAGCAATTAGATTTAAAGAGGCAGACATTAGATCAATGGGACGAGCCGCCTCTGGAGTTCGTGGAATTAAAACAAAAGCAGATGATAAGATTGTTGGAATGGGAATTTTTGATCCAACAAAAGACAAAACAGTTAATCTTTTAACCATTATGGAAAATGGTTATGGTAAACGAACCAAACTAAATTCATATAAGGTCCAGGGTCGAGGCGGCAGCGGAATTAAAACCGCCAAGATTACCGATAAAACAGGAAAGATTGTTAGCGCTAATATTGTTCGCGATGAAAGTAACGACGTAATAGTAATTTCTCAAAAAGGACAGGTGATTCGTCTGGGCATCAAACAAGTTAATATGCTTGGCCGTGATACCCAAGGCGTTCGAGTAATGCGATTTAAAGAGGGTGGTGACAAAGTATCTAGTGTTACTCTGGTAAACGAGAGCCTAGATGATGAAGGTGTAAAATAACATCCTCCATAGAAATAATTAGTTAATACAAGTATAGTCCCATGCTTACTTACGGCCTACTAATACTGGGGTTCATCTTCTTGATTAAAGGAGCTAGTCTTTTAGTTGACGGTGCAAGTTCAATTGCCAAAAAATTTGGCATCTCTAGTCTAGTAATTGGTCTAACTGTGGTTGCCTTTGGTACTTCAGCGCCAGAACTTATTTTAAACGTTATTGCCAGCTTTAGGGGAGCGAGCGACATGGCCCTAGGAAATATTATCGGTAGTAATATTTCAAATATTCTACTAATTGGTGGAATTGCCGCCATGATCTATCCAATCAAAGTGAAGGGTGGCACCACCTGGAAGGAAATACCACTGAGCCTGCTTGCCTTAGTAGTGCTACTAGTCTTTGCTAACGACCAAATAATCGATCACGGAGCGACTTCAATAATTAGTCGAATAGACGGCATCGCCTTGATCGCTTTTTTTCTAATATTTTTGTATTACACCTTTGGTATCGCCAAAGTTAGTGAAAAAGACAATACTGAATACGCCAAAATGAATATTTGGCTGTCTATTGGCTATATTGTTTTAGGAATGATTGGCCTAGCACTCGGTGGCAAATGGATTATTGATAGTGCCACCACCATTGCCAGTAATTTTGGACTAAGTGATACTTTAATCGGTTTAACCATTCTCGCAATCGGCACCTCCTTACCAGAGTTAGCAACCGCTGTCGTTGCTGCCTTTAAGAAAAATGCCGATCTAGCAATTGGTAACATTATCGGATCAAATATATTTAACATTTTCTTTGTAGTTGGTGTTACTGCAATAATTAGACCGGTTCATTTTAATTTACAAATGAACGCTGACATCTTAATTGGTGTTTTGGCCACTCTAATGTTATATTATTTTGTTTTCACTGGTAAAAAAGAAAGAAGCATCGAACGCTATGAGGGTATTGGATTGTTTTGTGCTTATTTAATCTATATTGTATTTTTGGTTTGGCGAGGGTAGTAAAAAGATATACAAATCTTATATAAATCAACGGCTCACTAAGTGAGCCGTTGATTTTTTTTATAAACTATTCACTAACTGGCAAACTAAAGCCACCAGCCCTACCACTTTTTACTAACACTTGAGTTTTTAAACTGTATTCCATAACTTTTTCAAACGTTACATTAAATTCACAAAAATATTTTGTTTGCAACTTAACCAATAAGGTGTAATCAAAAGAATCATCATTATCCATGTCCCTTTTACCACCTTCATTATATTCCTCCTTAACTCTTGGATGATTTCGTAAGTTTTCAAACAACTCTGTCCCCACGAGAGGAATTGGTGGACCAGATAAAACTCGAATGTTTGGAAAGTTATTAACCACCTCCTTAGCATAAGCAAAGTTTTGATCCATTGTCGCTATGGTTTCACTCGGCAATCCGTACATAAATGGTATTTGAACATTTATTTTATTTTGACTTAATAAAGTCAGGGCTTTATTTATATCTTTTTTAGTGTAATTCTTTTTCACCCCGATCAATAATTCATCACTGATTGTTTCCACGCCCAAAAAAACTTCCACAATGTTTAATTTAACCATTAACTGAACTGTTTCTTTTGTTATCTCCCTGGGGCCAATATATATTCTAATCTTTATATGTCGCAAATCGTTTGGCCGAGCATTTAAAAGTCTTTTTGGATAATCAAGAGCAAAGAAAGAATCACCTGTTTCAAAAAAGTAATTAATACCATACTTCTCATTAAGCAAACGAATCTGCTTCCATGCAATCTCGGGCGCCATAAATGCTAAACTGTGTTCTATTGAGCAAAAAGAGCACCTACCCGCTGTTGTCGCCTTGGCACAACCCCTTATCATGGAAAGCGGGAAGGGTGCCGTATTCTGGCCTATTTTTTTAGTATAGACTTGAATAGACTCTCCAGATAAATGAATTAAATCAAAAATTAAATTTAATGAGGAGTTTCTTTTTGTGGTTGTGATAATTTCTGAACCAAATCTAAAAACCAAATTAGGAATATGGCTGAGTTCTTGTCCGATCACTAGCATCGCCATCGCTTCTTCGCCGTCACCCACGACAACATAGTCTATAAAATTATGATTTTTAAGAATTCTTTTTCCTAAATGAGTTACATTAGGCCCGCCGATTACTGTAACTGCGCCCCTAGCCTTAGCAACCCTTAAGATATCAATGCAATTATTATGTTTAGAATACCAGTCACTCACCCCCACAAAATCACCATCGATTCTTTCTAATATCTCTTCAAGGCTGATTAAATTACCATCGATAATTTCAATTTCAGCTTTTGGATAAAATTGACTTATTGACTTAGCAATTAATTCTAAGCCTGGTGGGGCCGACCTCAAAGAAAATATCTCTTTGGATTCTCTAGTATACTCTATATCGGCAGGAGGATGAATTAATTGGACTTTCATTTTATTTATATATTTCCTCAAAACCTTCCACATTGATGTGACAAGTTCAGTTGGAAGGGGTTGATACGCTCAACCCCATAAGCGGTTATAATCAATGGCTAGAATCTGACTCGTACACGGGCCAGTAAGCGATTGTCTTGCTCACCATCTAGCACTGATTCGTAGTCAATTGTTAGACATCCCTGTCCCTTGCCTCCAATCAGCCTGATGCCGTTAGTTGAAATCACTTCTCGATTGTGGCCGACAGTTCGACCTTCAATCTGAGTGTGAAATTCCAGCCATGGTTTCAGTCGGTAGGCAGCAAAGCTGTAGGCCCCAACCCAGTCGAGATCTTCACCGATAGCCCTAAACCAAGCGCCACGGATGGCCAATTTATCAACCGGTTTCCACCAGTAGTCTAGAGAAACCATCTGATTTCTCTCAGACAGTTGGGAAGTAACTCCCAGCATGAACCTAGTACCAAAGTTCCTAGTCAGGCGCCCCGACCACTCTGCCTGATCCAAGTTCTCTCTCTGGTCGAAAGCTACCCCAGATCGCCCAGAGATGTCTGTCTTGATGGACCAGTCACCAAACTTGCCAGCCAACTGGACTGCCCAGCCGTAAATATTGACTGGCTTCTTAGGATAGTTAACTGTCTCGATCAGGTAGGGTGGAGGAGTAATGTAGATAGTAGACAGTGGCAAGCGCCCCAGATTTAGCTTCCAGTTATCGCTTAGACGATAGCTAAGACGAAGAACCCGAAGCCAATTGTCCTCAATTCCCTCTTGGTCGTCGTAGGCCAGGTTGAACTCTCCATCCAAACTTAGGCCCTCGTTCAGCTGCCACTTGGATAAAAGCCAAAAGTCTTTCCAAATCGTCTCCTTTTTTGCCTTCTCTATGTAGAATCCGGTGACAAAACCACGAACATTCAGGGTAGTTGACCCTAGCTTCATTTCTGGGATCAAGGACGTTTCATCACCCCAAACCCCAATAACAAACATGGCCAAAAACACAACAAACACTACACTCTTTTTCATTATTCTTTTCTCTCAATTAAAGGATCAATGCAGATACCCACTAATGGGTAGTTACCGACTCTCGATAACAAAGTATTATAATATTTTTAATCGTTTTTGTCACATAAGTCGTCATCTATTAATATTGACTTATTTTTTAGTTTAATTTACAATATATAATGATGTCGGATTATTCGACATATATTGTAAAATAATCAAAATATGCCAAATAGCAAGCTAACAAAAACCCTATTAGACATCGGATTAAGTGAAAATGAGGCTAAAGTATATTTAGCTGCCTTGGCATTGGGGCCAACAACAATATTAAAGCTATCAAAAACAACTAATATAAAAAGAACTACTGTTTATTCAGTAGTCGAAACAATTAGGCAAAAGGGATTAATGAGTGTTGAGATCAAGGGCTGGAAGAAACTGTTTGTTGTCGAAAGCCCAGATAAATTAAAGTTTATTTTAAATGCAAAAAAGGAACAATTAGAAAAAAACCTACCAGATTTGTTTTCTATCTATAATCTAAAGGGAGATGAGGGATTCATCAAATATTATGAAGGAGTTGAATCAATAAAATCTATTTATGAAGATATACTAAAAAGATTAACTTCTAAAGACTGGTACTTGGTAATAGGAAGTACAGATCCATGGATAAACTTAGACCCAAAATATTTTAAAAACTTTCTCGAACGAAGAGCAAAAAAGAATTCTGATTTAAGACTGTTATTACAAGAGTCTGAAGTAGCAAAAAAATACCAAACAAATAGAGTAATTAATGGAAAAATAAAAATGCTACCAAAAGGATTTTCCACGACTTCAAATATGATTATTCTCCAAAACAAATTAGTTTTGCATCAACTGCTACCGACTACTAAAGCAATAGTAATTGAAAATCCTAGTATTATCCAAATGACTAAGGAAATGTTTGAAATAATGTGGGAGGCAATAGAAGATTAGTTCTCATCTATAACCCATTACTTTTTTTTCACTCTCCATTGATTAAATCCAAGCCAAGATATTACAATTACTAAAAATATTATAGTAGCAACTAGATATTTATTTAACTCACTTGAAGATGATGCTCCAGTATTATCAAAATCCACCCCTTCCTGAATCCCTAAGACCTCACCACCAATAATATCACTCTGATATCTTGGAAGTAGTCGATAACCGCTCTTAGTTTCTGAAACTATTCCAATTACTGTTAATTTACTACCTTCATTAATGCCTCCGATATCAATACCGGTGGATTTTTTTATATAAACTTTTATTTCTTCATTGCCATCATCTAAATAAATACTACTACCTTTCTTTTCAATCACCTCACCACTAACTTTTACCAAATGTCCTTCAGTATCTTCATTGATATCACTAATTTCTACTTCTTCTGGAATCGGAATTTCTCCACCTGACATGATCATTTCAATATTCTCCGAACCCTTGATCTTAATTCTAGTTTCACCGCCCGCTTCGCTGATCTCACCGCTCACTCTAATCATGTCACCAACCAATAAGTCTGGAAAATCTTTACTATAACAATAAATTTGAACTCCTGATCCATCTAAATAAAAAACTTGAGTGCCTAATAATCCTGGTTCCACCGAAACCACTCCTTCTACTGTTACCTGCGATCCAACTTCTAAACTTCTCACCTCGGCTAAAGAGATATTAATATTAGAAACCAAATTTGGACCAAGAGTGACACCAATTACATTAGCTAGACTCGGAGTAGGGCTATCTGTCCACTTAAAACCATACAAATCATCATAAGCGTAAGAATAACCAGACTTTGCACCCGAATAATCCACACTATCTATCAATACTCCGCTGCTGTTAATTAACCTTACGGTGTCGTTATCGTTATTTAATGCAATGCCAGTTACTGAACGAGAAAAGACTACATATTCTCCAGGATAGATCGTTGCGCCTTCAATTTGAAATGGCTTACTGCCACCCTCAATATCATCTAAAACCCAACCATTTAAGTTTATTGGCTCTGTACCAACACCAAATAATTCTATCCATTCGCCATTTAATTCTTCGCCAACTGGATTTGGTAAAAACTCAGATATTATCACTTGCCCATCAACTATTCCAACCTCAAGAGATCCAACCACCACCGAAAACTGAGTCATTCCTTCTAGTTCTTCACTATCTGTCACCATTAAAGTAATATCGTAACTTCCAGCCTCCTTGTATTGGTAATCCAACACTACATCAGTACTAGTTACGCCGTCACCCAGGTCCCATAAGTAACTTAATTCAACATCTTCCAGGTCATAAGAGTCGCTAGCGTCTAATACAACACTCTCATTAAGTAGTAGCCAGTCATAGTCAGCCTCAATGTGAGCTATCGGTGGTCGATTAGCGACTTGAATTATATTTTCAGCCCCACTAGTTGCTAATTCACTCCACTGCCAAGTATCTTCATCAAGACTATAGGAAAAATCTCCGATCACCTCACCTGAGTAACTCACTAAGTCCACCAACAGACCATTTGGATAATATAATCTGACTATCTCTTCACCAGAATTGTTTAAAGCGATGCCGCTTACCGATCTTTCGATAGATAAATATTCTTCAGGTAATAATTTGACAAACAATATATGGTTTTTACCACTACTATCTATTAGCCACCAATTAGCTAAATCTATTTCTACATCATCATTGTTTTTAAGTTCAATAAATTCACTTTCCAAATCACTGCCAACTGGATTAGGAAACAATTCGTTAATAATAATCTTTGGCAGGTCATATTCAGTCTCCTCAAAAGAATTTACTGTGCTTTTGGTAGCACGAGGGGCGACCAGAAAGTCATCAATGTCCTTATCTGTATCTACTCCATCCTTGATTCTAGATAAAGAACCAGAATCAATCGCAGTGGGAGCATTGTCAGATACTTTTCCATCATCCCAGATGCCGTAGGTCACGCTATCGATCACCCGGCTCGATGAATCCATCAATCTAATCATATCACCATCATTATTGAGCCGACCATTTAACTCACCAACCACCAAAAAGCTATGAGCCATAATCACGCCAGATATTTCAGTCACCCGTTCTGATCCATCTTCCAATACCCAGTCCATTAAATTGATTGATCTGCCAGTATTGTTAAATAATTCTATCCACTCTTCCTGATCGCCCTTGGGATCGATCATTAATTCATTAATCACCACAGCAGAGGGGTCATAATTTGGTCGGGAAGGGGAATAATGATTTCCAGCTGAAGGAGGATCGCTTTCTGATTCATCAGGATCATCGCCTTGGCCGCCACTATTTTGACTTCCTGGAGTTCCGCCACTTTGATGTTCTTGCCAGTTACTACTTGAATAATCGTCTAAAGTTAAATCAAGTCTCTCAAGTGAAAAATCACCAGCAGGTATATAGGTAAAAGACTCAATTACTGATACTGGATCAGAAGAAGTTCTTAATTCTATTAATTCACCACCCTCATTTAATGTACTCCAAGAGCTATCTATTATAGTACCGCTAAAATTTGGCCAATTTAGAACAAAATTATCAGCTACATCGGCAATAATAGCGTATTCTCCTGAATTTATTATCATATCCGCCCCCTGATATAAGGATAATCCATGATTTGTATCATTTTCAAAAAATTTCCACCCAGTTAGGTCCACTGGATCACTTCCTCTATTATATATCTCGATCCATTCATTATTTAATGATTCGTAAGCCCCAATTTCACTGATTATAATGTCATTATCCCCGGCGCTAGCTAAATCTAGACATAAAAAAGAACCACTCAACACTAAAAGTAGGGTTAAAAACACCTTCATAAACTCATTTTATGAGTAATATATCGCTTAATTATACCAAATATCGCTATCTTTAACACTTGACATAACTACCAATAAGTTATATAATGGAGATATTGTACGTTATAACCTAAATGTTAATGGTCCTATACAATGGTTGGGGTGGCGTAGACAAGTGAGAGCTGCGAGTCCCAACCAACAATCCCTGGCATGTCCGCAAAAAACAAAACGCGGGTGAGTCAAAAGGAGACAGACAGATGAGTAGCAAACAGAAAAGTGGAATCAGTAAGGCGGCTGGGCTCATCCACGAGCTCATGCTTACGAGCGACAAGGTTGGTGCTGCAGAAGCATTCTATGCTGCACTGGCACACAATGAGAAACTGTTTCGGAGGGTGGTCAAATTTGTAGAGGATGAAACCTTTGTGATTGAAGTGTTAGAGACCCACGAAGTCACCATTCGCTTCGAGTCCCATTCGAGCATGGGCTACGTCACGAAAGAGATGATGCATGATGTCGGAGTACAGTTTGGTCGGTCTTACAACTGCAAACGACAGTATCTCGGTCTTGAAGACAATCAGGAAGTTACGATCGAGGTCCAGGTTGCTAGGATCAACGATCCTCTGCACGACCCTCAGGACTTGGTAGATTTCCTGGCCAAAATTCAGAATGCTGGGTATCGGCTAGCTGAACTAGCTGAGGTCCACGCACTGATCAAGGCAGGGCATGTGTGCAACAGACTGACGTTCGCTGGCAAACAGCACCGATATGAAGACATGCTGTTGACGGTCGAGGGTCAGGATTGCAATGGAAATTACAGTCCCGAAAAGCCGTGTCCTGACTGTGGAGCAACTCATCCGCTGCAAGTGACCCAGAATCAGCACAACTACCGCCGAGTCAGCGGTCTAAAGAATCGCACCTTCGCGGTCGTAAAGATCAAATCCTGACCGCCACCGGCACAACGCCACCAACCTCAGAGCCCCCACCATCACGGTGTGGGGCTCTTTACTTTTAAACTACCTTATTAATGTGCACTGATATCTCAATGGCTATTCTAACGCCATTTTTTTAAATTTGTCCTTACTCTCAACTCTTATTTACTAAAGTAGGGTCTTTTTTATGACTATTTTTATAATATTCCCTCATTTTCTTAATATTCAAGATATTATTGTTTATTTTACCTAATTTATTGATTGGTAACACCTTAGTTTTCAATATCATACTAAATGTTTTTGGATGACAGTGGACTCGTTATTTGAGGACTCGTAAGCCCCAATTTCACTGATTATAATGTCATTATCCCCGGCGCTAGCTAAATCTAGACATAAAAAAGAACCACTCAACACTAAAAGTAGGGTTAAAAACACCTTCATAAACTCATTTTATGGGTAATATATGCCTAATTATAGCAAGTTTAGCTAGTTTTAGCACTTGACAATATTGTAAATATATTATATAATGTCGGTATCGAACATTACAACTTATGAGTTTTTTGAACCAAAGATAATCAAGTGTGACATTCTGTCACGAAAACCCAGTAAGGAAAAGGTAAAGGAGTAGCAAGCGATGCAGACAACGATCATGAAGAAGGTAGCTGGTCTGATGATGGCGGCAATGGTGCTCTCAACGTTGGGAGTGATCGGAGCCGATGTTGTTGGAGAAGTCTATCTGATAGCTCCGACCACGAAACCGCTGATGGCTGCCGACTTCGTCGGCCTCAAAGGCACGATCCAGCTGATCGACAAGGAAGAAGGCGTTATCAGGAAATACCCAGTCGAAGGCAATGTAGTCGCTATCGTCGACATCGAAGACGAAATCTACGCCTTGACCAGTCGCCTGGACTACCGTCATCCTGACGACGTCCGTACCACTGTGTATATGTACTCAGAACGGGGCCAAACCAGGTTCCGTAAACGGCAGTGCTTCGAGAATGTAGCAATCACGAAGATGAAGAACTCGCACGGCCTTAAGAAGGCCGGCATTCACATGTACAGCGCCGGTAGCTTCCAAAGGGGCAAAACTGGCAGCGTTACCAAGAAGGGCGTGATGTACTATGATGGCAAGCAGGAAAAATTCCAACTTGCCCTCAACCACAACACCGGCATGATCAAATACCTAGGAGACGTATGCGATCTGGATCCGGGATACTGGTTCGTAAGTAGTGACAAGAGTGAGTATGTCCTCGACACGCGTCGGGTACGGCTCATGAAGGTTACACGAAAGTACGACACCACCATCGGAATGTTCGTCTCCTGCAGAACCATCGAGAACCAGACTCCAGTGATTATCACTCCTGCTATAGGAAAAGACTTGAGAATCGCTGATCGGTACCTCGAAATGACCGACAAGGCGTACGATCTGGTCGACCTCGTTGTCGAAAAAGGCCAGATCCACCTGGTTGGCATCCACAAAGATGTGTTGATGCCCGGACTTCGGCACTGGATCTACACCGGGCTTGGTAAGACCGGATTCTACTCTCAGAAGAATGGGCGCATGCTCCGAGCGCAAAAGGGCGCCAACTGGATTTACGTCCAGGAAGGAGTGTACCTCTCAACCAGCCCACTGACAGAGGACGCGCCACACGGAGTGTTGAAAAGTCTCCACGTGTTCGAGCATGGTAGCGTAAGCAACTACCCGTTCGTCGACTACACCACCGATGGTGAGCACAAGCCGTTTCTGGTTGAAACGGCAGAGGTTGACGGCGACCATGTCGTAGTCACCTCACCAGACGGTGTCGTGATCAAGTGCGGCCTGGAGAATGGCCGATGGGACAATGAACCAAGGCTACACGCAAAAAGGCCGGCATATCCGGCAAAGCTAATCGCCCCATAATCCGGGCGTGGCTACCAGGCAAGTCAATTGCCAAGTAGTCGCGGGAATAACCCCGCAAATCGCCGAGTCTGGGGGGCAATCCCCTCCAGCTCGGCATTTTTTTTCAAAAAATCATTGACAATAAGACAATATTCTAATATATTTATAAGGTACCTAATAAAATTAATTGTTATAAATTTAATAAGCCCGAGTGGTGAAATTGGTATACACGCTTGCCTTAGGAGCAAGTGGGGCAACCCATGAGAGTTCGAGTCTCTCCTCGGGCACCATAAAAAAATCAGCGTTTATGCTGATTTTTTTGTGTCAGACCGAGAATAAGTCAACGGTTTGGCTTTTTTAGCAAAAAAGTCAACTTATTAGCCTATTTTAGTCAATATACTAGATAATTAGTCAAAAATAATAATTTTAACCAATTTTAGGCAATTTTGGATATTTTATAAAATTAACTCCCATCCTTGACAGTACCATTAAAAAACTATATAATTAACGACAAATAAGGACCTTATCCACAGTTTACAAAGGTCTGGAAGATAGACATAAAACATAAAATCATTTAAAATACTTCTTGTATTAAAAACTATATGATACTAAATAGAAAAATTAGTAACAACACCCCAAGCTGATGTAAATGTTTTTATTGTTTGACTGACAGCCGCTTGGAAGAAGCGGTTTTTTAGTTTTTAGGGCTACGGCTAATAAAAAGATTATTATTCGCACCTTGGAAGCTAAGAGTAGCACCAAGATGAACTTTGACAATTGAATACACAGGTATAAAGCAATTTTAAAGAGTAAAAAAAATCAAGAATTTATTTTATTTGTAATTTAATTCTTGTAATTAAACATATTAAGGATAAATGGCGGATGCCTAGACATCAAAAGACGAAGAAGGACGTAGCAGCCTGCGAAAAGTCTCGGTAAGGTGGCAAGCAACCTTTGACCCGGGAATGTCCGAATGGGGCAACCCACTTGAAGTAATGTTCAAGTATCCATACCTAAATACATAGGGTATGTGAAGTGAACCCAGCGAAGTGAAACATCTCAGTAGCTGGAGGAAAAGAAAAAAGTTTTGTCTATAGAATCATGGTCCCCCTTTTAGGGACAATGATTCTATAGATGGTATTCCGTGAGTAGTGGCGAACGAAAGCGGAGCAGTCCAAACCATCTCAGTGTTCCTTTTGCAAAGATTCTTTCTTTTAGAATTAATCGGCGCTTTTGGATAAAGGTGTATGCCGTTGCTGGTATGGTGTTGAAGATAATTACATTTGTCTGCATACGAGGACAAGGTAGTATATGCAACTTTCCCTAATGGAACAGTCTGGAAAGACTGGCCAAAGAAGGTGATAGCCCTGTACATAAAAGGGGTTGTATAATTACGGTTTTTATCTAGAGTACCATGGAACTCGTGAAATTCCGTGGGAAGCAGCCGTGACTATGCGGTAAGACTAAATACTTTTGGTGATCGATAGTGAACTAGTACCGTGAGGGAAAGGTGAAAAGTAGGCCGGTAAGGCCGATGAAATAGTATTTGAAACCATTTATCTACAAAGAGTTGGAGCCCAAGTGCTTACTTCGGTAAGATTACTGGGTGACAGCGTTCCTATTGAAGAATGAGCCAACGAGTTTATCTACGTTGTTTGTTTAACCTCTAAAGAGGGAAGGCACAGTGAAAGCGAGGCTTAACCGCCGACATATAACATCGTGGATAAGACCCGAAACCGGGTGAGCTAACCATGACCAGGGTGAACTCTGTGTAACAACAGAGGGAAGCCCGAACCCACTCGCCGTGCAACACGAGGGGATGAGTTGTGGTTAGGGGTGAAATGCTAATCGAACTCGGTAATAGCTGGTTCTCCTCGAAATAGCTTTAGGGCTAGCTTTGAAATTAGACTCAGGGGTAGAGCACTGAATGAGAACAGGTGCGCAAGCTTACTGTTTTCAATCAAACTCCGAATACTGAGTATCCGTATTTCAAAAGTCAGACTATGGGGGCTAAGCTCCATCAGTCAAAAGGGAAACAGCCCAGACCGCCATCTAAGGTCCCTAAGTTCATATTAAGTGTGAAAGGTGGTGTCGACTCTTAAACAACCAGGAGGTTGGCTTAGAAGCAGCCATCCTTTAAAGATAGCGTAACAGCTCACTGGTCAAGAGTCTTCGCGCCGAAAATGTATCGGGGCTAAATATGACACCGAAGATGCGGCTTCTCAGCTTTTAGCTGAGAGGGGTAGAGGAGTGTTCTAATTGGGTTGAAGTCGTACTCGCGAGAGACGGTGGACTGATTAGAAGTAAGAATGTTGGCATGAGTAACAAAAATCAGGGTGAGAATCCCTGACACCGCAAACCTAAGGTTTCCTGGGCAACGTGAATCGACCCAGGGTTAGTCGGGCCTAAGGCGAGGCCGAAAGGCGTAGTCGATGGACGAGCTGGTTAATATTCCAGCACTACCTTAATTTTCCGATGGGGGGACGCATTAACATACGCTAAGCGTTATCATGGTTTATGACGTTGTTGATTCTAGGCGTGGTAAGTAGGCAAATCCGCTTACCATTAAGCGCTGAAGTTGACAGAAGAGAAAGCTTACGCAGACTCAATTTAGCCGGAGTTAGTGCCAAGAAAAACCTCTAGGGTTAAGATTAAGGTATCCGTACTAAAACCGACACAGGTAGGTGAGGCGAGTAGCCTCAGGTGTACGAGAGAAACCTTTGTTAAGGAACTCGGCAAAACAGCGACCGTAACTTCGGGATAAGGTCTCCCCACTTCGGTGGGGCGCAGCTAAAGATGTCAAGCGACTGTTTACCAAAAACACAGGTCTCTGCTAAACCGCAAGGTGAAGTATAGGGGCTGATGCCTGGCCAGTGTCCGAAGGTTAAAGGGAAGGGTGCAAGCCCTGATCTGAAGCCCGGATGAACGCCGGCCGTAACTATAAAACGGACCATTGTAGTTACGTTAATAAATCTAGCTATTTGCGGGAAAACCCCGTCAGAGTTAAAAGTACTAGACTAATATATGTAGTCAGTAAAAATCTTTTAACTAGTTCTCGAAATGTTCGGGACACGGGACAATCCGCAGGAAAGACCATAATTTAATTAAATTATGGAATCCTCAGAGACTACACGCTAGGCCGCGCGCCTTCCGAAAGGAGCGTAGCAGGATGATATAGTCCGATCTCTATGGTGACATAGAGCCCAATTTGGGAAACTTAAAATAATTAAGTTAACATTAATGAACGGTCCTAAGGTAGGAAAGCTGCCTTAATAAAATTCAGCTATATGCTGGAAACTCTGGTGAATCTGGAGCTACTATGGTATAATGTTACCATAGAAATATATTAACATTATGACAAGTAACAATGCTTCCAGTGCAGACAATCAGCAGGAAAGGTCAGAATTTATTGGATGGGTAATTGGATATGTTGACGGTGAGGGATGTTTTTCAGTCAGTCTTATAAAGAACAAAACAACTAAGACTGGTTGGCAAGTTTTTCCTGAGTTCGTAGTAACTCAAGGAGAAAAAAGTGTGAATACACTTGAAGAGATTAAGTCATTTTTCGGTTGTGGAAATATTTTCATCAATCGAAGAAAGGATAATCACAAAGAAAACATCTACCGCTATTGTGTTAGATCAAGAAAAGACTTGATCGAAAAAATAATTCCATTTTTTAGTACACATAAACTAAGAAGTGCTAAAAAAGATGACTTTAATAAATTTGTTTCCATAATTAAATTAATGGAAAAAAATTGTCATCAATCTCTTAGTGGAACCAAAACAATAGCAAGAACTATCGCCACAATGAATAGAAGAAAAAAACCAAAAATTCTGGAATCCTCAGAGACTACACGCTGAACTCTCAATATTATTGAGATGAAGATATAGTCCGAACTGCATGGCGACATGCAGAGTGTAACAGAAATAATTACGCCTCTTTCATTAAGGAAAGGGTAACAAAACGCTAAATTTTGAGCGAAATTCCTTGTCGGGTGAAATATGTCGGATTCCGAAAGTTTTTCGGAACTATCTTGCCCGAATAGAGTGGTGACACACTATAAGCAAACTGACTCATAACGGTGAAGGCCCTCTGGGTTAATACCGTGGGAACTCTTAGTTTAGAGACCCGTAACGACTGAGCCGAAAGGCAAGGTTCAACAAATTGAACAACACGTCAGCTCTTGTCTTAAAAAGGCGTCCATGGAGACATAATATTAAACATATGGACATAAAATCTTATCTTACTGGTTTTACCGATGGAGAAGGATGCTTCTTGATTTCTTTTTCACTTAGAAAAAAAATGAAGTTAGGCATTGAAGTAAAGCCCAGTTTCTCTATTAGTCAACATAAGAGAAACAAACAAATAATCCTCCAACTACCAAAACTATTTGGTTGTGGCGGAGTAAGATTCTCCAAAAAAGATCAAAACTATAAGTATGAAGTTCGAAGTATAGGTGATTTGATAAAAAAAATCATACCACACTTTGAACAATACCCCCTGTTAACTTCTAAGAAAGAAGATTTTGAAATATTTAAGCAAATTTGTAAACTTATTAATTCAAATCATCATCTTAGTAAATCAGGTTTAAAACAGGTTATAGAGCTAAGCCAGCTAGTAAACATATCTGGCAGCAAAAGAATAAATAGAAAAAGTCTCCTAAAGATCGTCGACAAGATGAATGTATAGTCTGATCATTATGGCAACATAATGTAACAAATGAAGTTCCGACCCGCACGAATGGCATAACGACTTGACAACTGTCTTAACAAGGTACTCGGTGAAATTGCAATTGTCGTGAAGATGCGACATACCCGTGGTTAGACGAAAAGACCCCGTGAAGCTTTACTACAGCTTGGTATTGGGTTGTGATTTAACATGTTTAGAATAGGTGGGAGCCTTCGGGCGCCAGTGAAATACCACCCTTGCTATGTTATAATCCTAACTTACTCCCATGAATCTGGGAGAAGGACAGTATCTGGTGGGTAGTTTAACTGGGGCGGTTGCCTTAACAACAAAATTCCGTTAATTTTGTGGGGCATTATTATAGCAATATAATTATTATCCGTCGCAGCGAGCATCAATACATTAATATTGATAAACAAAATAAAATATCTAGCTCATATGCTGGAACCTCCGAGTATATCTAGTTACCAAATGTTGGTGAAAATACTAGATTGCGGACGATCAGCAGGGAACTCTTAAGAAAGATTAAGATGCCCTCAACGACTAGACGCTAGACTCCATTACTTTTTTATCCAAAAGGTAACGGATGAAGATATAGTCTGAACTTTTACAGCGATGTAAAGACTTTAACTTGATTAATCAAGTTAAAGACCTAAAAACAAACTATGAATGATAAGCTTAAGATAACTAAACGACAAAAAGAAATAATTGTTGGTAAGTTATTGGGAAACGGTCATGCAGAAACAGTAAGTGGTAAAACATACCGCTTAAAATTCGAACATAGCTACAGTGAAATGTGTTATGTCGATTGGCTTTATCAAGAATTACTTGATTTAGCATCTGCTAAGCCAAAAATTAAGACTCAGAAAGTAAATGACAAAGAATACCAGAAGTATTGGTTTAATACCAAATACAGTGGTTCATTTAGATTCTATGGTCAACAGTTTTATCCCAATGGACAAAAAGTAGTACCAAAATTAATTCATCGTTGGTTAACACCAATGGCTTTAGCAGTATGGTTTATGGACGATGGCTTAATTAAGTCGAAAGAGTGCCAAGAAACAATTTTAAACACTCAATCATTTAATTCAATTGAATTAAAAAGGCTTCAAGAAGCTATCAAAAGAAACTTTGATATAGAAACTACACTGAAAAAGCATAAAGAAGGGAAACAAATTTATTTTCCCACATCAGAGACGGTAAAACTAAGAAAGATTATTGATCAGTACGTTTTACCAAGTATGAAATACAAATTAGGTTAACAAATTTGCCAAAAAAGTAACGGAGGCGTTTACAAAGGTTGGCTAGTTCCGGATGGAAATCGGAATGATAGTGTAAAGGCACAAGCCAGCTTTACTGCAAGACCTACAAGTCGAGCAGTTGCGAAAGCAGAACTTAGTGATCCGACCGTGCGATATAGGACGGCGGAAGCTCATCGGATAAAAGTTACTCCGGGGATAACAGGCTGGTCTCCCCCAAGAGTCCACATCGACGGGGAGGTTCGGCACCTCGATGTCGGCTCGTCCTATCCTGGGGCTGAAGAAGGTCCCAAGGGTTTGGCTGTTCGCCAATTAAAAGGGCACGCGAGCTGGGTTCAGAACGTCGTGAGACAGTAGATATAACGTGCTGTCTATAAATTTGGCTATATGCTGGAAACTCTGGTTAGTCCTACTTAGGAGTGGGACTTAAGAATCTCACACTACTATGATATAATTAAATTACTATTTAATTTATCAAGTAACAATGTGATGAGTGCAGACAATCAGCAGGAAAGGTCAAAAAATCTAAATCCGTGGTATATTACCGGATTTGTTGAAGGAGAAGGAACATTTCATGTTGCGATTTATCGTGATAAAAAAATGAAATGTAATCTAAAGTTTATTCCTGAATTTCACATTAATCAAAGTCAGCTAAGAAAAGAAACTTTAGAAGAAATACAAAAATATTTTGGATGTGGTTACATAAAAAATAACCATAGAAAAAATATTAAAGATGATACTTTAGTGTATGTGGTAAGAAACAGACACGATTTACAAAGTATTATCATTCCCTTCTTTAAAAGATACCCCTTATTATCCAATAAACAGGAAAGTTTTATGCTCCTGAATAAAATTATTGAATTAATGAGCAAGGGATTACACTCAACAAAAACTGGAGCTAGAAAAATTATTAATCTAGCATACCAAATGAATGGATCTGGCAAAAATAGAAAAGTAAAGAAAGAAACTTTAATAGATTTTTTGGAATCCTCAGAGACTATACGCCGAAATCGTTAGGGAACGATAAGATATAGTCCGAACTGCATGGCGACATGCAGAGCTTGATTCGCATCAAGCCGCCATTGTGCAGATGTTGTTTTTTGATATGGTTTGCAAAGTAACAGAATGTCGGTCTCCTATCTACCATGGGCGTTAAAATTTGAGAGGGCCGTTCTCTAGTACGAGAGGACCGAGAACGACAAACCTCTGGTGCACCAGCTGTCCTGCCTAGGGCATCGCTGGGTAGCTAAGTTTGGTTTGGATAAGCGCTGAAAGCATATAAGCGCGAAGCCGTCCTCAAGATTAGATTTTTTAGATCACTTCTAGACGAGGAGTTTGATAGGCTTTAGGTGTAAGTGTAGCAATACATTCAGCCGAGAAGTACTAATGATCTTTGTTTAATTACAAGAATTATTTTATGAATATAAGATAATTCAACTAACCATTGAAATTTCTTTATACCTACGAAAATTAATATTCGAATTTAATTTTCTCGTAACTCTAGCGAAGGGGTCACACCTGTTCCCATCTCGAACACAGTAGTTAAGCCCTTCAGCGCCGATGGTACTATTCAATTGGGAGAGTAGGTCGTTGCGAGAATATTAAATTCGAATATTTTTATTTAAAAAAATCACCCTCGGCTCCTTAGCCGGGGGTGTGCTTGGTTTGTACTCGTTGTGAGTATCAGGTCGCTGGCGATTCCTGATTAGGGAAGAGACCAAGGATGTCCAAAATCCTCTCGATGATCCAACGCGGGACTGGACTAGGCCAATAACCATAATCGCAGCCAGGCCTTTCCTTATCTGTTTCACATTGAATCGGTAATGATGAGACTTCACGAATTACCAAGGTGAAGTCCAAAGACGGATCTACTTGACCATCCTGAGGGCCTTTCAGGTCCCTAAATTCGACAACAGATGTTGGACTGGGCCGGAAAGGAACCTTAACAGTACTATCAGGCCATCTACTCACAATAAATTGACCGTAGACACACCCTTCAGAATTGGCAAACCGGACCAATTCCGCATACCTGTCGGCTGAGACCTCTGTCACTTCCAAAATCATCTCTGAATCTCCTGTTTTTGCCTGACACCGCCAGGACATTAGCTTTGAGCGTTGTACAACAACGAATCTACGGAAACATTCCGCAAGAAAATCTTAACAAAAAAACGACTTATTGTCAACAACAATAAATCATTTAAAAAAATTAAATATTATGTTCAATCTCTGCGCCAACTAATCTCGGTTGGCATTTTTTTATTTTAACTGACGTTATTTGGTATGATTCAATTTCCTTGCCACAAAAAGTAACTCCAGCAATCATTCCCTTATCTACTCCTGCCCTCCAATTAGGGTTTTGGTCAAAAATAAAGTTACCTAGTGAATAAAAGATTAACCCCTTCTTATATTTCTCTATTTTCTGTGTTACATGAGGATGATGACCAACTACTAAGCTCGCCCCAGCATCAATAGCACTCAAAGCGTAGCCAATTTGCTTTTTACCGGGATTCTTTTTATATTCACTGCCCATATGAATAGAAACTATTACCACATCTGCTTTCTTCTTTAATTCTTTAATGTCATGTTTTACAAGATTTTTAAAAAACAATGTTGGCATTACTCCTGGCCTGATATCATTAGATAAAAACCCCTTAGGAATAATAGAGCTATACGCTAAAAACCCAAACTTAATTCCCCGACGACTAACAATTTCAAATCTTTCTATATCTAAGTCTTTCCATTCTAAGTTTTTAAAACTCAAACCAACACTTTTAATTCTAAACTTCTTTAGCTGCTTAAGCGTACTTTCCATGCCCTCTTTCTGATAATCCAATACGTGATTATTGGCCAAAGAGACTATATCTATTCCAGAATATTTCAAAGACCTCACCGCCTCCTTCGGTGCGGTAAAAGTTATTCGTTTATTTTTGGCTGGACTGCCAACATTAGAAATAGGGGACTCTAAATTAGCAAAAGTAATATCTGACTTCTTAAGAATTTTATATACTTTCTCAAAAGGATATTTGTATCCGTGTTTTTTAATCTCTTTGGCTACCTTACGACCGAGCATTACATCGCCCACTAAAGATATTGTAGTTTTCTTTTTTATACTCATATCGTTTATTATAACAAAATATGAAGTTGACAGATAGTTTTGCTTAAAGTAAAATAATACTAGATGTGTAGTATTACTTAAGTTTCCGGTTCCTGCAAGAAAACGACCCATGTGATCCCTTCTCACGACGAAGGGGACAGGCCAAACCATTTGTGGGGAGTACGACATTGCGACTTGCCATTACCACAGATGGGGTTGAGGGACATCGAGCGACAAGACGCAACTTGTTGGAGGAGATTAAGAGTGGTAACATTCTTTATTCCTTCGGATGTATCCCAATTAGACCGTTGTCCGATTTCCGGGACATGAGCAACGGTTGAATCTAGGCGGCCCGGCTCCAAAGCCTAAAGCAGGAAGCGGTCTTCCAAACACATCACCTTGAGTTCTTTCGTTCTCGACTCCTCATGGGAGTCAAGCCCCCTTACACTGGGGGCTTTATCTTTTACCTAAAAAATGATAATATTGCTGTTATGGATAAAGAAAAACAACTAAAAGAATTAAACGATTTATTTGCATCAAAGATTAAGTCACCCTTACTTAAGACCTGCCAACAAATGGTTCCTGGATCAGGTAGTGCCAATGCTGATGTCATCTTTATTGGTGAGGCACCTGGGAAAAAAGAGGATGAAACAGGGCTACCCTTTGTAGGGGCAGCTGGTAAATTCTTAGATCATATGCTTGAGGCAATTGATTTAAAAAGAGACGATGTATATATCACCAATATCGTTAAATGTCGCCCACCAGATAACCGTGATCCACTACCTGAAGAAAAAGAGGAGTTCTTTCCATGGCTTGCAGCTCAAATTGAACTAATCAAACCAAAAATAATTGCCACCTTGGGTCGTCACTCACTCTCATCCCTAGTCCCAAACCAAAAGATCTCCGAGGTACACGGTACCGTCTTAAATGTAGAGGTGCCAGGGGCCGGCAAACTACATATTTACGCTCTCTACCACCCCGCAGCAGCCCTATACAACGGCGGAATGCGCGAAACCCTACTAGAAGACTTTAAAAAGATACCAAAGGTGATTAAGTCGGCTACAAAGTAAAAATTAATACAAAAACAACAAAACACCCGGCACGAGGGGTGTTTTGTTCAGAAATCTTTATCTCACCAAAAGTAGTTTAACATATTTTTAAAAAAAAGCAAACTTTAGATATGGGTGTGGTATAATGACATCATAATTATCTTACCTTTTTATGGCAAACATCATTTACGGAGTTTCCGGACAGGGCTTTGGACATGCCACTCGCAGTAAAGAAATTCTAGACTACCTAGTCAGCAAGGGACATAAGGTCTTGGTCTTCACCTATGGCCAAGCTCTATTTTTTTTAGACCATGATTTTGATGTAGTAGAGATTCCTGGGCTAGGCTTAACCTACAAGAACAATAAATTAGCCTACTGGGATACATTCTATAAAACCACCAAGCAATTATTTAAACAAACCAGAGGTTGGCACAAAAACCTAAAAAGATTTAAAGACTTTAAGCCAGATTTAGTCATTACCGACTTTGAACCGTTCACCAGTACCCTAGCTAAGGCTAAAATGGTACCACTGGTATCATTAGATAACCAGCATCAGCTAACCAATACCAAAATAAAGGTACCACTAAAATACAAAAACGATTTATTAGGTAATCGCATGGCCATTAAGACCTTAGTCTGGGGAGCAAAATATTATTTAATCACCAGCTTCTTTCAAACACCAATCAGGAGTAAAAATACATTTTTATTTCCACCACTACTACGCAAAGAAATATTAGAATTGAAACCACAAAAACAAGATTATATTTTAGTGTATCAAAATTCAAACTTTAATAGTATTATTAAACACTTAAAGAGCTACGATCGAAGATTTATCGTCTATGGTGCCAATAAAAATAGTAAGGACGGCAATATTGAATTTAAAGAATACTCTCATGGTGGCTGGCTAAATGACCTAGCCAACTGTCGAGCAATCATCGGCACCGCCGGGTTGAGTTTAATCACTGAAGCAATTCATTTGGGCAAACCATATCTAGCTGTCCCAGTCAAAAAACAAGTTGAGCAAGTTATTAATGCAATTTATTTAGAAAAAATGGGATACGGCATGAAAAGTTTCGGGTTTTCCAAAGGCATTTTAGATGATTTTTTCTCAAAACTAGACGATTATGATGAACAATTAAAGAAATATATTAAGTCAGATAATAAAAAACTTCATCGAGCGATTGATAAAATTATAAAGGAATTTTCTTAAGGCATAGACCTTTACAAATTGCGACAATTTGTTATACTATTGGAGTGGTTTTTGAGCGTTTTCAACTAGTTTTGCAACATAATCACTCATGTTTATGCGGGAGTAGTTCAGTGGTAGAACGCTTCCTTGCCAAGGAAGAGGCCGCGAGTTCGAATCTCGTCTCCCGCTCAAGTTGAAATACATATGCCCAGGTGGTGGAACTGGTATACACGCAGCACTTAAAATGCTGTGACTTCGGTCATGCGGGTTCGATCCCCGCCCTGGGCACTAATTTAAAAACTGGCACTTTTGCCAGTTTTTAAATTTGAAAAATCTACCAATATGTTTTATATTAAAGACATCTAAGCGTCACTAAACTTTAATTTATGCCAGAAGAATATTTAGATCTCGTCAATGAGAATGACGAAGTGATTGGTAGAAAGAAACGCTCAGATATTTATACTGAAGGACTTTCTAATTACCGAGCAATAAATCTTTTTATCGTTAACTCTAAAGGAGAAATGTGGATTCCGCGTCGTACAGCCAATAAAAATATATTTCCGTTATGCTTAGACATGAGTATGGGTGGGCATGTAAAAAGTGGCGAAACCTACGAAGAGGGACTTAAGAGAGAAATTGAGGAAGAATTAAATATTGACATTGATCAAACTCCCTCTGAGACCTTGGGCCATCTTACTCCAAAAAAAGATGGGGTTTCTTGTTATATGAATGTTTATAAGATTATCACAAATAATACCCCTGACTATAACAAAGAAGACTTTATCGAGTCTTTTTGGCTTAAACCAGAAGAAATATTACGCCTAATTGATGAAGGTGAGAAAGCAAAAGACGACCTACCTAGAATTATAAGGAAGTTCTTTATTTAAACACCGGTTGCTTCAAAACCCTTGACTTTTTGGTGAAAATGAGTTATTATTTTTAGGTTAATACTAATTGAAAATCATGGTAGAAAAGAAAAAAGACGAAACAAAAAAGAACACAAAACAAGCAAACTGGCTTGAAACTCTTTTACCAAACCTAAGTGCTGGTATCACTGTTAAAGTCCACCAAAAGATTAAAGAAAAAAACACTAAGGGTGAAGAAAAAGAAAGAATCCAAATTTTTGAAGGAATCGTGCTTGGCCACAAAGGTGGAAAACAAAAAACTGCTACTATCACCGTACGAAAGGTTGCGACCGGCGGAATCGGAGTAGAAAGAATCTTTCCAATCCATTCTCCTAATGTCGCCAAAATAGAAATTACTAAGATGGCGAAGGTAAGAAGAGCAAAACTTAAATACCTAAGAAGCTACAAGAAAAAACTTAGAGAGAAGAAGGCATAACTATTATACGAATATAACTAGGCCCAGGTGGTGGAATTGGTAGACACACTAGGTTGAGGGCCTAGACCCAATAGGGTGTGCGGGTTCAATCCCCGCCCTGGGCACAATCACCACCCATACGCACGCTTAGCTCAGCTGGTTAGAGCATCTCGTTTACACCGAGGGGGCCGGGGGTTCGAATCCCTCAGCGTGCACATGATGTCTATTTTAATAGGAATCGTTTGCATAATCGTTGGATTTGCAATGGTTCTAAAACCTAGATGGTTTCTAGCAATGATCGGCGAACAAGCCTGGTCAATTAAAGTATTTGGTCATGGTCACGGCACTACCGCCTACCAAACCATTGGCATCATTGTAATTCTTGTTGGATTTTTATTAATGTTCGGGTTTTTCCCAAAGATTATAACATCAATATTTAGTTCAATACTTCCAACAGCATAAATCATGGGCCCATAGCTCAGCTGGCTAGAGCGCCTCGCTTGCACCGAGGAGGTCAGGAGTTCGAATCCCCTTGGGTCCACAATAAAACACACCGTAAGGTGTGTTTTTGTTTTTAACTAAAAATCTATACATATAAAAACACTTTTCTATTGTTGACATTAAAAAAAAGGAGTATAATTATATAAGCAAAAGGTTAATTCACTAAATTGTTTATTCTTCTCGCAAGAATAAACGATAGAAGGCGACAAATAGATGCCAGCAAAAAAGAGGGTTAGGAAAGCTGCTCCTAAAAAAAGAAAGGCAGCACCTAAAAAGAGGAAGGCAGTAGCAAAGAGAAAGGCTACTCCTAAAAGGAAAAAAGCAGCACCTAAAAAAAGAAGAGTAGTTGCTAAAAAGAAAAGGGCAGTTACTAAAAAGAAAGCTGCTAAGAAGAGAAAGGCAGCACCTAGAAGAAAAAAGGCTGCTAAAAAAAGAAAAGCGGCGCCTAAAAGAAAGAAAACTGCTAAGAAGAGAAAAAGGTAAAATTTCTTATCTAGATAAAGTCCCACCCCTAACGGAGGGATTTTATTTTTATATTAAATATGGTTATAATTTGTTATTTTTCCGCCCCAATGATAAGATAATGAGGTATGAATAAAGATAATGAAAATAAAATTACATCCGCCAAGGAAGAATCCGGTGATGATTCACTAGATCAATCTTTACGTCCTCAAAGCTTAGATGAATATGTTGGACAAGAAACAGTGAAAGAAAACTTAAAGATTTTTATGGAGGCAGCCAAGACCAGAAATGAAGCCTTAGAACATGTTTTGATCTTTGGTCCTCCTGGGCTAGGAAAAACTACCTTAGCTCACATCATCGCCAATGAAATGTCGGGCAATATTCGTATTACATCAGGTCCCGCTATAGAAAGAACGGGGGACCTAGCAGCTCTACTTACAAATTTAGCAGATAACGATATTTTATTTATCGATGAAATTCATCGCCTAAATAAATCGGTTGAGGAAATACTTTACCCAGCAATGGAAGATCATGCTTTAGATATTGTAATTGGTAAGGGACCATCAGCTCGAACACTTAGACTAGACTTACCAAAGTTTACTCTAATTGGTGCTACTACCAAGATGAGTGGATTATCTTCACCGCTTCGAGATCGATTTGGCAACATCTATCGATTGAATTTTTATAAACCTAATGAGATCCAACAGATAATCAACCGAGCAGCTAAAATTCTTAATGTAGAAATAAATGAAGACGCTTGTGCTGAAATTAGTGGGCGAGCTCGTCAGACACCTAGAATTGCAAACCGTCTCTTAAAACGCGTTCGTGATTTTGCTCAGGTCAAAAAAGATGGTAAAATAGATAAAGACATAGCCTGTGACGCCTTAAAAATGCTTGGAGTAGATCCGCTGGGACTCGACGATATTGATCGTCAAGTACTAAATGCTATTATCGGCAAATTCTCGGGTGGCCCAGTGGGACTAAACACCCTAGCATCATCCATCTCAGAAGAAATGGATACCATTGAAGATGTCATTGAACCATTTTTACTTCAAATGGGCCTAATCAACCGAACCCCTAGGGGGCGAGTAGCAACTGAATCGGCCTACAAGCACTTAGATATTACTCCACCGGACAATTTACAAGATAAATTAGTTTAAATGATTATTCCACTATCTGTAATTTATTATCTTTACCTAATTGTAATTGTTTTTTTTATTTTGGGATCACTTTTTAATATCTATCACTTAATTAGGTTCGGGTTTGCCAGTCTCGCCAATCTTGGCGTTATTTTATTATTTATAATTATTGCTAGCTCAATTGTTCTGTTTTCAATCAACAGCTTACAATCCTTTGACTGGGAGCAACCCCTGATTGATACCACCCAAAACACGATTAGTAACGACTTTTCCATATGATTAAAAAAAGTAACCTCCCAAACAAAAAAAGGGGGGAAGAAATCATCCTCCACCTTAGAAGACATCGTTTTATATTCTTCACCAGAGGTATACTGATCTTTATTTTGTTAATAATCCCTCTCGGCCTATCCATTTTTGCCCAAGAAGTAGTTCCTAATCTATTAGAAGGTGCAATTAGTGCTCCAATTCTTAGTGTTTTAGTTTATATCTACTACTTGGTAATCATCCTCTTGGCCTTAACCCTATGGACAGGAACATATTTAGATGTCTGGACGGTAACCAACGAGAGAATAATTAATCGTGAACAACATGGACTATTCAATCGAGTAGTATCTGAATTAGATTTATACCGCATTCAAGATGTTACCGCCGAACAAAAAGGATTTTTTCCAACCATCCTACATTATGGCAATGTTTATATTCAATCTGCCGGCGTCAAAGAAAGATTTATTTTCGAACAAATACCTAGCCCATACAAAGTTGCAAAGATAATTCAAAAATTAGATGAACGAGCAAAAAGGGAACACGAACATCAACAGTAAATATGCTAGTAAAGGAATTTGACTACTACTTGCCAAAGAACTTAATCGCTCAAGAACCATCCAAGCCGCGAGACCATGCGCGGTTATTAATTTTGAACCGTAAAGATAAAACTATTTTGCATAAAAAGTTTTATGAACTCACAGACCATCTTAAAAGTGGAGATGTTCTGGTTTTGAATAATTCCAAGGTCATCCCCGCAAGACTTATCGGAAAAAAAGAGAGCGGTGGTAAGATTGAAGTTTTTCTGTTACAAAAAGATGGAAAAGTATGGCAAGCATTAATTCGAGGTAAAATCCAGGTCGATCAAAAGATAGTTTTTAATAAAAACATTATCGGACGAGTAATCAGAAAAGATTCCGAAGATAATAATATTCCAACCTACCAAATAAAGTTCAATTCTAGTGATAAAAAGATCTTTTCAATCGGTCAAACACCTACTCCACCATATATCACCAAAAAGTCTAAGGCGGGGGAATACCAAACGGTGTATGCCAAGCCGGAAGGATCGGTAGCAGCACCAACTGCTGGACTTCATTTTACTAATCGGCTACTATCAAAATTAAAAAAACGCGGCGTTAAAATAGAATACATTACCTTACATGTCGGTATGGGAACTTTCGCTCCAGTGAAAGTAAATAAAATTGAAAACCACAAAATTCACAGTGAATTAGCAATTATTGATAGTGCTACAGCTCAAAGACTAGGCCGAGCCAAAAAAAACAATAAGAGGATTGTTGCTGTCGGCACTACCACTGTTAGAACATTGGAAGCATTTGTAACTTCCAATGGGAAAATTAAGGCCCAAAAGAAATGGGTAGACATATTTATCTATCCGGGCTACAAATTCAAGTTTGTGGATGCGATTATCACCAACTTTCATCTACCGAAATCAACTCTATTAATGTTGGTCTCTGCCTTTGCCACTAAATCCTTAACAAAAAAAGCATATCGAGAAGCAATAGTTAAAAAATATAAGTTTTACAGCTTTGGCGATGGAATGTTTATTGAATAATCAATTACTTATAGCTATCCGTTAAAAATGCTATAATATAATTGATTATTTTTAATTATCCAAAAATGACCTGGCTGTTAATTGTTGTTGTCGCTTATTTTCTAAATGCCTTTTCTACTGTAGTAGGAAAATTTTTACTAATCAAAAATCCACAGCCAGTAGTTTATGCTTTTTACGCTAATGTATTAGGACTGGGGGGGTTAGTATTGATTCCATTTGGCTTTCAAATGGCTGACCCGTTACAGATTGCCATTGCAATGGTCGGTGGAATAATGTTTACCTTCGCAATCCTATATATGTTTGGCGCCTTATCTCAAAATGAAGCGTCGAGAATAGGGCCTTTCATTGGCGGACTACAACCACTTTTTATACTTGGGCTAGCTTGGTTTTTCTTAGGTGAACGACTTGCCTTTATGCCGTTACTCGGCCTGGTGGCAATTATGGGGGGAACCATTTTAATTTCTTTAAACAAAGAAAAGGCAAATAGAAAGGGCTATATGATGGCCCTGGTTGCTACAATATTATTTGCTATATCATATACTATTAGTAAATATACTTTTACCGAACAGGGGTTCGTTTCTGGATTTGTTTGGGGTAGAGTAGGGGCTTTCGTTGGTGCATTATTCTTTATTATCTGGCCACCTCAAAGAAAAATTATCTTTAGTGATATTCGTGACCCCAAAACAGATACTGGGGGGCTATTTATCCTCGGTCAAGTAACGGGAGCAATTAGTGCTATCATGGTTTACTATGCAATATCTATTTCATCAAGCCTCGCCATTGTAAACGCCACTAGAGGAATTGAATATGTATTTTTGTTAATAATGACTGTATTATTATCCAAAAAAGTTCCTAGAATCCTTAAAGAAAACATGTCTGAAGAAGCAATTACTCAAAAAGCTATCGCTACTATTCTTATAATAATTGGATTAATTATAATTGCACTATAATGTATAATATTTTTAACAAAACCGTTATCACCCTAGTAATAATCTTTTTAATTGTTGGTGTGATCGCCATTTTATTTGCCCTAGACTTTTCTAAAGACAACACTGTATGGGGAGTAACTTTTAGCCCCTATTATGCCCAAGACGAATTAGGGCTAGATTGGAAACAAACATACACCGCAATCCTAGACGATCTAAACGTAGATCATATTCGGCTATCATCATATTGGAATCATATTGAGCCTAATAAGGATATTTATAATTTTGAAGATTTAGACTGGCAAATTAATGAAGCCACTAAACGAAATGTAAATATTACTCTAGCGGTCGGTCGTCGCCTACCTCGTTGGCCAGAATGTCATGACCCAAAGTGGATTAAAAATTTAAACCCAACGGAACTAGAGGCCCAACAACTTGAATTTATAGAAAAGGTAGCAAACAGATACAAGCTAAATGAAAATATTAAAACTTGGCAGGTTGAAAACGAGCCTTTTCTAGGAACATTTGGTGAATGTCCACCACTGGATAAAAACTTATTAATTAAAGAGGTTAATTTAATAAAAGAAATAACTAAAAAACCAATTCTAGTGACTGATAGCGGTGAACTTAGTACTTGGGTTAAAGCCGCCAAAACTGAAAGTAATATTTTGGGCACAACCCTATATCGTACTGTTTACAGCAGTCAATTTGGCTACATACATTATCCGTTGCCACCACTTTTCTATGCCTTTAAATCATGGTGGATCAGAACACTTTTTAAAACAGATAAAATAATTATTGCTGAGCTACAAACTGAAAGCTGGCACGATAATGATAGTACATTAGAATCAATGACACAGCTTGATCATGATAAATCACTAAGCATAAAGAGAATGAGTGATAATATTAACTATGCCGAAAAGACTGGCATGCCAGAAGTTTATCTCTGGGGAGTTGAATGGTGGTACTTTATGAAAGAAAAAAAGGATCAAGATAACTACTGGAACATTGCCAAAGAGCTTTGGATAGAATAAATACATTAATTGGGTAAACAGCCCCTAGCGGGCTGTTTTTGAATTGAAAAAAACACCAATAAATGCTACTCTAATCGTATGATTTCACTAGTTTCTAAAATAGCAAAGAACTTATCCTACCAAATAACAAGTAAAGTAATTGGCACCATTTTGGGGCTACTTAGCGTAGGAATTATGACCAGATATCTTGGTCAAACTGGATATGGCTACTACACATCAGCCATAGCTTTTTTGCAATTTTTTAGTGTTTTAGCGGATTTCGGATTGCAGATGACTACCACTCAGCTAATTTCCAAGCCACTTAACAATGAGAAAGAAATATTTAAGAATATCTTTACCATTAGACTGCTTTCTTCAATAATCTTTATTGGTATCTCTATTTTAGTCGGTTGGCTGTCTCCATATCCACTAATTATCAAACAAGGAATCACTATCGCGGGGCTAGGATTTGCGTTCATTCACCTCCAAACAGTTTTTGTTAGTATATTCCAACATCACATGGACATGAAGGCCGTGGCCTTCGGCGAAATTAGTGGTAGACTAGCACTTTTAGGAGGTGTCTGGCTAACAGCCGCTAACAACTTCAGTCTCCACTATATGATTTGGGCCGTAGCCTTTGGTGCTATAGTTAATGTTGGGGTTCTTTGGCGCTGTGCCACCAAATATATTAAAGTCAGACTGGCTTTTGACTTTTCGATTTGGAAAAAGATTTGGAAAACAACTTGGCCTCTGGCTATCACCATTGCCCTGACCCTGGTATACTTTCGGGCAGACACCATTGTGATGTCTTATGCCAGACCTCAAAATGAAGTTGGTCTCTATGGCGCTACCTATAAAGTGCTAGAGATATTAATCCAACTACCATATTTATTTTTGGGACTGATGTTGCCACTTTTGACTAAGTTCTTTTTGATCAACAAAAAGCTATTTGAAACTATCATTCAAAAATCTTTTGATTTTTTAATTATCCTCTCGATTCCAATTATTGTAGCAACCCTAGTACTGGGAGAAAAGATCATGGTCTTTGTAGCCGGTAACGATTTCTTAATCTCTGGAAATATTTTAAGAGTTTTAATCTTTGCAGTTGGTCTAATCTTTGTTGGCGCCCTATTTGGCTATATTTTAGTAGCCTGCGAATTACAAAAAAAGATGATCAAGTTTTACATCATCGATGCTTTAATTTCCATCCCACTGTATTTATACTTCATCCCCAAGTATTCTTACTGGGCTGCAGCCATCTTAACTATCTTTACTGAAGCGATTATTACATTCTCTGCTTACTATTTGATAAGAACTCAGCTTAAAATTAAATTAAAATTTAAGGTATTTCAAAAAGCACTACTGGCTAGCCTAATCATGGCCCTACCAATAGTTTTGTTTATTCAGCTTCATATTTTATGGTTAATTGTTATTGGCATACTTGTTTATTTCTGGGTATTATACAAACTAAAAGGATTTGATAAAAAAACAATCATCGAAGCGATAAACTATAAAAGATTAAATTAACTTATGTATCCACTTATAGCAATTTATTGTTTATTATTTGTTTGGCTCTCACACAGCAAAACAAATTGGGCACTTTATTTAATTGTAGTTGCCTTGCCAAGCTATTTAATTCGCTTTCAACTGTTTAATGTTCCTTTTACTTTACTAGAGGCCATGATTTTATTGCTGTTTTTAGTTGTGCTATTTAAAAAACAAATTAAATTCGAACTTAAAAATATTTATACTCTGCCAATTGTGGCAATCTTAATATTTGCTACTATTTCAATATTTAAATCAACAGACACAATTGGAGCCCTGGGAATTTGGAAAGCCTATTTTATTGAGCCGGTTTTATTGCTATTAATTTTCACTTCAATCGTTAAAAACAAGATCCAACTTAATAATATTTTTAAAGCCCTAGGGTTATCAGTAATATATTTAAGCTTAATTGCTTTTTGGCAGTATTTCTCTGGGTGGAATGTATCAGAAGCATTTCTAAATATTAATGGCTCTGTTGATCGAGTTACTTCTATCTTTAGCTACCCTAACGCATTGGGACTGTACATTGGTCCGATTATAATTATCTTCACCGGCCTATTATTTCAGCCAAAAGATAAAATATTTAAGTTTCTGGTTATTGCCTTGGGTCTAATTACTATAGTACTAGCCAAATCAGAAGCAGCACTCTTGGCTATTTTAGCAATTTGGGCTATTTGGGGACTCTTGTATAAAAAGACTAGAATTATTGTTATCTCAATTATTGTTATTGGGGTGATATTTTTAAGCCTGAGCCCCCAAGCACTTGAGCCAATAAGCGACAAAGTATTATTAAAAGATTATTCTGGTTATGTCAGAAGACTAATTTATTTAGAGTCCTGGGAGATGCTAAAAGATAATTGGTTTTTGGGCGGTGGATTAAATAATTATCGTACTGCTATTGTCCCATACCACCTACCGACATTTGAATACTTTATGTACCCTCATAACATTATCTTTAATTTCTGGACTGAGCTAGGAATACTGGGGTTATTGTCTTTTATTTGGCTTTTAGTAGTATTTCTCTGGCAAAATATAGTGAATTGGTTTAAAAACAAAAATATATTAAACTTAATTTTAGTTTTTACCACTTTTGAAATTATAATCCACGGACTTGTCGACGTACCATATTTTAAAAACGATTTAGCTGTGTTGTTTTGGGTTGTTATTGGAATAAGTATATTAATTAATAAAAAGTCGTCGATTATAACTCCCTAAATACATAACTATGGAGAGGTGTCTGAGTGGTTGAAAGTGCGACTTTCGAAAAGTCGTGTACCGAAAGGTACCGCAGGTTCGAATCCTGTCCTCTCCGATTATTCCAAAAAACACCCTTCGGGGTGTTTTTTGGAATAAGAAAAAGCCCAGCATTTATGTCTGCTGGGCTCGATAGTGAAGCTACGCGCTGTTACGCGTCATGGTATCAGCGTTTGGATAAGCGGCTTGATGCCGTTCAATGTAATGACGCATGAGCTGCTGGACAGCCAAAGCAATCCAACCAGATATCAACCTGTCGAAGTACGGCTGGATACCGCTACAGGCCACAACAACACCCTGATGAATGAAAGAGCCGGAAAAGAGTTTGTCCCCGCTGCGCAGGACGGCTGGCCCGAGCTCATGAACAACATCAGAATTCTCTCGCCACGTTACGAACGCCTTTGAGCGAGCAATTACATCATACTTATGCTCCCACTCTTTGGGGTCCCCGATGGACTGTTCATGCAAGATTGCATCCTCTGGCATTGACTCCCACGGCTTCAGCTGTGGGTTCATGATAACGATGTGTAAATCCGTTTTCCCCGCCACAGCGAGGAGGGCCAGGATTGACGGTATCATCAGCTCAACCGCTTGTTTAGATATCGAGAGATCTTCCATTGTCAGGATCCCTTTCTTATTACAACAATCAATAGCACACGACAAGATGATATGAATTTATCACATATTATCAATTTGGTCAACCATTTAGCACAATATAAAAATCTTCCTTATTTTTATAGTTTATAAAAAATAACTTCAAATTATCAATCATCTTACTAAAATAAGTTCTCACGTTGTCCCTTCCTCTCCGAATGAAATAGAGTTTTTTTGTTTCTATACGTTTTATGTTATAATATGGTCATCTTTGGAGATAACATTCTTAGATAATGGTAGACAAAAAAACAAAAAAATATATTACCATCTTCAATCTTTTACTGGTTGGGGTGTTTTTATTGACCGCAGGCTTTGGCTGTAAGATTACTAGCAATGAAGTTAAAGATCATCTTAAACCAATCACCTTAGAATATTGGCGAGTTTGGGATGATAATGATGCATTTGAAGAGGTTATTAGTGCCTATCGAGCAATCCATCCAAATATTACAATTAAATACCGTAAATTTAGATATGAAGAATATGAAAAGGAACTAATAGAAGCTCTGGCAGAAGATAGGGGCCCGGACATCTTTTCAATTCATGAAAGTTGGGTCACTGGATATATTCCGAAAATTGAACCAATGCCCGCCTCAATCACCATGGCCTACCAAAAAGTGACCGGAACCATAAAGAAAGAAGTTGTTTCTGATTTGAGAAAAGTAAAAACCCCTAGCTTACGTGATATAAAAAATAGATTTGTAGACACCGTCTACAGCGATACAGTTATCGATGAGCAGGTTTATGGCTTGCCCCTAAGCATGGACACCCTAATTATGCTTTACAACCGTGATCTTTTAAATAGATCTGGAGTAAGTCAACCACCAACATCGTGGCTTGATTTCCAAAAAGCTACCCAAAGTATTACCAAGTTTAATTCCAATGGAGATATTTTACAATCTGGAACAGCACTTGGTACTGCTAGAAATATTGAAAGAAATTTTGATATTGTTTCAGTCCTAATGATGCAGGGTGGGGCTAGAATGACTGATAATTATTCCCTAAAGATGTTTGACGAAATAGAAAAGGGATATAATCCCGGTCTAACGGCAATAAACTTCTATTTAGACTTTGCCAATCCAATCAAAAATGTTTACAGCTGGAACGACGATATGAATAATTCACTTGAAAACTTTATGGCTGGAAAGGTTGGAATGATTTTCGGCTACAATTATCACCTGCCAACAATAAAGGCTAAGGCGCCTAGACTAAATATGGCGATTGCTCCAATCCCACAAATAAATCCAGGAAACCCTGTAAACTATTCTAATTATTGGCTAGAGTCAGTGTCTAAGAGATCAAAACACACTCCCGAAGCTTGGGATTTTATAATATTCATCACTAAAGCAGAACAAGCAAAAAAATATCTAGCGATCACTAACCGACCAACAGCCCTAAAATCATTAATTGACGAACAAAAAGAAAATGATGAACTGTATGTTTCTGCAGATCAACTACTAACTGCCAAAAACTGGTATCTAGGCAATGACTCGTCAGTAGCCGAAGAGTCTTTCAATGTTTTAATCGAGCAACTACCCGATGCCGTTCTTGGCCAAGATTTTAAAACAGCGATCCAAACCGCTACGGGAAAGATTTATCAAACGATGACCAGATGAAAAAACAACTAAAAAAAATATTATTTGTGAGTTTACTTGGTGTAATATTATTAACCCAACAAGCATCCGCCATTTCTCTTTTGGATGCAAACGACAGTTTTATGGGAGAGTGCCTAACAGAAGGAGACTGCAATCTTTGTCATTTTGTTGGAATGTTTATCCAAGCGTCTGATGTTCTTGTTTATCTTAGCGGTGTAATGGCTGTCGCTATGATCATCTATGGTGGAGTAGTGTTAATTACTTCCTATGGCAATGAATCAAGAGTAACCTGGGGTAAAAATACAATTGCAGCTACTATTGTTGGAATTTTTATTGTTATGACTGCTTGGACCGTAATTAATACCTTGTTGTTCTCCCTTTATGGCGGTAATGACAATGGATTTACTAAGGTTGTTAGCGCAACATTTGATGGTGACCCCAAGATAGGGAGCTGGGGCGGATTGTGTAGTAGTGTCAAAGAAAAATAGTCAATCACGACAGAATATTGTATAATAAAATTATAATCTTAATTAATAAAATATATAAACTCACATAAAAATCTTTTAAAGTGAGCATAAGAAAGGAGGTGACAAACATGAAAAAACTTATCGTTTCCGTTATGCTATTGTCTTTGTTAGTACTACCTTTAACAGCAGGCGCAGCAGAACTAACTGCTGATGATCTAGGACTTGGACTTGGTGGAACAACAGCAGGAGAGGGCGCCGGTGAAATTGGACTTGGTGATCAAGATATCATGACGAGCATTAATTCAATTATTAGAGTGATTTTATCATTCTTGGGTATTTTAGCGGTAATCATTATTCTATGGGGTGGATTTATCTGGATGACTGCCATGGGTGATGAGACTAAAGTAGACAAGGCTAAAACCTTAATCATTGCTGGTATTGTTGGTATTGTAATTATTCTATCAGCTTACGCTATTGCCGAATTTGTTATTTCTTCAGGACTTGAAGCCACTAGTAGCACTATTTAAGATAATACTACTTATGTAAAAGGAGGGAAGTCCTCCTTTTACAAATAGTAATCTTATCTCCATATGAAAAAATTAAATAGGGTATTAGTATTTGTTTGTTTATTGTCCATTTTAATGGTTCCACTTTTGACTCAAGCCGAAGGCGTTGGCCCACCAGACAATCCTCGGGCAGGCCTAGATCAAAGTGTTGAAGATACCGGGATACAAAAATCTGATGGAGGACTTTCTATGTCTGTATTTGTTGGACAGTTAATTAAAGCTGTATTGGGACTTTTAGGAGTTATATTTATCATCCTAATCATCTATGCTGGATTTCTGTGGATGACATCTCAAGGAGAATCTGATAAGATAAAGAAAGCAAAACAAATTCTAACATCATCAATAATTGGGATAATTATTATACTGTCGGCCTACATCATTACTGATTTTATTATTTCAAGCGTCTTAGAAGCTACAAATTAATATAAACAATATGAAAACAAAAACATTAGCACGACTAGTAATCCTGACCATAATATTGGTGATAGGGTTATCAGTTATTACAGCGCAAACGAGTTCAGTGCAAGCAGTAGGGGCAGAGGTAGAAATAAAGGCAAATTTAGAAACAGTAAAAACCGCTGCAGGCTTACCGGGAGAGGCAGCTGTAGGTAGCGATAACATAATCAAAACAATTGGCGAAGTGATAAAGGTATTTTTAGGTTTTCTAGCAATAATATTTATTATTCTAGTTATCTATGCAGGATTCTTGTGGATGACATCTGCCGGTGACGACGCTAAAGTAACCAAGGCTAAGGGGTTAATCACTAATGCTATAATTGGTATTATAATTATTTTAGCAGCCTATATCCTCACCAGTTTTGTAATTGGTGCAGTACTAGATTCAACAATAGTAACATCAACATCAAAATAAAAGGTATTGAAAAAGGCGCCGAACTCTTCAAGGGTCTGGCGCTTTTTGTAATAGGACGATAATACAATTGGGGCACGAGCCTCAATTGTCAATAAGTTAATACAAAAAGTGGCCATATTAAGCCACTTTATGTAATTTATCTAAATCTCAATTACTATTTTGCCAATTCTTGCTTGAAATAGTTAACCCATGGAATATTGGCTGGATTCTGCTTATTCAAAACCGATAGATAGAAGCTAAACCAGCCGCCAAACAATAGCATCTCCAAACTATTTAATAATTTACTATCACCATCAATATTATATTCGACAAACTTAATATCCTGTTTTTTCAAAACCTTTTTAGTAATTTCAAACCTTTTTCTTATATCTGGAGAATACTGCCCCGAGTTCAAAAACAAAAACTTAATTTTACTCTTGACTGTAGTCGGGAAACTCAGCCCCTCCATCAAATGATGATTTAATTCTGGTATTTTATATGGCACCGCCAAACTCTTTGCCCCCTCATTTATTTGATTACAAATTATATGGGCGTTGGCTGATAAAAATTCAGAAGCTACTAGGATTGGTAAATGCCCCTTAAACTTTTCAGCAATAATCTTAGCAATGTTCTTATCTGATTTTATCTGATAACCAAACAGTTCATTCAACATTACCAAATACTCCATATAACTCTTCAGATCCTTTTTAACAATCTTAATGATCTTTAACTTATGGAAAATAGCCAGAATTGCTCCCAGCTGCAACCCTACCCCATAACGAGGCTGACTCGATGGATTAGTCGCTGTATCTATTTTAAAATAGGGAATTTTGTTCCTTTTAGCAAATGTAATTATCTTACCACCAGATGAAATACAAATAATTTTAGCCTTTTTAGCTTTTGCTTCTTTCAAACAACTGACAGTTTCTTCGGTATTACCAGAATAACTAGAAATAACAACCAGGCTGTCTTTAGTAACAAATCCTGGCAATCCATAGCCCCTAACCAACACAAAAGGCTTTTTAATTTCCTTGCCAAAGATATCCCGAACCATTTCACTAGACAAATTTGACCCACCCATTCCACAAAAAACTATTTGCTTAGCTTTCTGATACGCAATTGGTAATTTCATCTTTAACGCTTCCTGCCAAGAGCCACTTATTTGCTCTGACATCCCTTCAATTGACTGAATCACTTGTGAATCATTATATTCTTCCAAAACCGAGGTCTTGTCTAAAATATTCATAGATAAAATAAGTTATTGTTTTTATAATGGTTTTATTATACAACAAAAAACCACTTGACACTAACTTTTAATATGATTATGTACCCCATGATTTTGATTGCTTTTTACCATCTTTCGTGCTATAGTAATGGAATAATAATCTCTAATAATTAATCGAGATTTTTTTTATGTCTGGACACAGTAAGTGGGCTAAAATCCACAGAAAGAAAGGTGTGGCTGATGCAAAAAGAGGAGCAATCTTTACGCGATTTGGAAATCTAATCACCATCGCAGCTAAAAGCGGTGGTAGCGATTTAGATAGTAATTTTCAGTTGCGTTTAGTTGTTGAAAAGGCTAAAGCAGTCAACATGCCAAAAGATAATATTGAAAAAGCCATTAAACGAGGTACGGGAGAAGGTGGCGACAATAATAATATCGAAGAGGCAACCTATGAATTTTTCGGCTCCAAAGGTGTAGTTTTTATTGTTGAGGCAATTACCGATAATAAAAATAGAACAGTTTCAGACCTCAAAACAACCCTAAGCAAAAATGGAGCAAATCTTGGAGAACCAAACAGCGTACTATGGATGTTCGATAAATGTGGAATTATTTTAATCGACAAAGAAGAAACCTTAAAACACGACGAAGATGAATTAGAATTAAATCTAATTGAGGCCGGGGCTCAAGATATCATTAAGGACGATAATGGCTGGGAAATTAGAACTGCGCCAACCGAACTACAGGCTACTGAGAATAAAATGAAGGAATTTGAGATCACAACCAAAGAGTCATCACTTTCATATATCGCTAAGGACGAATTAAAAATTGAAAAGCCAGAAGATCAAGAAAAGGTTGGAAGAGTGTTTGCGGCCCTAGAAGAAATTGATGATGTCAGCGAAGTTTACACTAACGCAACCTGGTAACAACCCCTCTTTTGAGGCGTTTTTTTAATTATGACAAATAATTATCCAAAAGTAATACTAGGAATAGACCCCGGCTTAGCTGATACTGGCTATGGCGTCATCTTAAAAGAAAATAATGACCTTAAGCTATTAGACTACGGCTCCATAAAAACTAAAAAGGGGTTGGGAATTGCCCGTCGACTGGTAATTATAGAAAAAGAAATCAAAGCTTTAATTAAAAAGCACAAACCAGATATTGCTGGCATTGAAGAACTGTTTTTTTGTCGTAATGTCACAACTGCTATGGCAGTTGGGCAAGCCAGAGGAGTTGTAATGTTGAATCTTGAAAAAAGTAACCTACCAATAATTGAATTAACCCCCCTGCAAGTAAAGCAAGGGATAACTGGTTACGGCAAGGCAGATAAAAAACAAATTCAATTTATGGTTAAAGCTGTTTTGAAATTAGATAGTATTCCAAAACCAGACGACGCAGCCGATGCACTGGCAATCGCAATTTGTGCCAGTAATAATATTAATCTTTTTGAAATTTAAATATGGTTAATCAGAAAAGAAAAAAAACACACACAATATACGGCTACAACAAGGAGGGGACTTCGAAGTTCGTTATTGTCGCCCCCCATGGAGCGGGAGATGACCTCAAGTCTGGAATAATTGCCAATCGAATTGCCAAGAACTTAAACGGGGCCGTAGTGGTCAATAACCAGTATCTCAAACCAAACAATAGTCGATCCAATAGGGCAGATAAACATGTTAGAGACTTTAATCGTCTGTGCTGGAGCAAAAAGAAAAAGAGGTACTTATGGAATCCTCGACCAGAGCTAAAAACATTTTTTAATGATATTGAAGCTTTTTGCAAAAAGGCCCGAAAACATTCTCGTGACCATAAGGCAGTAATAATTTACATTCACAGCCTTAAGGGAAAAACCATTGGTATTGACCTGGGAGTGGGACTAAAATCAATTAAGGATAAAAATAAATTTGTTTTTAATCAGAAAAATATCAGTAAAAACTCTGGTATTGTCACAATAAAAATAAATCAAGTTAAAAAGTTAAAAAAGATATTAGAGGATAGATTACTAGCAGATCGAGGATTAAAATTTAGTATCGGTCGGGTTCATAGTGGGTGGAGTAAATCATCCGGAATTCAATTTCATAAACACGAGGGAAGAAGTGATTATGCTCTCCAAATGGAGATCAGTAGAACCCTGAGGGAGACTAAAGACGATAGAAGTTATATAATTAATCTAATTAGTGAAACCTTAACCAAGGTATTTAAGTAATTTAAAAGAACAGTTTATGCTAATACACATTTTAAGTTTTTCAAACCCAAATAAGATAAGTGAAGTTACTCAAGAAAATTTAGACCTACTTGAAACAGCAGCTCACAATCAGGGTCATAAAATAAAAATTATTTTTGCTAGGCATTGTCAAATGCAATTTGATAAAAAACTAGGAATATTAGTTGAAGGAAAATCACCTAAAGATATCAATGTATTATTGGTTCGAGCAAATTATTTAAATGACAACCTAGATTTTAAGAGTTCAATCATAAAACAGTTTCAACTAGCTAAGGTGCCACTAATCAATACTGGCGAAGCAGTAATGAGCGCAAAAAATAAACTTAAAACTATGCAAGTTTTAAGTAAAATTAAAATTCCGATTCCAAAAACATGTATTGTTAGTAATACAAAATATATTGATGAGGTTGTTGAGAACATTGGATCATTTCCAGTAATATTGAAAACTGTTTCTGGATCTCACGGCCAAGGAGTATCAATTATTGAAAGTAAACGAGGATTAAGATCGGTAATAGAAATGGTTTTAAAGAATGATCATTCCGATCCACTATTAATTCAGGAGTATGTTAAAGAATCAAAGGGAAAGGACATTAGGGTATTTATTTTAGGACATAGAATTATTGGCGCAATGGAAAGAATTGCTACCAAGCGTGGTGAGTTTAGATCAAATTTTCACTTAGGTGGAAAAGTTAGAGTTGCTAGTATGAGTAAGCGCGAAAAAGCTGTTGCCTTTGCCTCTGTAAAGGCACTAGGATTAGATATGGCTGGAGTTGATCTACTAAGAACCAAAGATGGACCGAAAGTTCTTGAAGTAAACGCTAACCCTGGACTAGAAGGGATTACCATCGCCACCGAACGAGACATTGCTGGTGAAATAATTAAATACTCAGTTAAAAAGGCGAGACGCGCTAAACGAAAAATCATGAGACTAAAAGAACAGAAACGAAAAGAAGCCAATATTAAAAATAAAAAGAAGACTACCTAATTAGCCATGACTATTCCTCAGTTATCAAAAAAAATTCACTCTAGCTCTAACCAAAATTGGCGAAATCCAACATACAGTAAGGGTAAAAAGAGAAAAACAATAAAGCGACAGCCTAAAGAGGGTCGACACAACTTTAGTATTTCTAAAAGATATAATAAAAAGAAGCCCGGCAGAGGAATTATATCTAAACTGATTAGATTATTTTTACCAATTATTGTTTTACTTGTTTTAATTGGCGGGATCTCTATCTTAATTACTCTAGCTTGGATATCTAAAGATTTACCAACCCCAGATGGAGTAATTAATCGTGAGATAACAGTCAGTACAAAAATTTATGACAACAAGGGTGAAACAATCTTATACGATATCCATGGAGATATTAAAAGAACTCTAATTGACCTAGAACAAATTCCCCAACATGTAATTGACGCTACTTTAGCCGCTGAAGATCGAAGCTTCTTTGAACACAAAGGATTCAGCCTAACTGGAATTGCCCGTTCAGTAATTAAAAATCTAACTACCGGCACTCGGGTGGGTGGATCAACCTTAACTCAGCAGTTTGTTAAAAATGCAATTTTAACAACCGAAAAAACTTACATTAGAAAGGTTAAAGAATTGTTGATTTCATATCGAATTGAGAAAAAGTTTGAAAAGAAAGAAATCCTTCAAATGTACTTTAACGAAATTCCATATGGCTCAGTAGTCTATGGTGTCGAAGCTGCTGCCCAAGCCTTTTTTGGTAAGTCAGCATCTAACCTCACTATCGCTGAAGGAGCAATTATTGCTGCTATTCCAAAAGCACCAACATTTTACTCTCCCTATGGCAGTAATCGTGATCGGTTAATTACTCGCCAAAGATACATCATTGAATCAATGGAAGAACTTGAAATGATTACCGAGAGTGAAGCTGAAATTGCCAAACAAGAAAAGATTATTTTTAAACCCCTCCAAGAATCCATTATTGCTCCTCACTTTGTAATGTATGTTAGAGAAATATTGTCTGAAAAATACGGTGAGTCTTTTATTACCCAAGAAGGGTTGAAGGTTTATACCAGTCTTGACTTAGAAAAACAAAAGATGGCTGAAGATGCTATTTTAAATGGCATCGAACAAAACAGCGAGAACTATAATTTCACCAATGCGTCATTAGTGTCGATTGACCCAACCAATGGTCAAATAGTAGCAATGGTTGGTTCAGCAGACTTTTTTAACGAAGAAATAGACGGCCAGGTGAATGTCTCATTAAGATTAAGACAGCCAGGATCATCGTTTAAACCAATTGTCTACACCGCCTCATTTATTAAAGGCTATACACCAGGCACAATACTATATGATGTAATAACTGACTTTGATGCTAATGAAAATAAAGAATATAGTCCCAAAAACTACGACCTTGAAGAGCACGGGCCAGTAACTATTCGAAAAGCACTAGGTGGATCATTAAATATCCCGGCAGTGAAAGCAACTTACCTAACTGGAATAGATAATGTTTTAGATCTAGCTAGAGATATGGGCTACACATCTCTAGAAGACAAAAATAGATTTGGCTTGTCGTTAGTGTTAGGTGGTGGTGAAGTAAAACTATTAGAACATGTCGGTGCCTATACCGTCTTAGCCCAAGAAGGGATTAAACACGACCTGACGCCAATATTAAAAGTTGAAGATAAAAATGGTCGAGTACTATTTGAAGCTAAGGATAAGTCAAAAAGAGTGATGGACGAAGAGATTGCCAGACTAATGAATAATATCCTATCCGATGATAACGCTCGAGAGTATGTATTTGGCTTAGGCAGTAAGCTTACCTTGCCAAATCGTCCTGTAGCGGCCAAAACAGGCACCACAAACGACTACCGTGACGCTTGGACCATTGGTTATACCCCTGAACTAGTTACTGGTGTCTGGGTTGGTAACAACGATAACAGTGAAATGGAAAGAGGCGCTGCTGGTGGAGTAGTTGCTGCCCCAATTTGGAATCAATTTATGTTAGAAGCCTTAAAGAGCACTGCACCCAGTCAATTTACTTCTCCAGAAATAATTGAAACTGGTAAGCCAGTGTTAGATGGTCAAGAAATTGCCGAAATAAAAATAAAGATTGATACTATCTCTGGTAAACTGGCAACTGAATATACTCCAGAATCAACCACTAAAGAATTGTCCATTAGAGAATCACATAATATTTTATATTATTTAGACAAGGATGACCCTCGAGGAGATCGGCCAAATAACCCAGAAAATGACCCTCAATTTGAAAATTGGGAAATTGGAGTTACAACTTGGGCAGAAGAAAAGGGATTTGATGTATCAAATGATCAATCTATCCCAACTGAATACGATGATGTTCATCTTAGTAACGATCAACCAAGATTAATTATTGTTACACCACTGCCTGGTCAAAAAATCACCCACAACAACCTAAGTGTTGATATTAGTGCTAGTTCAAATAGGGGAGTAAATAAGATTGAATATTATATCGATAACACCTTAGTAGATACCAGTTATAATACTAATAATACAACACTTGATTTATCTGATTTTGATAATGGTTATCACACCCTAACAGTTAAGGCTAAGGATGATTTAGAAAACACCAAAACTCAGTCAGTAGAATTAAACTTTTCATTACCAAAGATTATTCCAGTATTAAATTGGCTTAACCCTCCAAATAATAGTGTAGTAGTTTTGCCAACAACGATTAATGGAATTATTACTAATTGGGAAATAATTAAAAAAGTTGATTTTTATTATAAAAACGATAACGAAGATATAGAACACTACCTCACACACATCACCCCCTCAGAGGCTGAAATTGGCTTCAGTTGGAACCAGGGCGTAGAAAGTGGAAACTACACCATCTATGGAAATATGTTTGATAAAAATAGCAAAAAATACAAGACTGAGGAATTAAGATTAATAGTAGAATAAAAAACATAGAATATAAAAACACCTCCGAGGAGGTGTTTTTATATTATACCGCTAGCGGGGGCTAGTGAATATTACTATAACCTTTTTTATTAAGAATCAGAGGTTTGTTGGCACTACGCAATAATTTTAGGACTATGGACTTAATGGGGTTGATATTATTACTCTTTTAATGTTAAGATATTTTTGCACGGATAAAACAGGATTCTTTGCGGGTTAGACCCCCGTGATCCTGGCATCGAGATAGATCTATCGAGTGCAGAGTAGGTGCGAGGCATTGAAGCTCTGGCGTCAGCTAGAGTGGAGCCGCCCTTGAAATAACACCCAAGATAGATCGAATGGTCACACGCTCAGAGCCGAGCAGGTGTGAAGTTCAAAGATGATCCTGTGCATCTTTTTAAGATTGAAAAAGTTCCGACTATAATGTTTGGAATAGGAAAACTTGGCACCCAGATGCCAAGTGAAACGCAAAAACTGTAACTGCAATTGCGCATTGGGGAAGGGACGAATATATCGCCTTTCCCCATTTTTTTTATTCCAAAAAACACCTCATAGTGAACTGGGCCCCGTAAAGTAGACACGGGTAAAAAACACCCTATCCAGCTAAAAGATGGCTCCTGTACTGAACAGGAGTCATCTTTTTTATTCCCCATTGATATCTCTCATTATTGTAATAATACATATATTTAG
>Ga0233436_1000101_pt1 | contig 107204 bp, 92 predicted proteins | sample SI_122_August201_2_FD_182723 | JGI IMG/M metagenome (GOLD analysis project Ga0233436, IMG submission 182723) | Seawater microbial communities from Saanich Inlet, British Columbia, Canada - SI_122_August2016_150_MG | ecosystem: Environmental > Aquatic > Marine > Inlet | place: Canada: British... | reverse complement strand
CTATATTACATCAAGATAAAATACAAATAATATACAGGTTATAACATACGAAACTTTTATATTATAGTATACTATATATGTCAAATATTCTTAGTGAACCTATACCAGTTACAAGTACTAACTTGCGACCATTTACAAACAATGACGTAACAAATGATATTTCTTATAAGCATGGTTTACCTCGTCCTATGAAACACTATAGACTTGGTATAATTAATGCTATTGATATTAATCTAGATTCTCCTGATGCAGCTTATTTAAAAACAAATGTAGATAGATATGTTCGCTCAAGTCGTTCTACCCCATTATTATCATTAACAATGGAAAGACCTGGTAGCACATTTACTTCAACAAGTAACGTAAATCTTGCGAGTGATTTGTCTAAAGATACTCGTATGGATGGTAAACTAAATGATTGTTGTCAAGCTACCAATGCATTAAAACGTGTTCGTGGTGCAAATACAAACCTTAGCAAAAATTATTACCAAACCTCACAACAACACAGACATGCTAGGTGCAACACTATTCAACAAAAAGGTTATCAGTTTTCCAACGGTGGAAATGGAAAGTATGTAGGTAATTGTTCTGCAAACAACCAATCATGTAATGAAGTTGTATATAAACCAAATAATACTCAATTTGCAACACAGGGTGCCGTTTCAAGTAGTTCTAGAACTTCTAGATTAACACTCAACACAGTAAGAACGGAAGTAAACGACTATAAAAATAAAGCAACTGCAGACAATTATGTAAATGCAGGTGGTTCGACTGTAACTCCTTTTATATTAAAGGCAAAAACTCAAGGAGTTAGTGATTGCAAACCTTCTAAGGTTTGTGCACAATTATAAACTAATAGTAGGAATATTATTTTTACTACACCATTGATAGCATTTAATGATAGAGTTCTTTTTAATATTTTCTATCTTTTCATCTTTGCCATACATCTTTAATAAAATAATGATATTTTCATTATGTTCAATATTTTTTTGACCAATGATAAGCGTAGACTCTTCAACCTTGTTTAAAAAATGATATGATATCTTATTTTTTAAAACAGATGTTATCATCGTTTGAGCTATGCCACCACTTACTTCATTTTTTATTTTTTGTTCTATTGTCGTAACAATATTGGTAATACGATTATATAACTCTTTACGACTATCCACACTGTAGTGCATATTGTTAATATCTTTACAAACCAAATAACGTTCGTGTGTGTGTTGTGTAATAGTTGGTTTTGTTATATAAACTATATTGTATATGTTGCTTAGCATATAAACAAACTCAATTACAGGAAGATATGTAATATCCCATATTTTTATAATACACGGCCGTGCCGTTGTTATAGAAATGCCAATAGTCTTTAACAAATAAACAATGTACTCATTTATATTTTTATCGTTGTGATATGTCTCGGGAGTATCAAAGAACTGAAATCCTTTATACTTATTATATACATCTTTGTTAGTAAACTCTATTTTATTGAAAATATCATTTATGTCATTATTATCTATAGTAATTAGTCCAGGAGGGCGATTATTTATATATTGAATACTATTCTGAAACATATCTGCATTATCACCTATATAAACAATATTAGAAGGTTCAACTATACCCGTATAGATAAATTCAAATGAATTTATCAGTTCATGAACGATAAAAAATATATTTTTTTTATCTATATCACATTCTAAGTTTACATATGATTTAACTTCATTTGAGACAATATCATGTAAAAAAGAATATGTATTGTTTATTTTATATAGACCATCTATTACGTTTTTATCAAGAATAGTTGTATAATATTCTAAAAACTTATTGACTTGTTCATATAATGACTTTATGTTTCGTATAAAACTATCTGATAAAGAATGTTTTTTCGTTTCTCCAACTTGAAGTTGAAACTCTATATTCATACATTTAGTTGGAATGTTATAATAATTCATAACGGGTAATATTGTTTAATTACAATTATTATTGTATATATTTATATCTCTTTGTATGTTTAAGCCATAACTCTTCTATAAAACTAGATGACTACAAGTATCATTAAAAATCATATTATTTCAGAATTCATAATATGATTATATTTTCATTATTTACTTTCACTACTTGTTTCCATCAATGTAATTGTTTGGTTTAATTTTTTAGGACGACGAATAACAGTTTTCTTTCCTGTTTTTGTTACAGTATCTGATTTTGACAAAGTTTTTTTCTTTTCACTTGTTTTTTCAGATTTTTCCTCTGTAATAACTTGTTTGTCAATCTCCTGTTTGATACTATCTTCTTCTATGTTATTTTTCTCGTTTCTAAGAACATTATCTACATTTACATTTGATATCTTTTTAAAGATAAAATATCGGTTATTGAAAGATATTGTCTTTTCATATGACTGCATCTTACTTGCTTGTCCATAATCATTTGTCATGCGAGGATTTTTCTTAAAATCATTATTCATACGATTATATAATGTTTCAAATGAAGCAGATCCAGATGGAAAACCCATATCTTCTGCATCACGGTCATTTACAACTTGGAAACCATAATTTATCATCATACGAGTAAAGTAATCAAAGTTGACCAAATATTCATCAATGTAATTATTAATAGATTCTTGAAAGACCTTGATTGTATACCCAAGACTAGACACGTTGTCTTCAAATGTATCTTCAGGAAACAACTTTTTAACACCCCATATCTTCTTATTTTTATGATAAAGTTCAACTTCTTGTCCCAAATCCTTATCTTTTAATAGATTAAATATTTTCGAACCATCATAACAAGCACCGATAAAGTGTCCTCCTATTTTGGTGCATTCTGCAATATTTGCGAGGAACCTGTGAAGAACATGTTTATCTTTAAAGAAGTAGTGAAGGGCAAACTGACAAGATGATATGTTAAATCCTTCCTCACCAATCGCATAGCTTTTCACCACGCCCTTTCCTAATTTTTCATCCCTTGCATTATTTCCAAATACAGATGCAGTTATCTGCTTACCTTTATCTGTCTCGATTGCTTGGCCACTACGAATATTATACTCACTATTTCCAATAACAAATAGGGCATTTGGAATATTCTTAGTTGTCTTTTTATAGTTAAGATATCTTGCGCATGCACCATCTAGTCTATTTTCAATATTGTCAGGCGATAAATCAATGCCAAATACAAATGATAATTTTGCTTTTATCCATTTCGGGAGGTCGCCTCCTTTTCCACATGCAAAGTCAATAAGAGTATCCTTTTTATCGGAAACACCATTGATAAGTTTTGACTTTACATATAAATTGTGAAAATCACGAAGGGAATATGTATAACTAACACCCTTAGTTTTTTTGTAATACACATCATCGTCACGCGTATCTTCGGGAATATTTTGCCCAGTTCTTATCATTTGAGCTGTAACAGGATAATGTATAGAATGCCAGTTACTGTTTGCAACATGGTAAGCATTTCCAAAGTTTTTAACTCCTCGTCTTAATTCAGATGTTTTGTCATATCTAACACGTAATGGAACCCAGTTCCATCCATTTTCACGAGAACTATCATAACTAAACTCAACAATAGTATTGTCTTCAATAACATCCTTTTCTTCTGTATACATTTTATTATCACCATTTGCATCTGGTGCTAACATAAGATTACAAATACCAGCATCTTCCTGATATGGATTTGTTGGAATAAACTGCATTGCATGATATCCTGTTGTGTTTTCTCCACGTTCGTCTCGATAAGATGGAATAGTATCATTTAATACATCTTGACATGGATTAATGTATCCATGAACCTTTTCATCAAACCCACACCTAAGTGTCAATACTTTATACTCTTTATATTGACTGCTTGTTGCAGCATTTACGCCTTGTTCAAACATAGTATTTACAACATCTTCGTCTCTATCATTTTTTACAGTGGTTACCATAAAATCAATAGTGTTAAACTCTGATGGCTTCCACTTAAATGAATGTTCCCACGTAATCTTTCTAAGAGGACCTGCTTCACCAATAATATTTGAACCAACACCAAGATTAGCTGGCGTAAAGATAAGACCATCGGTATTATACTCAAATAACCCATCATCAATACGTTTCAATATAGTAGAACATCCAGAGAATATCGAATATGTATCTGTTCCAACATGAAATGTTTTCACTGAGATACGAATAGGTGTGTTTGTATCTTTTACAACTGAATGTAGGTTTAAATTATTAACTACTTCATTCATAAGATTAAATCTACTCTTTTTATCATCCTTCTTTGAAGCTACATCCTTTATATTAGGTTCTGCAAATAGATGTGAACGAACGTCTATCTTGTTAATAAAATATACATCAAATACTGCATATAAATTAATATATTTACCATTCTTATCGTGAAGAATTATTTCACCATCAAGAAGAGTATTGAAATATTTTTCATTACTAGTCTTTGCACCTGTAAATAACAACTTCATATTTGTATTTATCAAATATGCATGTCCAGTGTGTGTAATAAACATGATACGACGTTCACCATCTGCTTTATCGGTAACAGTATATCCAGTACGAATATTTGGTTCAGTATTTTCTTCATCCACCTCTTGGATATGAGATAGTTGTAATGTATATGAAGAAGGTCCAACAAAATGCTTTGATTCTAGATTATACTCAGGGTCTTGCTGAATAAGTTTAAGATATTGTGACTTAATATTGTTGTATTCACTTTTTGAAACAGGAAACTTTGTCTCTTGAAGTCCCATCATAACAAACTTTGCAACTTTCTTTAAACTTTCCATAACTGCTTTAATATCAGTGTATTTTGTGTTTGGCCCGATCATAGAATTATCCACCTCAATCTCTATCTCATAATTTTCATTAGCATAAAACACATTTGACTCAGTTGTAGTATAGGTTCTTTCCATACCTCCTCGAATAATTTTTGAAGACTTTACAATACTAATATCGACCTTCACAGGATAGTCTTCGTGAGTAAGTGTGATACGATTTAAATAACGAAATGTTTTCTTACTTTTATTCCAGTTATCTACCGTGCTTTTTACAAGACCTGTTCTGGAGATAGTATTGAACGTTTCTTCTACATTGTATGATGCACGAAAATCAAAATCTCGGAAATCAACCGATTCAATAAAACCTTCCTTTCCTTCATTTTCTTTACTAGAAGGTGCCTTGTATTTTTTTTGCATACTAACACTTCTACTGTACAAAGGGTCGTTTAATAGTTTAACAATGTCATTAGTTTTACAATATTCTTGAACTGCTGAAAATCCACTAACCTCCGTACGAATATTTGACATCTTATGGCGTGCACTTGTAGCGTCTAAATATTCGTTATTAATTCTTAACATATATTCGCCCCTCATATTTTTGCTTGTAAATCCAAGTGACAATAACTGTTTTAATACATTGTCATAATCAGTTCGTGTAACGCGTGGAGAATTTCGCATAGTTGAAAACTTTATTTCCAGCTCATGTTGCTTTCCCATAACAGGAACATATGGGGTTTCGTTCCAGAAGCTAATACACATCTTATCAAGTTCACCTTGAGATTTTTTTGTATCTTCTTTTGCATCCTTGATACTGGTTATATGCATACCATGTTGACGTTTATTATGTTGTTTTTGTCTACCATAGTTATTATTTCTACTCATACTCATTGTATATATATAGTTGTTATATTTATATAATGAATAAATACATTACAAATATGTTCAATTTACAAATTATTTTGTAAATAACTCATTCTAAACTTGAAATCTAAAGTGTATCAATAAGAAGTTGATAAAGTTGTGGTTTGGTTTTGTTTGATATAATATCTTCTTCAATCTGTACTTGTTTACAAATATCTTTTAGTTCGCCTACTTTATATGATGATGCACATTTTAAAGGAGACGACAATGAATATGATGAATAATAAGTCTCGCGATATTTATCTATCTTTTCTTGTGTCATATTTAACTCATAACCATACTTCAAGGATGGCGTATCAATGCGATGAACTACAGTAGGTAAGTTGTTATCGTCTGGGTCACAATTAAGTTCGTAATATTTTTGTTTATGAATATACATAATATTCATATTATGTGTTATACAAAGTGCAAAAAATGTTTTTATGTCTATCTTCTTACTATTAACAAGGTCGTCTTCAACAGTATCTTTCAAACCCTTAATTTTATAAGTTGATAATTGTTTTTTATTCATTCTTAAAATATCAATACATTTCATCTTTTCTTCTTTTTCTGTTAAAAACTTTGATGTATCAATTATTTCGTACTTTGTATCTCCATTTTGAAGAAGATAAAAAAGCCAGAATAATTGGTCACTTTCTTTTGGGAAGAAAAATCGTTCTTTCTGACGGCTCATCATAGACTGGTCTTTCTTAACATATTCCCATTGTTGTGGATTTGTATTTTTTTCTTTTTTGTCTTCCTTTATTCTATGTGAAACACACCTATTCAATAACTCATCCATACCTGTAATAACTTCTGAAGTCAGCATATAATGATTCATACCTAAGATTAAATCATTATATCTTTTACTACTTTGTGTAGTATATTGTCTATTTTGAAACACTTTGGTCGTCATAACTATTTCTTATACTATCTGTACACGCATGCAGTCTTTAATATGATTTGTTAATATACTTTGTCTGTATATCTTGCTGTAGTTCTTCCATATCGGTCAACTTCTTTTCCTGATTTGATACATATTCTATAAACTCTTCGAGCTCTTTCAGAACATTGTTTTCTACGTCAGTGACATTGATATGAATGCCATATTTATTTTCGTTAATCATATCTTTATTATGCTTATGAAAAATGCGCACTGCTTCAACCTGATTGATTTTACTCATTTCTTCTAATTTTTGACACAACTCTTTCAACTCATCTGGTGTATATGTATTTATATTTACATCATATACATCATTTGTTGTCGTATTCATTACGGTTGACATATCTGGATACACATATTACTATTTTTCTAAGTTATTATGTTATTATTTATCAAACAAACAATTAGTGAATAAAAATACATATTTACAACATTTTTATAAGTATATATTTAATTAGAATGGATTTCTGCAATAACAGATATTTGCGTGTCATATAACTCAAATCTACAACCAATTACTTTTACTGTAATATTATCACCTTCTTTAATACTATTAAACTCGTCACTATCGTAATAATGGTCTCTTGCAATAAAGATAACAACCGGAGATGGTGTTTCTTTTGCATGTGCTCGAATACCAGCTTTTGTTATATTAGATGCGATACATTGAATAAACATGCCTTCAACCGGTGTGCATATTTCACAATTAAATACAACTTGAAATGAAACTATATTACCGGTCATCTTACCAGCGGAATAGGATATTATGTTAGTTGTTCCTGGTTTAATATAACCTTCTACACTACACTTTCCCTCATATTTTGTTTTAATAACAGTATCAAATGTTTGCATAATATTTTTTCCAACACTAACTACTGGTAAATCTATTTGACGCGTAATCACACTACGGGTATACAAAACATTATCATTCTTTTGAATAACTTTTGACCTCTTTGATTTTGTCTTTTTTTGTGATACAACAGTCGCCATAGATACTAACAAGTTGTCTACTATAATGTGTATAGTTTATTTATTTTATTTTCATTCAATTTATATTATTTTGTATTGACTAACTTTTGAACACACTTATTTAGTTCAACTATAAATTCTCCCTTTGATATTGATTTTGGTCCAACTGTATTATTAAACTCATACGCTACGCTGTTCATATATTCTACAATTTCATTTATTTTTTCAATAAGAGTTTCGTTTGTTATTTTAATAAAATAGTGCGATTGTTCGCTTTTATCATGTATGCTAATATCAACTTTTCCAGCAAAAACACCTACACGTCGAAGTGATAACATAGGTTCCTTTTCTTTTTTAACAAAAACATATCCATTAGGCGGTGGAACTTCAGGTATTTTTCTATTAAATGATTTACGTTCCCATATTTGAAATATACATGGACTATCATGATCTTCGCCATTCACCGTAAATGATTTTTCAGGCAAATCGCATTCATATAATAAATGAAATGATAATGGAAATGCTTTCCGCATACTATCTTTTTTAAAGCTCTTAGGAAGGATAAAGGATATTGTCTTAGAAAAAGTAGAAGCATGTTTGATAAACTTAATGGCGAGAGAAGATTGACGACCAAACGGAGGATTACCAATAGTATGTATCGTCATTTCATTTACATCTTTCCCAGGGCAGATATTATCTGGTGAAACTTCTAAAAAATCTTTTTTTACTACAATATCACTGTCTGGGAATATGTCAAACATTCGAATATTATTACAAAGTGTCGATATTGCATTATAAAAAACTCCACTACCAGCACTCGGTTCAATAACAATATCCATTGTCTTACGTATTTTTAAATATTTTTTTACCATATCAATGCACACATCAACAATATCTCTCTTGGTATAATACTTATCAATTGGATTTCTAGACAAACCAGTTGTCTGAATATGAATATCTTGTCCTTCTAAAAAGTCACTCTCTTCCAATTTTTCTGTCATAAATACAAATATACATAAATAGGTTATTTGTATTTTACTGTCTGTACGTATATAATATTTATACAACATTCAATATATGGTGTAACATGACATGTTGTTCGTATGTAAAAAACCAATGTTTATTACCTTTTAAATTATTCTCATAGTAACGAGATATAAACTCTGCAAATATACAAACTTCTTTCATGCTAAAGTCTTTTTCACCACCTTTAAGGTCATTCATTACAGTTTCAATATTATCATCAGGTGTATCTTTATCAAATGACTGAGAAATAATATTTTTAAGAATGTCTGTTTTCTTTTTCTTTGTAGCAATATCGTTACACTTTGAACCAGTGCTTCGCTTATGTGACATTTCTTTTATTTTATAATCAGCAATATTTGCGTTTGTCTTACCATAAGACATAAAACTGAATATGGAATGTATATTATCTTTTACACTTGGTATCCATGTATCATTAATATAGTTTTTTATATCTTCCCTATCTTGATATTCTGCTAATTTCCATGTATCATTATAACTTACATAATAAATACCATTATCAAGTGTTGATTTAACATTAGGATCAAAGAATATATAAACTGAAAAATCAGAACCAGATGAATTAGTAAATGTATATTTTTTATTATCAAAATATTTGCGTATTCGCATTACAAATAGATGTTCTTTTTCTTCTCCCAGACTAAAATCAGGATTGCTTTGTAAGTATAAAAATAATGACATCTTATCTTTTACTGAAATATTATCCATCAAATGTTCGACAAGGACTTGATACATTGCTGTGTCTTTACTTTCTTCGTTCTCAATTGATGACATAATACTTGAGTTTTTCATTTTATTCATTGTTACTCCGACATGTTTATATAAAGTATCTCGTGGTTTTAGTGTTTCTGGTTTGGTATAATATTGAACTGCAGTCGAGTACTGGTCATACATATCTTTTACGATTTTTGTTACTTTGTCTAAGTTGTCTTCTGGTTTGTCAGAAACAACATTTTTTATACTATTTTTGTTAGATGGCATTTGTGAACGAATAAGGTCATCTTTCATAACACTGGGTATTTCCATACGTATTTTTATCTTATCATTTTTGTGCTGGATTGGAACACTTCTTTCAAAGACCGTTATTTCAGGATTAATTAATTCAACCGGTTGAAAGAGATAATAGTCTCCTATATTTATTAAACGACCACTTCTTCCATAAGTATCCATTAAATATTCTCCCTCGTTCTCTATCATACTATTTAATGCACTGTAAATCTGTGATAACGGATAGGCTTTGGGATAATTAATTTGACTAATTAAATCATCTTTTAGATAGAAATATTTTTGTTTAAACAGTTGTTTAATTTTACTAATAATCTTCTGACTATTTGCCATAATAAACTTTTCATCATATGTCACGTTATTAACTTTTATTTCATCTAGACTATTTACATTCATTGTATTTGCACATTTATACATACCGTCTTTCATAAAATCAGTTACCATACTAAAGTTCTTATCGCCAACTGCATAATTTTCTAAAACATCGCCGTTTGACAAAACTTGACGAACCTTTTGATTTATAGTATTTTCATCAAAGTTTGCTTGAGATTGGTTAAGAAAGCAATCAACAGATACCTCTTTCAATAGACGATTTACATTACCTATTTGGATTGCTTTGAACTCTGCACTTCTATATACAGAAACATCAGCAGCCTCCCTATCTGTATCCATTAAACGAGTACCATACATAAATATCATGACATTTCTTTCGCTATATGATAATAACTTATGACTGTTGTTACGAACAGCCCTGCCAATAATTTGTTCAATACGGCTCATATTATACCATGGTTCTAGTATATGAACCTGTCGAATAAACTTTAAATCAACGCCTTCTGACCCAGCCATTGATATCAAAATGACTTTCACCATTTTTCCGTCTTTATTTTCATCATTTGTTGATGCAAGGATCTCACTAATATTACTTGGCGATAATCTTTTATCTCCTGTAATCATGGCATATCTTGCAGAAGATGATTTATTACCTTCCGCTTTCATGGACTGCATTGTCTTATATTCAACAGGTTCGCTAGGCGGTGTTTTAAATAAGGATTTTCTTTTCTCTCCATAACGAGTTATGCCCATTGCTTCAAGAGCAAGAGCCATTGGAATAAGTCCTCCATCTAAGAACTGTGAATAAATTAACACTACCCCTTTTGATTTTGCAATCATATCACAAATATTCTTCATTTTACTACTGTATCGCCCAATTTTCTCTCTAGATAAAAAGTTTGCATGTTCTCCAGATTGAACCCAATCTTTATAAACAAAATCGCCTTTCTTCATATTATCCGAGCTTCTATCATCAATATAATCCATTGTAGACTGTAACCCTTGATGTCCAATTGTTTGTTTAATTGCAATATTTCCTCTCCCTATAGCGTCTTCAACAGATACATCACCTAAATCAGATGTATTTACAGGAAAAGAAATATTTAAGCATTGAATTGGTTCTTGAAGTTTGGTATAACTTAAACGATTTTCGGCGTCGTTTGCTTTTTCATCCTTTTTTAATTCGCTATCATGAGAAATCATAATACCATTGTATACCATTCTTTGGTAATCACCAATATCCGTTACAAAGATGGTTTTTGTTATTGTATCTACACTATTTTCAATAAATTTTCCACCAAGAATATTTTCAGAAGGAATAGAAATATTATTAAATGTTTTATCAGGTGCAAATGTATCGGGATATATTCTGTATGGAAATGTGTAGGGATTTTCACCTCTTACAAATGATACATAACCTGTGGCCTTGCGAATAAGAATATCACGTCCTGATTCATACTCTCCCTTTTTCATTTTTCTAAAATTTCCTTGTGCATCAAATACATCACCTACTTTTATTAAACCCCTTCTATCATTCATATTCATAATGTTAATTAACCATATAATCTCCTTGTAGTTATTAAACATTGGAGTTCCAGACAAAAATAATAATCTCATGTTTGATGCACTTTTTACTAAAAATGTAAGAGCATTTGCTATTCTCTTATTTTCGTTCTCATCGGAACTACGAATATTATGAACCTCATCTATACAAATAAGACGATTATCAAACTCTAACTTTAAGTTGCGTTTCATACGAGTAAACTGTTCCTCTGTAGACCATTTCTTAAAATCAACATTAGCGGTTTGTTTACGCTCTATATAGTTTGAAAATTCTCTATAACCCACAAACTCGTAATATGTATTAATTATTTTATTTACTTTTTGAATTATTTTTTCTTTTGAAATATTTTTGGTATGAGTAGGATTTATTTCATTAATTAACTTACCACCTACACAATTATTAATTGTCCATTCTCCATTTACCATTTTTAATAATTGTTCATTAAACAATTGAATGCGGAAGTTTTCTTGCACTGTTGGCGAAGCAACAATAATAATCTTTGTTGTTTGATTAGATTGTCGTAGGTAGTCTCGATATTCCTCACATATTCCAATAGCGGAACATGTTTTTCCAGTTCCGAGACCATGAAATAATAACAAACTGTTATATGGAGTTTGTAATGAAAGAAAGTTTTTTACAAACATTTGATGTGGACTAAGCTCAAACTCCATATTTGCCAATATATTGGCTCTCTCTTCAACATCATGTATAGTTCCATCATACTGTGTTTCATTAAACTCTTGTTTTGCTGCTATTTTAAGAGAGAAATTGGGGTCATTTAATGTTGGATACAAAGCGTCGTTATCAACAATATTGTTTCTTTCTTGAAATTCAGTTCTCAAGAGAAACTTATTACATGTATGTCCGGAATCATATACATTTTTGTCAAAATCACAGTCTGGTCCATTTTGTCGTTTATCTTCAGCCATGATTGTTTACTTACTATATATTACGAATAAAAACTATACCTTTTTAACATTTTATCTACATTTTCAAGTATAGTCTTTTTTTCTAAATTATAAGGTCTTATGTGTTGCATACACTTATCAAGAGTTAACCATTCCATTTTACTAACTTCAGTTCGTTGTATTTTATCCAATGCTATATCATTGCACGATGTATATGCCAGATAAAACTTATGTTTATAAGATTTAAAATTAGATCCTACAAAATATTCTTCATATGGAATTACATTTTCTATTATTTGGATGTTTCGTTTGGATATTCCAGTCTCTTCTTCAAACTCGCGGAATGCACATTCCATATCATTCTCTTTGTAATTTCGTCGTCCCTTAGGAAATTCCCATTCTTGTTCTTGCCATGATGTAGTACTTCTATCAACAAGATCTTTTAATGTTACTACCTTATCATTTACTAGTATACCATTAGTTAATGTTTCAAACTTCTTAGATGAAGATATTTCCTCAGATTTGTACATTAATGTGCTATTAACACCCCATAGTTCCCTCCATAAGACATCAAATGTGTTATTAATAATTCTTTGTTTTTCAACAAGACACATTTCATCAATTGACTTTTGTATTTGATAAATGTTAGACAATGAATATTTTCCACGAATAAAATCAATATAACCAAACGAGTCTTTGCGACGTATCAATAGATATTCTGGAATGTTTTCAGTAAAGCGAAAAAGTAGTATTCCATAGCTTGTAATTGGAAGTTTGCATTGATAAAATAAATGACCTATTTTACCACAGTTACTACACGTTGTTGTTTGGTTAGAGTATTCATCTGACGAAAAATTAAAAAATGTAGGGGTATCTAGTGCATCATTGTCATTATCAGAACCATACGTAGCAGTATTTGACATTAAGAATATATATTATTTCGTATTAGGAGTAGCCTTTTATTGACACTGTATATATGTTTAAACGTAAATCTTATTATATTAATACAATGTAATGAAGTTAGACCCTAATATATGGGGACCACATTATTGGTTCTTTTTACACACAACAGCATTAAGTTATCCTATAAAACCAAATGATACTATACGAAAAAAGTTTTATGAATTTATCCATAATTTCCCCCTTTTTATACCATCTCCAAAAATATCATCTTCTTTTAGTGATTTACTAGAACAATACCCTGTTTCCCCTTATTTAGACAGTAAAGATTCGCTAGTTAGATGGACACATTTTATTCATAATAAAATAAATAAAAAGCTAGAAAAAGATGAAATCTCGTTAAGTAAGTTTTATACAGACTATTATAAACAATACGAAACAGTAACTGAAAAACAAGTTGAATATGTAAAGACTAAACGTCATATTGCTTATGCAGTTATTGTTATCATTATTTCTATTGTTATATACTTATTTACGCGTTCGGATATATAGATACATACAATAATATTATATGTATCTATTGTAAGGTAAAGTTATGGATAAAAAGAATATGAATGGTGGTTATGTTATTGGTTCGGGTGGTTTTGGTTGCGTATTTCAACCTTCATTACAGTGTAAAACACCCGATACTAACGATAAATACACTGGAAAGAAAATTACAAAACTTATGATGAAAGAACATGCAGATGAAGAATATGACATTATTACTGATTTTCAATCTAAACTACGTAGTATAAAAAATTATGGCGACTATTTTCTTTTACAAAACATATCGAAATGTGATGAATTAAAAGACTTAACAAAACGCGATTTAAAAGGATATTCAAATAAATGTAAACCACTTATTAAAAATAATATAACAAAACGTAACATTAATGGTTCGTTAGAAAAATTATCTGCGATTACCATGCCATATGGAGGTGTAGAATTAAATGATTTTTTCATGGAAGAGATGAATAATTACCCTAAGATGAAAGATATTTTTTTGAAATTAGCACGTATTGTAAAACACGGTGTGGAACCAATGAATAAACGCCATGTATACCACGGAGACATAAAAGCTGCAAATATACTTGTTGATAAGGAGAACGTACGCATTATTGATTGGGGATTAGCGTTTCATCATGAAAAAAATGATAAACATATCCACGATGATGCAACTGGGAGACCATTTCAGTTTAATGTCCCTCCAACATGTGTTATATTAAATGATAAGTTCGTAAAAAAATATGATGACTATTTAACTAAAAATCCAAAACCAACTCTTAAAGAAGTTACTACATTTGTTACATCTTATCTTGATTATTGGAATGAATATAGGGGAACGGGTTCACTTAGTCTTATGAATTACATTTATGAAGGTATTCTAGACAAAAAGAACGTGACTTTGGAACAATCAGATTATGTTGGCGATGACATAAAAATGTACATCACAAATGTTGTTCATACTTATACAAAAAATGGGTGGTTTGACCTAGAAAACTACTATCATGATGTATATTTGAAAAATATGGATTTATGGGGTATTGTTATTTCGTGTATTATGGTTCTTGAAATATTGTTTCAAAATAAAAAAACATTAAATGCGGTTGAACATATGGTGTTGTATGATTTATCCGAATTATATTTATATATTATTGAACATGATGCAAAACCAATGAATGCAAAATATCTATATAAACATTTGAAACAACTATCTGAACTATATGATTCTTTTGATGATATGAATATTATTGACGCAACTACCATAAAAGGGACAAAAATAAAGTCTAGTCGTTCTAAGATAAATAATAAATATAAGCGTAGACATACCAAGAAACATAAAAAGTCTTCAAAAAGTAAAACAAAGTCCTCTTCTAGTAAAAAACACACTAGAAAACTTGGGGCTAAATATTTTTAATATCGTTACAATATATGAGGATTGAATTAGTCATTATACTTGTTACTGCATTTTTAATTTATAATACATATCACGATGGGAAATATACATCCATGCTGTATAAAAATAAAAAAAATATGCAAATAGCATTTTATGCTATTATCGGAGTTTCTCTCTTTCTTCTTATGGGGAAAAATCCTTCTAGAGGTCGCCAGTTACTTTTTCATGCAAATGAAGCAGTTAAGTATATGCCTCTAGATAAACAATCATCCCGTATTTTGTCACCCATACTTGATTTTACTGTAAGAGACAATAATGAGTTTAGTTTTATGGGAAATGTAAACTCAAATAACCAACAATCACAACAAAGTCTTGAAAAAAGAATATTGTCGTCTGGAAAAACAATGAAAGGTGGAAGTGGAAATGCGAAATCAACAAAACGTTCAGTAAGTGAAACTAAGAAAAAATATGTGGCATCTATGCAGGACTGGAAGTGTGGCGATTGTCGTCAAAAACTAAACGCATGGTTTGAAGTTGATCATAAAACTAGACTAGAATATGGTGGTGGCAACGAAGTAGATAATTTAGTTGCATTATGTAGAAACTGTCATGGAAAAAAAACTGCTTTTGAAAATATGTAAATATAACTGTAATATCTATTAACCTAATAAATTCACATTCGTATATCATATACATTTTAATGTAGTTGTATATTATATGGAAGACCCAGATAATACAAATAATATAGCTCCTGTAACAGGGAACAATCCAGATACTAATGCTGGAAATGATGGAAAGGAAAGTATTCTTGTGAATACAATAAATAAGTTATCTACTGTACCCGTGTATGTTTTTGTTATATCTATCATTGTTTTGCTTACACTTTGCATGGGATTGGTTTTATTCAGTGGACCAAAAGGTGTTAATATGAACTGGCTTTCTTCCATCGCAGGGTGGAACATTGACGTTTCTCTTTTATCTGTAATAGGACTTACAATATTGTTAATTGCAATTGTTACTATTGTTATGTTGTTGTATGCAAAAACACTGGCATCAATAAAAGAGATACTCGGGAAATTAATTTGGTTATTTGCTCTTATGCTATTTATTGGTGTTTTAGTATGGTTAGCTATCTATATAAAACCAAAGGTTCTTGACAAATATAAGTATCTACTTCTTATTATTGTATCTCTTGTTGGCTCTAATCTTTTCTATAGAGCATTGCAACCAAGTGATGAAGAAAAGTTTCGACCTAATCTACAAGTTGAAAAAATACGTTTTACTCTTGTCTACTTTGCATTTGTAGTTGTAGTATGTATACTATTTTTTACAGATATAGGAGGTGTTAGAACTAAAATCCTCGGCCAGTCTTTTATTTTTACAATGGTTTTATTAGTGCTTGGATTAATTTATATTTTAAACTTACTAAGCTTCCCTATTGCATCAAAACCAACTGATAAAGCAAACTCTATAATTGGAGGATTTACAACATTTGGAATTATTCACGCAATCTTATTTGTAATAACCGTCGGCTGTTTTTTTGCAGGTATATACGGGAATAAAGAGAAGTTCTTAGACAAATCAGGCAACTTTAGTTTTAAAAATCAAAACTTTTCATTTGTAAGCATTACATTCGCAATAGTTGTCCTTTTATGGATTTCTTTTTTCCTAGTAAGATCAACAAAAAGTCCCGTGGATAATTTAACAGGACCAGAACAAAAAAGACTAAACAATGTAGCTAATATTACGCAACAAGCAGTAAATGTTGTTCTTGGAATAGCATTACTTGGTGTTATTATTGGTTGGTCAATAACCCTTGCAGAAAACTATAAAAATGGAGGCTCAACAGCCACATTAATTGTAAATATTTTTACAATTTTAACTGTTGTCTATTTTGCATACAAGTTCTTTGCAAATACAACGCAATTTCAAAAATCACCATACTATAAATTAGTTGTAAATACTATATTTTACATACCATGTCTTTTCTATGAAATAATTGCCTGGTTGTTTTCAAAATTAGGTATACAATTACCACCACTTGACCAACTTATATCTGGAGTAAAGGGAACAAATATTGGAAATAAGAATGATCTTATCATGCTAGCAGTAATTGTTTTGTTAAACATTACATATTTCTTTATATTACCTTATTCAGTAAATAAAATCGCAAAACAAGGAGGAAATGTTCTACAATTAGAACCAATTAGCTTATCCCAAGAAACACCTCTAGGTAATTACTTAAAGTTAAACGGGTTTGAAGAAAAATTACGACCTGTTGCAGAAGTCAATCAAAAGCACAATTATAGATATGCGATTTCTTTCTGGGTGTTCTTAGACTCCAACCAAGGAACAAATATTGATAAGTATTATACGCTAATGAACTATGAAGAAGTACCTCATGTAAAATGGTGTCCAAAGAACTCCGAACTACTTATTACTGTAAGGTCGCCTACAAATATTGTAGGCAATGACATTAAGTTTCCTGAAGGACGGGATACCGAAGGTAATACGATACTCTATAGACAAAAACAGTTCAAGACACAGAGATGGAATAACATTATACTCAACTTTGATGGTGGAACATTTGATATATTTATTAACGGAGATTTAATAAAAACAAAAAAACAGGTTGCACCTGAAGTGACTTATGGGCAATTAATATGTGGTTCTCCAATGTTAAAAGGATTAATTTGTAATATCATTTATTTTGATTTTACACTTACCATGACAAAAGTTCACTATTTATATAATTTAGTCAAATCAAGAAATCCCCCCATTCCAGTGAATAGTAGTCTTGGAAGCACTGAAGAGGTTGTCCGTAAAGCACTTGGAGATGACGGAAAAACAGTTATACCAATTGAGATTGACTTTGACATCTTTGATGACATCGCTCTTGACACCCCAGTCAAAGACGTCGACAAGATTACAACATCTCTATTTAAAAATTATTTGTCTCTTGGATGGTACTTTAAACATAATAAAGACGAAGGAAATGCTTATACATCTGGTTATGAGAAATCCCCCGATTGTGATAAATCTATAACAAAAGCACATAATTATTCGCCACAAACTTCTCAAGCCGATATGGATGAACAAAAAGAGAAAATGAAAAAGGTTATGAAGGGTATAAAATGATACAACTGAATAGTAGTTAATTTACAAAAATAATTTATAGAAGCAAATAACATAATATAATATTTTGATAGTATATATCATATTATGGACATTACTGGTGTTTTAGTTTTAATCTTAGTCATCTTACTTTTATACGTTCTTGTAAAATACGTAATGGCAGGATCCCAAGTTCAGACTGGCGTAGAAAGTGCCCTAACTCAACAAACTATTAAGGCAACTTCTATTTCAACCAGTAGTGTTGCTTCTGCCAACTTTTCTCATTGCATATGGTTTTATATTGACGATTGGAACTATAATTATGGAACATTTAAACCACTTTTGGTTCGCGCCCCATCTTCAACTGCAAACCAGGACCTTGTTCCTGGCCTTAAGGCATCCAATGTATGCCCTGCCGTTGTTCTTGGTGCACAAAACAATGATATGGACATCTATCAGACATTGTTTGACACAGGTTCTGCATCTAACTCTGCAAATACTATAGTCATTGACAATATTAAGTATAACAAATGTCATGTAAGCAATATCCCTATTCAGAAATGGGTATGCTTTATTGTTAGTTATTATGGACGAACTTGTGATGTATACCTTGATGGAAAACTTATTAAGACGTGCATTATGGATGGAACTGCCAAGGTCGACAAGGATGCTGATATGTTCATTACACCTGGTATTGAAGCCGGAAAAGGTTCATTTAAGGGATGGACATCCAATTACCAATTCTTTTCTAGCGCAATGAACCCTCAACAAGCATACGATTTGTATAAGAAGGGTTTCGGAGGAAACTGGTTGTCCAGTCTATTGAACATGCAAGTTACTGTAAGTGTTTCCAAGAATGGAAAGGTAGAAAAGGAATATACTTTTTAAATTATAAATATTTAGTGGTAGTTAACATAGAAAACATAAAAATAAATATATAGCATAATATAATATTATCGTTATACTATATATACATGTTGACAGATAATACATCAGGCAGTGTCCCAAATAGCATAAAGGATTTTGCATCTGCAAACTCTCTTGTTTCAAAGTTTGCGTTTATTCTACTTGTTTTACTAGTTTTTTCAATCATACTTCGTTTGTCAATTGGTCTTATTTCCGCATATTTTACTCCAACTGGTTCCCCCAAATTATTTAAAGGAATGATACCAGGAAATAACACTATCACATTTGACCAAACACCAGGTGGTAAAAATCAGACCATTCTTCGTTCAAATAATCAACGAGGAGGTATCGAGTTTACTTGGAGCATATGGACATTCCTTCAAGATGATATTCAAGCAACTCAATATCGTCATATTTTCTCCAAGGGAAATCCTGAACAGTATGCACGTAGATATACTGAAGGTTCTCCTAACCCTCCACAGAACGGAATTATGGGACCCAATAATGCTCCTGGGTTATATGTTGCTCCTGGAAGAAATGCATTGTTATTGGTAATGAATACATTTGAAAACATTGATGAAGAGGTTGAAATCGATAATATGCCTATGAATAAATGGGTAAATGTAATTATTCGTGTAAAAGATAAGAACCTAGACATATTCATTAACGGTATTATTACCAAGAATATGCAGTTCACTAATCCTCCTCGTCAAAACTATGAAAATGTTCAATTACACTTGAATGGAGGATATAAAGGGTATACCTCAAATCTTTGGTATTATAACTATGCTCTAGGAACAAATGCAATTAACTCAATTGTTTACTGGGGACCTGATACCAAGCTTGCTGTCAATAATGGGTTGAACGATACCGACCCAGACTACTTATCCAGTAAATGGTATTTCGGCGGTCAGGGAGATATGTTTAACCCAACATCAAGTCAACAACAGTATTAAATGCTATAAAATAACATAATCATACATAATACAATTAAAGTATTCTTTATGATTAAATATATTGAAATATTTACGTGATATATATTATGGAAGACCTTATACAATTAACAGAACCACAAGGGAATAATAATTTATTGATTTCTGAGTTTGATATTAGTGGTGGAGAATATTATAGAGACTATAGTTTCATAGATAGACCATTTTCATTAGAGTTAAATAAGATTGAACAAGAAAAACGAAAACAAGACATTTTAAATTATACAAGTCGTACCCCAATTATAACAAAAAATCAACAGTATGCTAATAAAGCACGAGGAATATCACAACATCGTAAAAAAACCTTTGCTACACAATCTCTAAATAAAAAAACAAATCCAAACTCAAACAATCTCATACGTGTAGATAAAAATAAAATGATTATAAATGAAAGTCCTTACACTGAAGTTCCTTATATAAAAACATCTATTCCTTATAATCATGATATAAGGAATAACGTTTATACTGATGGAAATATGATTTCCACAAGACAATCTAATTCAGTAATGAAATATATAAAAATGCCAAGAGTAGAAAATCGTCCACTTCCTGCAGAAGATAGTATCCTAGAAGGAGGTATCCTTTACGCAGGAACAAAGTTTATTCCAGATGTTACAGAGAGAGATGATTACAGCCCTAGTCTATATAAACTTTCTGAAAAAGCTATTGTAGAAAGTCATTTTGCAGAATATTTTCAAATGAATGTAGAAAAAACATATACTGAGGAAGAATTATTGGAAATAACAGGTAAAACAATGACAGAACTTTATCCATTCCTTCCCAGTTGGGAAAGAGATTATGTAAAGAATGGTGTTAGATGGAACCCTGAAAATGGTGGTAATATGGGTGCGATACTTTATCGAAATCCTTACGACGACACGACTCTTGGTGAATTTATTCCATCCATGTATAATCGTGATAGCAACTATCAATATAATAAGTTTGATAATACATATATACCAATGGTAACAAGCATAATTTTCATTCGCCCAAAGACGATAAAAGAAGGGTGGTCTGAATTACAGCCCATTACTCTTAAGAAATACAACGCTATAATAGATAAGGATATCAACAATTAAATATCCATAATAATTAACAATAAAAATCTATGTATAATATTTTTATTGTTACCAATCAAATTATTCATTGTTTATTGCCATACATTTTTGTTTTGTATCAAAAATGTCACCTGACATACATTTTGTTGATTCATTAATAGACGCACAGCTTCTTGTTCCATCATACTCGCCAATATAACAATAACCAATACTACTTTCAGATGTACTTTTTGATTTTGTTTCATTTGGTTCAGGACCAGAATAATCTACTTCTTGGGTAGAGCGTGTATCAGGTTCTGTATCTTGTGCAGTTTTCATGTTTGTTTTATTAATTTTGGTCTCGAGTTTATTTTGAGGCTTGTCATCACTATCTTCAACATCTCCTGCATTTGTTGCAGATGTTTGATTAATCTTATTGCTGGTATTTTGACTAACCTGACTGCCTTTTACAACTTTGTCTGGTATAGAAGCAGCAGATTTCACTGTTTCTCCTGCCACTTCAACTGCACCCTTTCCACCCATTTCAGTGCTATTCATTAAGTTATTAAAAAATGTAGATATACCACTAGTTACAGAAGTAACTGCATTAAATACCTCTTCACCAAAAAGCATTTTACCTGTCATATAATAAGAAATACCGTTAATAGAAATAATTACCACCAATGCTCCTAATAATAGCCATATAACGAATGAACTTCCAAAAAATCCATCATCACTTCCAGATGATGTTCCGCTAAGACTAGAACTAGAAGGTGAACTCTCAAAAGATGATGTTCCAGTAAGACTAGAACTAGAAGGTGAACTCCCAAAAGACGACGTTCCGCTAAGACTAGGGCTAGAAGACGCTACATTTCCTGTAATTGAAGAAGAACTAGAAGATAAGGTTGGTTGTGTCGAGATGCTTGTATCGTTCATTAATTACGTACTATATAAATTCTATTAGATTATTATTGTTTGAACACACCCGCACTATTTAACTATAATTATATTCTAGGTATAAAATCTATACCAAATAACTCTTTGTCTATTGACACTTTATCAGATGATTTATTATCTGTATTAACTGTATTTTTTTTTGATTTATTACTATTTTTAGTATCTACTATTTTATTTTCAGATTCACAGAAAATACCAAACATTGCATCCGTTGAAACTTGGCTTGCCATTGTAACATGATTATTTTCCATACCACCACTCTGCATTATTTGTTCTTTTACATCATACTCTTCTTGCCTTGCCTTTTCTTTTAATATATGTCGCCCATGTTCCTTAACCTGTGAAAAAATAGTATAAGACTGAGAAAGGATACAAGAGAGAAGACGTTTATCTTTGACAATCTCATATTCACTAAATACAATATTAGTTGTTAAAATAGAAATTGCAAAATAAACAACTGTTCTGCGTTTTGTATTACATACCTCTGTGTATCGTAAACAGAAAATCTCAAAAAGACTATTCACAATACGTTCGTACATTTTTCCGCGTTTTACAGCATGGTCTTTCAGTAGTATCCATATAAGCCATACTGGATTTGTTGCGTATTTATCATCAATAAGAACACTTTCTATATCATCTCTTTTAACAATTCGGCATGGTTGTTTTTCTTTTTTACATAGTTTACTATATTCAATAATCCACTCGTACCAGTAGTATGCACGTAATGTATTTGCAACACTTTCTGTTAAATTGTAAGAAAGCTCGTTAATAGCAATAATTAATTCCTTAGGATCTTCATCTTTTAAAATCTTTTCACACGAAGATAAGTCGGGTGCCTGAAGAAGGCATTTCAGTTTTAACATATTAAAATCATCATGAGAGACCTTTACAGGTTGAACGGTATATTTTTTAGGAGAAGTGCACAATATAACAACAAACTCCATAAATAACGACCTAAAGCCAGTTTCGTTCCTAAACTCAAGTTGCTCTTGATCATTTTCTACACTATTCATATTTTCGCGAAATCTTTGTAATTTTGAAGCCATATAAATAGATAATTTAGGATTAGATATGTGAATATATTTACAATAAAACTGAATTAACGTCTCCCATAATTCCATATAATGACCCGCACATATAAGTTCGGCACACCAATAACACGCATCTTCAATCTTTTCACGGTTCATCGAGTCTGCTAACCGTTGCATCACAATTGTAGATTTAAATCCTGAAAAAGTCACTCCTTTAAAACTTGAAGGGGGTCGGTCATCGTCAATTAACGATTTTTCATTAGACATTGTATTTTGTATTGTAATCTAACAAAAAAAATCACATTATTACATATAGGAGTTACTAATATATAAATATGGATCAATTACGTAAAACATTTCGTCATGGTTATACTTCCGTAAATAAATTAAGCATTTGGGCTAAAGCTCTTATTATCATTATCTTAGCACTTATCTTGTTTAAGCAAATTAATAATCGCCCTGCCCGTTTTGAAGCTTTTCAGACAAGTGATAAGTTAGAATTACGTGAAGGTAACCAAGTATATGACGACTTTTATGCAAATATTTATGACTCGCTTACTTATGTAGATACTAAAAACGATTTTGAACTTAATCAAGTCGTTAAACTTACCGAACCTACTTCAAAAAGTATTGTTCTAGACATAGGCTCTGGAACTGGTCATCATGTAAAACAGTTTACTGACCTTGGTATTACAAATGCAACTGGTGTAGACAATTCAAAGTCAATGGTGAAGAAAGCAAAAGAACTTAATCCTAAGAACAAATATGTCCTTGGAGATGTTCTAAACTCATCTTTATTTAAGGCAAATGAGTTTACTCACCTCACATGCTTTTATTTCACACTTTATTACTTTAGCAATAAAAAGGCATTCTTTACAAACTGTTTTAATTGGCTTATGCCTGGTGGTCATTTGATTGTTCATCTTGTAGATAAAGGTATGTTTGACCCTATCCTTCCTCCAGCTAATCCATTGTTAATGGTATCCCCACAACGTTATGCAAAGAAGAGAATTACTCACAGCAAGATTTTTTTTGACGAGTTCAAATATAGTTCTGATTTTGAAGTAAATGATAGTAGTGATGATGCAATGTTTGTTGAAAAGTTTACAACAAGAAAAGAAGACAAGTTATTTAGAAAAAATAAGCACAAATTATTTATGGAAGATTTAGACGATATTTTAGTTATGGCGAGAGATGTCGGATTTATTGAAAAACAAAAGATAGATATGGTTCGTGTAACTTATGAATATCAATATTTATACGTTTTCCAAAAACCCACATAATATTTTTTTGCTCGCATAGTATATAAGATGTCTGCTGGACCCGAAGCTTACTCCAACGAATCTAATTATGCCGCTGTCGGTGGACGCCGTCGTCGTCGTCGTTCTGCCGCCAGAAAGTCTCACAAGAAGTCCCACAAGAAGTCCAACAAGAAGTCCCACAAGAAGTCTCACAAGAAGCGTGGTGGTATGTGCGGATCTAAGCACGGAGGCAGAAAGTCTCGCAGAAAGCACTAAGTTAATGGTTAATCTTCTTGATTAATTTATTATAACAATGCACACAAACTAAATAAATATTATACACGTTACTACTAATAACGTGCATAATATGATAATTATATATACATTCGTAGCTGTCATTTTTATTATTTTAGCATTTACGGTATTCATAAAAATAAAGTTCCCATTTTGGTCATCTCAACCTGTTTTTCATATATATGATTTAAAATATTATTTATCACCTTGCGGTATAATTAATGAAGCAATTCCCGAAAAAACTAAGTATTATGATACGACTATAGATGTTAAAAAAATACAATATACCACTGCAACTCGTTTAGAAAATCAAGTAATACCATTTATACAGACACATTATTTGAAAACATCAGAGGCATCTTTTTCGCCTAAAAAAGAAAACATACTTCCTTATTTTTCAGGTCATAATTCTCCGTGTCACTTATCAACATGGACTACAAGCTCGCCACTTATTCACTCTTCTGGAAAAGTAACAGTGGACAACAATGTAAGTGCATGTATGACAACAAGACCAGTATATGGTGAAATATATGATAATAATGGTACCGTTATTGCACCCAAGTTTGAAATTAACTATGTAGATTATTTGTGTGTAAGTTCAGAGAAAAGACGACAAGGTATAGCTCCTAAGATAATCTATACACATAACTATTCAATCCAATGTGAAAAACATCGGGTTCCTGTTTCTCTCTTCAAGAGAGAAGATGAAGTTACTGGTATTATTCCATTATGTCTTTATCAATGTGTCTGTTTTGATATGGAAGCATGGACTACTCTACCCGATATTCCCGCAAATAATGGCACAATAGTAAACTGTGAATACAGAAATTATTATCTAGTAGAAGACTTTATTAAACAAAATAAAACAAGATTTAATGCATGTATTACTCCTTCTCTTGGTAATATGATGTCACTTATTAAAAGTGAAAATATATATGTTTATATGTTGCTTGACACCACTGAGCAAATAAAATCTGTCTACTTTTTTCGTAATACATGTATGGAATATGATGATGGTGGAAATAATTTATCTTTATTTGCAAGTATTCAATCAGATACAAAACTAGACTTATTTGTCTACACATGTAAATTAGTTATTACAAAAATTATAAAGAGTTACGGGAAACAGTGTAAATATAAATATTTATCTATTGAAAATATTTCAGACAATGTACAGATAACAAGTGAACTAGAGAAAAAAACACCACCAATATCGTCTGGGCCAATGGCATACTTTTTTTATAATTTTGCATATCATAGACTAGAAGAAAATAAAGTACTTATCATAAATTAATAATTCTATATGTTAATAAGTGAATGATACCTATATTAAGTCAGATTAGCCCTTACAAATATAATACATTAGGAGGAAAAAATATAACTGTGGAGTTTGCATGTGAACAAAATAATAAACAGTGTATTACTGGAGTTTGTCTAGCTACTCCCCCACCATTAATTATTTGCGATTTGTATCAAGATATATCTCCCTCTTTACGTATACTGTCACCGTCTGACAGTCATATAGTTTATCATATTCCCGTGAATAAAATTACAAATATATATTTATCACGTGATGACAACAAGTCTAAAACTTATGCTAGTTTAGTATGTAAACATAAAAAAGTGTGTTATGATTTAGAAAGACATATCATTACATTTATGAATGGCTGGACACATAATGTGGAAGTCCGTTAATATTATTTATTCTATAAACTATTATACAATAAATAATGTAGTATACATTAGCGAGTATATTTCCCTAGTCGTGTAAAGGAGTCAATTATAAATATCATGAAAATACCTAAGAAAAAGTATAACACAATTTCTTCAGTGACATGCGACGTTTTATCGTCTTGTTGTTCTTCTAATAAATGAATTACGTGATTAAGTTTTTCTATTAAAGGATCACGCATACCTGGACCATATGCATGTTGTTGATTTTGTCCAGTAGGAACACCTGCATATAGACCTTTTGGCATACCATCTCCACCTACAAGGTCATCAACATCGACACTGGTTCCATACATCTTTTTATAATCGGGCATATATTGACGATACTTGTCATAGTCTACGCCATTACTTGATAAAGGATTTTCAGGCATATTTTTATCTGGAATATTAGAGGGATCGTATTCTGCGTAAGAATTATCAGAAGAAGATTCTTCAACATCATGTCGTATTTTTGTTTGTTCTACACCTACTGAAACAGGAGGTGAAATAGGAACAAAATCACCCATCTCACCACCTGATTCGTGATTTTCTCCACCATGAATATTGGCAATAACACTATTGACATTTTCAGATGATATTTTATTTGCACCACCCCTCAACTTTACAGTTTTATTATTTCTTCTTCGTTGACCCGATTGTGGTTGAGAAGATGATATACTCACTTCATGGTCAACATTATCAAATGGTGCGGCATTCATTGCTAAAGACATTGTAAAGTTACTTAATAAAAAATGAGATAATAAATTAGTAGAATAACGGAAATGACATTCATATCGTTATCATACAAAATTAGATAGACTTATTGTTTTTGGTCATTATGTTGTTTTGCCGCTGCATCTCGTGCTTTTTCTAATATCTTTGTCGCAGATGCTAATTCTTCTTCTGAAATTACACCATCTTGATTTGTATCAACTAATGAATGTAAAACTCTATATTTTTTTGGAACAACACATAATTTACTCTCTTCATTAAATAAATATTCAGATAATAGTGTAAACATAAGTGTTAAAAATAATGCTGTATAAATATCACGGGTTCCCATCCACGCCATTGAAAATACAAAAACCTGTTTACTAAGACCATTCTTTAAATATGCCTGTGTAGATTTACTAAACTGTACAGGAACTGTTTTTGCTCCTAAATTGAGTAAAATCATAACAAAACCCGCAAAATATTTACTATTGTTAAGTTCTGAAATATAACTGTGGATTAGTGCCAATACACGCTGAAGATAACCGCCTGACTTTCCTCCTACCATAAAACCATCTGGCATCGGTGTAGGGTAAGGAACATTGTCCAGTCCTTTATCTTTTGATTTTTTATTTACCATATTGTTCTACTATATAAATAAATACAGATAAAAAAACAATTATGCGACTAAACCGAACTTTCCAAGAACGGTAGATTTCACTTGCTCAACAACGTTATCTTTTGCTTTATTTGCATTATTTATAACACGCATGTATTCTGTTTTAACATCCTTAATTGTTTTTGCATTTTTGAGACCATCCTTTACTTTACTAACATCCACAAATCCTTCTTCAACTACAATACGGTTTCCAAAATAAACACCCATTGCTAATGAAAACACTACTATAAGAAGTAATAAAATAAACTCTTGTTTTCGTTTATCCTTCATATTGTTGTATTATATCAATAATATTTTTTACACAAATACTATTGATAACCTTCATCTATTATTACTTTGTATCTTTATTTTTATCATCTTTTACTTTTCTCGGAGTAGGGAAATATTGACGTCCTAATATTTTTGCCCAATTCATTTTAATTGCTTGTAAACGAGCTTCACATGCTAAAGATGGAACGTCTGACTTATCAATACCTTCACCTTCCTTAAGTGTTAAGTGAACATTTACCTGAAAAGTTAAATTAGACTTATCTTCGTTAAGAAGGTCAACTGTATCTCTGGTAATAACTGGAGGATTAAATCCATTTTGTCTAAAGCCACCAAGTTGGACATCGTCTTCCAAATTATCTCCTTCTTTGATTGTATCAGTATCAGTATCAGTATCAGTATCACTTTCACTAAGAACTTCTACACTTTCTTTATCTGAAAGTTCTTCTACTCGTTCATTCTCAAAATAATCTATATTAAACCTATCAACATTAAATACTTTTGTATATAATTCTGTAAATGTCACACGGTTAGTTTGACTTCTAATAACTTCTTCGATAATACTATCAAATATCTTAAAATAAGAATAAAAAGAACCAAATGATTTGTATATCTCATTATCGTTGCGGTCTTTAATAATATTGTAGGAGGTGTAACTAAGAATATACATGTAGAACGGCATACTAAGTTCTAAATTATCAAGTTGAGGAAGAGACATATTTTGTGATGCTTCTAACTTTGTCAAAAAATCTTTTTCTACAGCATATAAAGGGAACACTGCTTTTTTATAATTACCTATACTGGTAACAGCACCTCCAGAAATATTTTTACGAGTACGTTTTTTATGAGTTACTTTATACATTCCGCCTTTTCGTGTTATATTTTTTGACGAAACTGATTTTACAGCCTTCTTCTCTGCCTGTGACATTGTTGCGTTAAATACAACAAGATTGTAATGATTATCATCCTCATAACTAACAACTATCACCTTATCATGTTTCACAGGTTTTTCAGTATTATAAACAGTGTCATCTTTTATGTCATTTGCAACTCTAAAACCAATCTCACGACGTCTCAACTTAGGGTCTGTTTCTATTCCAGACTTTGGTTCAATAATCGTAGTATTCATCATTCGTTTCAATGCAATTACTTTAACCTTGAATATTTGTTGTATCATTTCAATGTCACTCATCTGAGCATAATAAGATGGTCTCATTAATAATTTTTCTGCTTCATCAAAAGTAGTTGGCGTTGAAAAAGGTTGATAATCTTTTATAGAAGGTTCTTTGTCAAACTCTCTATTAAATACTATAAACTTAGCATCATTTGAGCTTTGACGGAACATGCTATCTGCAGTTTGAAATAGAGACATTTTTCGTTCTTCATCGGTTAGGTCTTTATTCTCTAACAAATATTCAGCCTCCTCCTTATATACAAAATATAAGCTGTTATTTTCTATAATTTCTCGTGATTGTTCTAGATAATCCATGTAATCTTTCAAGTTTTTGTTTTTCTCAATCATATCAGTATATTCTTTATTTGATGTCACCCATTTCATTGTTGCATCGTAGCCATAAACAAGCGAACTTGATACAATCATATCAAACAACAAAAAATGTTTGTGTGCACGATAGTAATTAACTACTGCCCAACGAATAAACATAGGCGTAAACTCTGTATTTGAACGCGTAACTGGACTTTGTGAACTTAAATCTATATCGTCATATGTAATTAATTCTGGTTTTGAACCATCGTTATCAGACATTAATTTAGCATAAGCATTTTGCATATTAAATGCAGTTGCAACACAATTGTAAAAACAGTTCCCGTCACCATCTATTTCAATTATTTGAAGTTTCTCTAGATATTTTATATAATTTTGACAGTTAAATACTTTCCCCAAACCTTTGTTTGTTGTTCCCATATTCACACCAAGATTAAAAATATTTTTATAAATATCAGATTTAAATAATTGTCGTCCAATACCTTTCTCTTCGCCCTGCACAACATCATTCATCATCTTAATAAGATTAAAATAATTACAGTTTGCTACTAACTCATTAAGTTGTTCATCTGTCAACAAACCCTTACCTTTTTTGTAATCAATAGGAATATTTTTATAATCGCCTGTTTTAACGTTTTGTTGTGTATATTCTATGTAATAACCACGGTCGAAAAACTTACGCATCATCTTGGATATTAGATTGTTATTGTTTACATTGGGTTGTTGAAACTTATCATTCTTATCTGGAACAGGTATAGTTGCAATACCAGGAAGTGTCTTTACTGCTGGAGGTGCAGGTAACTCAGTGAGATTTTTCTCTATTTTTACAGGGATAACAATTGGTTTGGGCTTTACAATTATTTCAGTAGATGGTGGAGGAGTTGGTGGAGGGTCTTCCTTCTTAACAAGAACTTTTCCATTAATATTAATTACCTCTGGTGGTTTGGGAACATCTTCCTTCTTTTCTTCCTCTTTATCTTCATCTAAAAACTTCTTTTTCTCTTCTTCCTTTTTCACATCTTCTGGGTTTCTTTGTTTTAAAGGAATTGGTTCGCTATTTCCATTGCCACGTTTTAATGAATCGGGTATTTTACGAAGTTCCTCAGCACCACGCTTAGATTGCATGTTAAGAATATTTGCATCAGCAATATCACGCATATTAAGACGCATATCAATTTGATCTTTTGGCTCAAGTTTCCACGAATTATCATCAAAATCGACACTATAAATAGTATATGGTTTACCTGCTAGATAAATAATACTATTTTTTTGAAGAATAGTTTTAACAGTTAAATCAATATTATAATCAACAATACCCTTTTCAATCGCAACATCAAATGGTATTGGTGTTGTTCCAAGCATGAATTCACTTGCAATACGGTTATTTAATGTTAAGAATAATTGTCCATCATAAAACTGACGTTTGATATTATCGTCTCCTGACAGTTTAATTGCTTTTTCTGATAATTTTAGTTGAGGATTTACAAGAGCAGTTTTACGTTTATTATTCTTTCCACGCCCACCTTTACCCATATCAATACCTAAATCACTTGGTTCAAGTTTAAACTCCTGATGACCAGGAATTGTAGTAGTCACATTAATTGTTATTGAACGAGGAGGATTTATATCTTTATCTAATTTGGTCTTCTCTTGGGACAATTCTTTTACCTGTTTTTTATCACTTTCTTCTACAATAGGAAGTTCTTCACTTACACCCGCATTCATTTCTTGTGGTTCACTTACAGGTTCAGAAGGTTCTTCTTCAGTAGCAGTAACAGGTGGTTCTTCTGAGACAGGTTCGGCCTCTACTTCTATTGTATCTTTTCCATCAATTGTGTTCCATATTGGTTTAAGAACTGCATGATAAATACGAGGAGAACTTAACATAATATATTGCCTCATAGCACTGGGTGGATTATGCCATAAAATTATATGTGACTGTGCTACATCTCTGTTTGAATATGCATTATCTATTCCTTCAAAGTTATAGTATGTTCCTACAAGAAGTCTCGGTAGTGTCTCTCCACCTCGTGAATGTCCTAGAATAATGTCATTTGACCCAAATGTATATATGTAACCCTTCTCGGGGTTTGCAAATAACACTTTCTTTTTGAGTTTAATGTTTGTTTTGAGCACATCTAAATATGGTTTCATTGCCGTAGATTTAATAAGTCCCGATGTCTTTTTGTCCATAAAATCAATAACTTCATCAAGTTGTTTATCTGTAATCATTGTTTCATACGCATTTACACCTTTTCCTTTAGAAAACTCAATACTATTTCCTGTTGCTTCTATCTTGGCATCTACCTCGTCTTTAGTTCTATATGCAAAGAATGTATCTTTTCTCTCTTCGTCAAGATTATAAATATGGGAGTAAGCTTGAGATGAAGTGCTCTGTTGATAGATAAAACCACTTATTACATTTGTAAAATTATTTTCAAACATACTCACTAGTTCCATAAAGTTATCTTTTGTATATTCTTTGATGTATGGATTTTTTTCAGTCGGTTCGGGTAGTTTATTTAATTTATCTGACAACTTTTCAAGTCCACCCTTTTCAATCTTATGGTCTGGTTGTGTTGTAGTTATACGCGGAATAATATCTTGAATATATGCATCTCCGCCAAGCTGGACAACTTGTGTGCTTGTGTTGTCTTGTGGTTCTTCTGGTTTTTCCGGTTCTTCTGGTGTTGTGAATAGATTAAGGGTTTCCTTCTCTCCACTTATCTCATTAAAATCAAATGTTTCAAGTTCATTTATAGATATAAACTTATAAAACAAACCTTGAAATCCCATGGGTGTCATAGGAAACTTTTCATCTTTTTCACCCTGATAATTGAAAAATCCAGTTTTAAATGTATCATCTTCTTTGCTATATTCCGGAACGCCCTGTCCTCTGTCTTTTAGAGTATTTACCCCCAATACCATATTCTCACTATTCATAGTTGTTAACATAGAACTTCCTTCAATTATAGCAGGGTTCATATGTTTTCCATGCAACACCATGTATATTTTCAAAAACTCGCCGTATTTTTTAAAATACGCATTATCTTGTTCTGTCAGTTTTTTATCTTTTTCTTCAGCATCAGGAACGTCTGCAAACTTTTCAGTGAACCATGGATAAACATCGTTTAGTTTATCTTCAATAAGTTTGTATTCTTTAAAAAATGCGTCTTCTTTACTCATTCCCTCTTCATTTATTGATTTTTTGACACGAGAATATATTTCAGTCCATTCGTAAAAAACATAGTCTTCCGCCTTATCTTTCAATAATAATGGCTTTTTATTTTCTGGAACTGGAACTGGAATTGAAACAGCAGTAGGAATAGTTTCGTTTTGTTCTGGCAAAGAATTATTATCTTTTGATAATTCTAACGTATCAGGGACCTTTACATTCTGTGCAAAATGCACAGTTTCACCACCCAATTGTTCATCTATTAATGGTTCGGTTTTCATTTTACTTGCTACAGCATAAATAAAATGTTTGTATAAGATTAATCCCATATTAATATTTTTTTTATTTGACATATACTCATCTTTCGATTTCTCATCATCGCGAGTAAACTCAAAATCAGGGTCTTGATAAGAACCTTTATACGGACTACCTTCGGGGATATAGATATTAGTTATATCTGGATTTAATCCATCCAGTTTCTGGTGACGATAATAAACTTTTTGGTCGCCATAACCATTCGTATAATTGTTTGTCTTTTTATTTCCGGTTAATAACGTAATATCAAATCCACCACGTTCAATTACCTCGCCTCTAAACGCACTAATAAGTGTTTGAAGTGCGTTCAATGACATAACTGAACCAGAAGGTTTATATTTTGTTCTCTCTTCGCCTGCATATTTACCATTTACCTCCGATAAGTCAGAAGCATATGACATTAATGACCTAGATGGGTATTCTATTTGAATATTCCATTTATTAGACGAACCAAATGTTGAATACTCACAATTTATATAATTGTTTAACATATTTATAGCAGTATCATATGTAAAATTATTATCTCCATTCATTTGCACAAGAGTTTCGGTATCAAACATCATTTTATGTAAATCTTCTGGTGTAGATACTTTATAGATCTCTTGCATGAGTTCATAAATGTATATACGATTGTTGTGAGAAATAAGATATTTAAGTTTGTTTTTGTCACGTGACATGATACTAGACATAATACCACTGACTGGTTCTCTTGCGAACATAATAAAAAAATAGTATTCGGGTTTCAGACGTCTAAAAATATCACGTATATTCTCTCTATTTGAAACGCGTGTTCTTGAGTTCATGTTCTTATTAATCCAATAAACAAGTGTAGAACGACCAAGAAGTCTTGTTAAATCTTTTAAGTTGTTAAAAATATCGTCAACACTTGCACCATCTGGAAGGTCTGCTTTTTGTAATTCATCACGAGTCTTTTTTATTTGAACTTGTAATTTTAGATAATCATCAAATACATCTTGAGTAAACATATCTACTTGTGTAAGTGTGCGTATGCATTGGTAAAACTTATCGTTTGATGAAAAAACCTTCATTAGGTTGGCAACTCGTTCGTTATTTAAAGGTTCATAAGGAGTACCTTCTTTATCTGCATTTTTTGGAAGTTTCGTTGTCTTTTCAATTAATTCCACAAGGTATTCAGGTGTTCTCAAAAAAGAGTTTCCATCAACACTATTCTTACTAAAAGGATAACAGTTTGCATCAAGAAACTGGTCAATTGTTAATGTCTTGCCCGTAAAAAAATTGTCGGGCTCGGCACCTCCTCGATGACCATTTTTGCGATACGTTTTATTATGTGACCCCTCCGATTTTTTATCACTAGTACGTTGCTTTCGTATACGGTCTACTATTAATTTTCGGGTATATTTTTTTGTCATAATATTACTTACTATATAAATATATAATATTATGCTTATCTTTTCGTGTTTATATTTTAATTTGTCCGAAAGTATTTCATATTAATCTGTTTCATCTTCACTATCACTTCCAAATAAATCTGTATGAAACATTTCATCAATAGCTTCTGATAATAGTGTATTAAAATTATTTTCACATAGTTGTAACGAAACACCATTCGTCATAGATAAAGCTACTTGCATACTAGCAAAATCATTATCTAGCTTAATCTTATAATTTGGTGCAATTACATCTCGAATATATTTATTTACAAGTTGAAAAGAATGGTAAAGTCGTTCTTGACAAGCTGTATTACCCTGTTCAAACATCATTGTGCTCATTAACTCTGCAATTTCATTAATAATTTTTTCTTTTATATCCTTTCCAAGTGTTTCTAAAAAGCTGGAAGGATAAATAACAGCAGATATATACCGTTCTGCAATAATGTGCATCTTACCTTGACGTCGATAATTCGCCGCCCCAAAATGTAATTCGTCTTGTATCTTTTTTGGAATAGTAACCACTAATCCAAAATCAATAATACCTACCTGGAACTTAGGAATACGTTGTTGTTTACATATTGTCTCGTCATTTTCAATAAAAATTATATTACCCGCATGTAAATCTCCATGTGCGGTCCCATTGACCATCATACAGGTTAATCCCATTTTTGTTATCATTTTTGCATAGTTATTATAATTATCTTTTGAAACTTCTGAAAATGATTTACCGTCAATATATTCCATAATAATATAATTATCGTTTAATCTTGGTGTTTCATCAATTAACTTTGGTATCTTTACATAGTCAATATGTTCAAAATTGTTGTAAAAAATATTCATATTTTCTTTTTCTTTAGAGAAATCAAGCTGATGTTTTAAAACACTAAAATGCTTTACTATTGTCTCTGAGAGTTCTACTCTTGACCACCAAAATACAATGGTTGATATAATAGAAAGAAGTGACCTCATCCTATAGATGGATTTGTCTAGTTTTTCTTTTATTAGTTTTCGTTTTATTTTTAAAATATACTTTTCACCCGTTTCTTTGTGTTTTAACATATAAATAAGAGAAATCATGCCAGACCGAAATGGCGTGTCATGAACAAACGTAAAAGGGGTATTTGTTTCTATATATTTAATAATATCCCTATCACAATCTTCTTCGTTATATGGAACTCTATCGGTGTAGCGCATAAGCTCATTATCCATTTCTTTATCAAGTAATTCATGAGAGTTAGACAACGCCTGGATTATTTTTACAAACAATACATCTGTTTTTACTAATGTCATTGTTGTCTTACGAATAAACGCACCGTAATCATTTCGCATGAACCACCATACAAATGCATTTATGGAAACAGTGCTAATAACTCTATAATAAAATAATAATATATCAATCATTAACTATTAGTATATTATTATTGAGACATCTCTATAAATGTTTTTACCTTTTTAAACATTTTTTTGAAAATATTCATCATCATTGGTTCAAATCTTGTTAATGGATGGTCTTTTTCATGAGTAAGGAAAATAGTACATTTGCACGTATGTATGTCGTTAAAATTACATTCCACATTTATTGTGTCAATTGGCGCAATACACGAAAAGTTTGATAGTTCAACTGTATCTATTGATGTAGTATCGTCGTTTTTACAACAATTAAATATTATATTATTGTCCTGGGTTTTTTTTAAAATATCCATGTTAAAAAATAAGTGGGGCATGCCAATATCTTTAAATAAATGCGTAAACACAACTTTTAGCTTTTGTATATCGTCATAATTGTCTAAATTATAACATTGAATAATGTCCCCTTTATGCACACTATATATGATGTCTATGATAGACCTGTCAATTAGTGTATGTAAGTTCATATTTACGTTTTTCAAAGAAAACTCTATTTTTAAAGTATTGTCTATTTTACTAGTAATTAATTCTTTATTCATCATATAATTCTATAATGATAATAAAATCTCTTTATAAACTAACAGGAACCAAATGAATAAAACAAAAAAGGTAGGAAATAAATCTTCAATTAAGACGACTATAAAAATACGTTCACATGTTGGAGGTAAATCTAATCCAAAAAAACGTAGTGATGGAACACTTGTCTTCAAAGACTATCCCGACTTCCGTCCCAATTTAACACCAAGAGAGATGTTTCAAAAAGGAAGTTTCGGTGGAACATACTGGCGTCCTATCTATTCATCTGTTGTAAATAAAAATCTCAAAAATATTCATAAAAAATATCCAAAATCATGGTGGAAAGGTATACCAGAAGATCATCTTACACGACCATTTGATGATTATGATACTAATATAAATAAATATGGAGTAAAGGTAGGAACAACACTCGAGTTCTGGGAAGGAAAAAAATGGATTACGAAATATCATCCATACGGATGGGTTCAGTGGTATTGTGATTTTTATCAAGGAAAACGAACACCAGACGATGAGAGACAGATAGGTAGATGGAGTGCGTTGACTGGCGAAAAAGGAAGATTTAAAAACTTTCTCATCAATCTAATTAAAAAACGACACAAAAAAGATGTCAAAAAAGGACTACATGATTACTCAATCTCACCTAAAATACGTCAAGTTCTTCAACATTGGGCATACGAAATCAGACAACATGACTTAAAATAAATTAATTTATCATAGCAAACATAAACATCATAATTTACAAATAATTGTGTATTATGATATATTCGAAAACAAAATTATGTAATTAGTTAAATATCGAGACTTATTGTGTTTTTATCGGAACCATTTCTGCGTCTACGTGACTTCTTAGGCGCGTTTGCGGAGCTTTGCATATCCTTCAAATCAGAAATACTGATTGTGCTACTATCGTTTACAAGTTCAGGAAAATTAGGGGGACTGCTTGGGGGGTCAATTACTGGAGGAGGTGACGATGCAGATGGGGCACTTGGACCACTTGACATACTTACTTTCTTTGTCTTCAAATTAGATAAGATACTATCAATATCCGATGGGCCCTTCATCTCTGCGCGAGGTTGGGCTGGAGGCTGTTCGCTACGCATACTACGCTCGGGAGCTTTTGCACTAGTAAAGTTTTCACTAATATTAATACCATCGCCCATATTCACACTTCTAGACAAGTCGGGTCTAGAAGAAAAACTATCATTATTTCCGGAACGGTGAGATGGTGGAGGTGGTGCACGCGGACCTTGTGTTGACATTGGTGGCGGGGGTCCAGAACCAGGAGCTGGAGCTGGGTCAGGATTATTTACACCATTCATAAAATTAGAAAATCCAGGGTTTGAGTTACCCATAGAGTTAACTGCTGCTTGTTGGAACTGCTTTGCCAAATCAGGGTTCTGACGCATAATATCGTCCATACCAGGCATGGCAGATTTAAACATAGTGTTTGTCATATGCAACATTGCTGCACTACCACCGACTTGAAAAAGTAGCTTGAGTTCAGGAGCCATGCTGGCCTTGGACTTATACTTATCATATAGTTCGCTAAATACCTCATCATAATCGTCCATATTATCTGCAATTTGTTCACTCCAACCTTCTAGTTTCAAATCGAAAGGATCAAATCGATTGTTCAAAAACTCAATACCATTAATACATGTCATCATGATATTTCCTTGAAACTTAATAGAGTTTTGCTTTGCCTTCTCATCCATAATGGTTTCATACTCACCCTTCATTTCTAAAATAGGCGAGTCCATTGAATACTTTTTTGATAATTGAACTCCTTTTTGCTCTAGCATCTCGAGTTTGCGTAGTAGTTGAAACTTTTCACGCAACATCTCCTCCTTACTTTGTGCTGGTTTGGGTGGAGCATGGACTTCAGGATTAACTGGAATATCATTAAACTTTTCAAACCCGTCCCAGGTAGATGTAGTTGGATTTCTAGTATCACTTGATAAGTTTGGTTCTTCAAATGACACACTAGGTTTGGAGTCGTCTAGACGAATAGTGTCTGAAAATATATCATTTTTAGAAGCACTTGAACCTGCAATGTCATTTAAATCTGTTTCAAGTTGATCAAGCTCATCTAATCCTAAACCATCGGGGTCCTTTTTACTTGCCTCTTTATTGCCGTTCATTAACAACTCAATACCATCTCCAAACTTACCACTAGACATGCTACTCTTACTACCATAATCAATACCGTCTAAAGAAGAAATTTCAATTATGTCGTCCATAACACTAATACTAATAAAGTATACAAATTACTTCTAAGTCTTACGAATAATAAATATATAAATCAGGATCTATACTTCACATACCACATTCCTTGTAAAAAACAGTCTGCTAAATCGTCTTTCTTCTTGTGCAAATTAAAAAAGTTTATCCATTCGTTATGTTTTCCTACTAACATTTCTAAACATTTCTTAATACCTGCTTTTTTTCTCTCTGCATATGTCTCATGAATGTCATCGTCCTTAAGTTTGTTGATAGAGGAAATAAACTCAATGTCTAGTTTATTGTTACTCATCAAAAAATATTGTGACAACATTCCTTGGACAGTTTTCATACGGTTTGCAATTGGGCTAATTTGATTTTCAATAATTACTCTATCTATATCGCCTAAACTGTCCTTGAACATTTCATTTAATTTATATTGTATATTACGTCCAATAGTAACAATATCTAATTTTGTAGCATCAATTTTATCTACAGCATCAAAACATCTCTCTTGGCCAAAATTATAGATAAGGTCTAAAAGGTCAGCCTTCTTAATAGGTTGCGTATAATCAATACAATGTTTTGATGCAACCTCCTGTAACCCAGCGACCTTCTGTTTTTTTAAAAACTTAAGAGACAGCTCATTACATGGTTTCATATAACTTTCCAGTTTGGAATGCTTTGTGCAGTAATACTTACCGTTTTTTGAAAACTTAACTTCCGATTTACAATTAGTAGTATTGTCTTTTTCCTTACCACAACAAGTTGTGTCATGCATCCTAGTTAAATTAACAACATCCCATTTAAGAATAGTAACTTTATCCTCTGGTTTTACAACGATATCTGCCTCTACAAGATTTCCACAAATGTCATCAAGAGAGAAATAAACAATGGCAAGATTTTTAATACCTACATCTATGCTGACTATTTTCATTCTAGACACAAAACACAATATAATATATTAATATATAATCATGTACTAAGTCATAATACTGTCAATATATTTATGGTCGCTCTATAATTAAATACATACGTATTGTCATGATAATAAAAACAAATATAGACGTATATCTACATTTCTATACGTCTATAGAAGATAATGTCGGCTTCTGTTTTAAACTTGATATTAATTATTGCTATTGTTATGGGGCTTGCCATGGTATTTTTATGTTGCTTTGTATTGATTTCTTCAGTTGGAGACGGTTCATTATGTGCAGAAGAAATAGAAATAGAACCAGCTACAAATAATCCTTTGCAAAATTAAAGTATGACATTATCACCACGCAAATACATTCTGTTGGTTGTTACATTTAGTTTCGTACACGATACCTTTACCTTGACAACAGTAGTGACTAAACGTTAAAGAGCCATTATGATTTTTATCAATTATTTGTTTTACATCTTTTAACTTCATATTGTTGTAAACTAAATCACCAACGTGAAATGTTGTAGTTTTTTTATGTATTTTTTCAATTATTTTACATGTATTAATAAATAACATATAATCATCTTTTACAAACGTCATAATATATCTAGCTATATCTGGATATACCTTATTTCTCGAACATAACTGGCGAACCGGTACATATACGTCTTGTACTTTGAAATCTAATTTTGTCTGCATAATTAATAAATATTATTTAAATGTGTATATTTTACACACATTTAAATGTTTTATAAACGTTTCAATTTAATGACTTCCTGTATACATAGTAGGAGTATACATTTTTGCCTGTTGTTCATTTCTAGATAAATACATCTGTTTAAGATCGCTAGAAAATGTGTTTGGTCTCACTTGTGTTCTGTCTTCTAAGTTCTTAAAGTTGTATGGAGTCTGAACATTTGTTCCTGGAGCCATAGAAATATTATTTACATTGTTATACATCTCATTTGTCATACTTTGAGACATAATTTGTGTTGCGTTTGAAGTTAAATATTTTCTATAATCCCAATTACTTCTTATATTCGCGGATTCTTTCATATGCATATCTACAACTGGCTCTGATAACCAACTACACCCTTGACGTCCATCAGACATCATGGCTGGTTTGTTAGAATGAATATTATTTGATGAAACACCAAGTTCTCTTAATCTTTGGTCCATTTGTTATATGATAATTCTATATATATACTTGATAAGTTATTGTGGTGAAAGAAGTTTAATTAATTTATTTTTAGTGGGTTTTTCATTATCTCCAATAAGTCCACGCGAAAAAGCAATCTTTCTCAGTTCGGTAACGGTATACTTACTATAATCAGTAAGGTCTTGTTCCCCAATCTCGATTAGTTTACTTTCACTTTTTATTCCAATATCTTCATCAGAAACACTTTCTAACTCTTCAATATCTTCATCAGAAACACTTTCTAACTCTTCAATATCTTGCTCAAGTGCAACTTTTTCAAAATCAAGATTAGTTGTATCTATTCCAATATCTTCTTCGCTTAATTCTTCTACCCTAGGTGTGTCTTCATCAATATCATTAATATCTGATATATTATCTGATATATCAATACTTGCTAGCATATCACTATTAAGTGATTGAATAATTTTAACTTTACTCTCCTCGTTATCATCATCGTCCTCGCTATCACCATCGTCATCGCTATCACCATTCTCCACACTATCATCATCCTCCTCACTATCATCTTCTTCTTCATCTGAATCATTGTCACTACTGTCTAAACCGTCGCTACTCTCTCCATCGTCGTCAGAAACATCGATAAGGGGGTCGAGCGAATCAACTCCAAGAGGCATATAGGGAACATTCACTTTTATTTTATGAATATCTTCATCAGGAACAACAGTTTTGTCTAAATTAGTCTCACCTCCTTCATTATTATGAGTAATATTGGTAGGTGGGCTCACTGACTTAATTGTATTCACTTCTGAAACAAGTGTTGTTGTCAAGTCCATGATTGCATTAATTTTTGCACTTTGTTGCTGAAGTTTGTTATAAAACAAAAATGATACAGCAGCAACGAGGATACATGTAATCACGATGGATAGTAGAAAAGGTACACTAAATATTTCGCTCAATGCCATTAGAAATGAAATACATTAAAAAATCATAAAATAGACGAACAACTATATTTCATGATTTGTATCCTACAACTTCAAATATTTTTAAGCATATGCTCTGGATAATTCATTTGTCTAAGAACTTCAACCCCCCCATCTATCTCATTTATTCCTTCCTGAATAGTATATTTATAAGTAAACTTATTATCTTCGGCAACGGAAACATCCATTTTATAATTAACAACGTTTTCATGTTTATCTAACTTTTTACATAGTTCATGATAATGGGTAGTTAATGCATATTGAATATTCTGTGCACCAGAGAGATGACGTAGGTAAACATAACCACATTTAACAGCTTCTACAGGATTTGTTCCCGAGTAAAGTTCATCAAACAGACAGAAATGACGTAAACTTGGTCCACCACGTTCTATTTTATCTAAAATCTTTTTACATTTCCTACTTTCAGATTGGAATAAACTATCACGACCAGATGTATCAGGAACATTCAGGTAACAGTGTAACACATTATACGGTTCAAATGAACACGATTTATAAAATCCACATCCATATTGCTGGGTAAGAATAATATTTGTCATAATCGTTTTTAATATTGTTGTTTTTCCAGACGCATTTGGTCCCGTTATAACTGCATCTTTCTTAATGTATATATTGTTCTTTACTGGTTTATTATTGGATAATGGTGGATAAACCGCTTTTTCAATAGTAATACCAGCACTATTTTTCTTCTTTGATGTTTTCTCTCTTAATGTCCCATACCCCATCTTCTTAGAAAGAATATTCTCCTTTATACCAATCAAGTTGGATATATATCCTTCAAATCCAAATGCAAAGGAAATAGATGTATTATAATCATCATCTGAATACAACAAGAAAAACTCTTTTAAAACTCTTCCCATATCTGTGAGCTTTTTATATGAAAAACAAAACGGGTGAATATCATCTATATCATCAGCTATATCAGTTAATGTATCTACATGTTCACAAACAATAGCATTGAACTTTTTATAAGTCTTTAGTTTTTGAGTATAAGAGAGAAACATCTTCATTTTAACAATAGATTTGCGAATAAATATTGACAACTTAAATAAAATATCGTGTATCTTATACATATTTTTGTAAAACTTTAAACAGACTTGTGTATTTTGATAGAGAGACATCATGTAGATACCGACAGAAACCAACATATAAAGTCGTTCTTGAAGTCCAACATCACTAAAACTAGTAAATATCTTTCCTAGTGCATGGCGTTTTGCAACATCTTTAAATATCGTATAATAATTTGACAAGCTTAAATCAATGCCACGTATCTTTATAATAATGAAAGGCACCAAAGACATCATAACAGGTATTAATAGTGCCATAACAGGTGAAGCAAGATTGTACATGCTTAATGTTTGTAAGAACATCTCATGATTATTGAGAAACTCAAACCTATCCCAGTCTATGTAATGATACTTATCTCGAAAATCCTTTTCTGTTTTTAGTTCTTTCCACATATCAAATATTTCACCAGGACTTTCTCCTTCTGGACAATCTTCACAAAAATCAGAAATACTAAACTTTTTAATTACACGCTTAGTATCATTAATAAATTTTACGTTAGAGCTATAATATTTCGTCATATCTGGACGTACAATTTTTCCTAGTTCACAATTGGTACCAAATACATTATCTACAAGTGGATTACATGTATCGTCTTGTGTTTGCAAAAGTTCTAAATCTTTAACAAGTTCTTTATCAAGAAGATGACGAGACTTTGATTGTAAATGACATATTGGGGGTTTAAAATGTGTAATTACCTGTTTTTCAACGTATTCATTGTCATATTTAGACGGTTCATATCTTTGTGTTGACAAATCATTTGATATAAATGATTCAATAATAGTCTCCCCTTTTGTGTTATCATTTGGCATACTTTGTATTATTGAAACTATACAAAACATAGAAAAAATAACTACTATACAAACTCAATATATAAGTGAACTGATGAAGAAATAATCATAATGCATAATTTCATTATTATTATTATTTATTATTACTAAAATTAGATTGCAATATCTGAAGGCATCTCAGTTATCTGAGTATCATAATACTTCTCAATATTTCTCATAATTACAACATCTCTTTCTGTAATTAAATTAATTCCTACACCTTTCCTTCCCCAACGTCCACTTCTTCCAATTCTATGAAGATAGGTTGAAATATCACGTGAAATATCAAAATTAATAACACAACTTACTTGTTGAATATCAATACCACGAGCTGTCAAATTAGATGAAATAAGAACTCTGTATTTGCCAGAACGAAAGTCCGCAAGTGATGTTTCTCTTTCAGGCTTGCTCATATTAGAATGAATACAACATACTGGGTATCCATCATGAGACATGGCATCATGCAAATCAGTGACACGTTTAACACTATTCGCATAAATAATACAATGTGAAACCGAAAACTTTCCATACAAATCAATTAATGTATCGTATTTTTGAACATCATCCATAACTGCGACATAGTATTGTGAAATACCTTCAAGTGTTAGTTGTTCAGCCTTAACAATAATTTTGACAGGGTCTTTCATAAACTCGTCAGTAATATAAAAAATATGTTGGGGCAATGTTGCACTAAAAATACATGACTGAACTTTTTCGGGTAGATGGACAAAAATAGACTTAATCTGCTCATCAAATCCACTAGATAAGAGCTCATCTGCCTCATCTAAAATAAGCTGTTTTACATTACGAGTATTTAAAGCCCGTCTACGAAGCAAATCATTAATGCGACCAGGTGTCCCGATAACAATGTGGGGTCTTTCATTTTTCAACATACGAATATGTTCATTTACATGAACTCCGCCGAGAAGAGTTTCAACTTTAATATTTTCCATAAACTCAGACAATCCCTTAAAGACTGTTGCTGTTTGCATACTAAGCTCTCGTGTAGGACTAATACAAATAACTTGCACACTATTAACTTTTGTATCAACTGTCATCAATGCACCAATTGTAAATGTTGCAGTTTTACCAGTTCCAGACTGAGCCTGTGCAATTAAATCTCTTCCGTCTTTCATCGGCTGAATAGCTTTCTTTTGAATAGGACTTGGATTTTCATATCCATACGCATAAATACCCCTAAGAAGGTCGGTATCTAAATCCATTTGGTCCCATTTTTCAATGTCACTATAAGTCGTTTCATTATTTAGTGGCTCAGGGTCAATTCCCACCTCTTTGTTTTCTTCCTCAACAACCTCAGGTTTTACAAGTTCAGGCTTAAATAAGTTAGGCATTTTCAAACTATATACAATCGACCCAACTTTTTAAGTGGTAATAGATATGTTTCTATTGTGCTATCAAAATTATATCGATATAAATACTAGTTATAAGTTGGCAATAACTAAATATAATATTTATATATGTAAACCATATAGATATTTTCGTACACTGTTAGTAGTACAGAAAATAAGATGTTGTATTATACCTTATCTGACTTCCATGATATTTCAAAAAAAGGTTTTGAAATAATTCTTCCTGAAAATACCGTTAACTTAATTAATAGTTTATCAGAACATGTAAGCTCACCTACTTATATTAGAACACCTGTTTTTGTAAAAAAAGAATCGTCACCCGAGCAAGAGAAGAAACGTAGAAAAGACAAACATGCACCTCGTCGCAATGATGGTAACTGGAATGTCGAAAAATATAAAAATGGTATTCTTGGGTCAAGAACAACAAAAGATGGTTCCAATATCCAGAGTAATATTGTTTTTAAGACTCCTTTACTAGCAAAGAAAGAGATGTCACTTGTTGAACAATATATTCAAAAAGTTCGAGCACTATTAAATAAAGTAGCATCAAATAGTGATATTGATTTAATCACGCCGATTACAGATGTTTTCGATGAAATGCTAGAAACAGACGTTACTGGAGAGGATGTTGAACAATTATCTAATAAAATTACAAGTATTATGTCAACAAATAGTTTTTATTCAGACGATTACTCGCGAATATATTCTATTCTTTACAAGAAATATCCCTTTATTCAAGATACATTTAATAATCTAGACAATAAATATTTAACAAGTTATGACGAAATTAAAGACGTTAATCCAGATGAAGATTATGATACATTTTGTTCAATAAATAAACATAACGATGAAAGGCGTGCGAAAAGTCTTTTTTATGCAAACTTATATACAAAACATCAAGTAGTTACTAGTGAAAGATTAATAGATATTATATCTACAATTACATCTAGACTGTATAATAATATTGATTGTCAAGATAAAATATGTGAAAATGATGAGATTATTGAAAATATTTGCATACTACTAAGTATCCATACTACAGATATGTTTGCAAAATGTTCAGACATAGAGATAACAAAGATTGATCTTTCACAACCTATTTCTATTCAAAAGTTTATTGTAGACTTACACCAAGCAAAACCTAAGCAATACAATGGGGTATCCACTAAGTCTCTTTTTAAGTTAATGGAGATGATTGAGCTAATTCACAAAAAGTGAACCGATAATACATGATAAATAATGGAAGTCAAATATAGATTAATACACATAAATTTAATATATATTTTTTATGATATAACAAACCATGATATAAAAGTGTCATTATATAGTACTGTATACAATGGTTGTTTCACGAATAGACAAATCAATTAGTTATCCCGAAATAAAATCAATTATGGCAGATGACAAAAATCGTAATGCCGAACTTTATTTAATTGAAGTTCATGACCAAGATATTGTCGTTGCTATAGGCACTGAAATAAACACATATCGTTCAAAACACGTAGTTTATCATCCAATCTATATGATAAAAAATAATGGTAAGGCAGCACAAATAGGTGTATATGAAATAACTGATACAGATATTATTTCTATGATAGACGATAACGGTAATTTAGACGTAGAACGTTTAGATGAGCCTCTTATTTATACATTTGCAAATAAATCCTACATAGAAAATAATAAGATGGTTCCACCTAACGAAAAATCTCAAAAAGAAAATGATGAGGAGAAAGTAGATGAAATAAATGAAGAGATTGAAGAAAGTATTCAAAAAGAAGACACTACAACAAAATCTTCAGGTGAAACAGGTTCAGTTTTTAATATTCCTTCGAACCGTTCTGATATTTTCTCTCTTGACGTAAATGCAAAACCTCCTATCGAATTACAAGAAGAAACATCAAAAGATGCAGAGCGGGAACGTAATACATTCAAAGGAAGTGAACCAAAATCTGCATCGTGGGTTCAGAAAGCAATGTTAAACTTACATTATAACATAATTGAAACCGAAAACAATGCAGATAGCTTTTTTGAAAGTATTCGACTATCTTTTGCGCAGATTGGTCAAGTAACAACTGTAAGCTCTTTACGTAAAAAATTATCAAGAGAAGTCGACCAAGAACTCTTTGACAAATATACACAGCTTTATAGAGATAGTGCTCAGACTGTTCTCTCTGAACAAAAAAATGCTAAGGTGCTTGAACAAGAGTATAACAAATATAAATCACTAGTAACGGAAACTATATCGTCAAGTGAACAAAATGAATATATTCAAAATGCACGAACAATATCAAAACAACATGCAGGTACAGTTAATCAAAAAAGAAATGCACAAGACATCTACAATGAAGTAAAGTTTATGAAAGGAATTGACACAATTGACAAATTAGTTACTATGGTTCAGTCATCAGACTATTTTCCAGACGAATGGGCAATTTCTACTATGGAACGTATTCTGAATATTAAGTTTGTTATCCTCTCTAGTGAATATGCAAAACATGATAAAGATAACATGCTTCAATGTGGTTCTCGTATTGATCAACGCATTCAGAGCAACGGTGTGTTTGAACCAGAGTTTTATATTTTATTAGAAAATACAGGCAAACATTATCGTGTTGTTACATACAAAAACAAATACATATTTACATACAAAGAGTTACCATATGACATTAAAGATATGATTATAACTAAGTGTGTAGAGAGAAACAGCGGACCATTTGTTCTAATACCTGAGTTTAAAACACTTGTTGAAACTATTGATGAAAATGCACTCAAAGGAAATGAACAAGTTGTTTCATTGGATATGCTTACATCAACTGACCCGTCTGTTGTTTTTCAGTTTTATGAAAAATCAGTAGATAAACCTGCAGGTAAGGGAAGTGGTGAAAAAATAGAACCAGCTGAACGTAGACTAGATTTTGCGAAATTGTCACCAAAAGGCGAATATCCAGACTGGCGTAGAAAATTAGATAATACATGGGTTGATACAGAAAATACTATTATGTTAGATGAACTTCACTGGAATAGCGTTGAGCACTATGTTCAAGCAAATAAGTTCAAAGCAAATCATCCTGATTTTTATCATAAGTTTACACTAGAAAGTGGTAGTGAGTTATCTAAAGACGTAGATATGGCACTAGGTGCTGGAAGCAAAAATGGAAAGAGAGGGAAAGAAAAGATACGACCCGACACGGTGTCAATTGACCCCACCTATCCAGGAAAAAATGAAGATATTGCTAGAGTAAAAGCAATGACATATAAGTTTACCGAAATACCTCATTATAAAGGTCTTTTACTTGCTACAAAAAATGCAACATTGAATAAATATGTCCGTGGCTATCCACCATCTCTTGATACTGATTTAATAAAAATACGTAATTCAATTATATAAACCTATTATATAGAGTTATTGTGGTTTAAAACCATATCATTTGCGTAGTTTGTATATATTGTATATTTGACCTAATTGTTAACATTGTAAATAGTATTTTATGTGGTCATTTACACAAGAAAGAATGGTATCTGCGTTAGAAGAATCATTAGAAGATCCAGAAAAGTCAAAGCAAAGAAGAAGATGGTTAAGTGTAAAGTTTTTATATTATTCGTGCTGTTTTTTACGAGACCCATATAAATCCCATGAAGCAGACCAATTAATAAATAATATTCATGAAAAATAAATTGAACCAAAAATACGGTGGTTAAAGAAAGCAGAGACTGAACTAAAAATATTTATTGAAATCATGCCGACGCACACTCAAGAACAAAAGGAATGGATAAAGAAGCTACATACGATGTTAATGGCAGGTATTTCATATCCTCCTAACCCTACACCACATCAAAGAAGTTTGCGTTATAAAAGAGGAATAGAGTATGCATTAGAAGATGATGGAGAAACTATATTTAATTTAGAGGCAGCATCTAGAGTTCCCTCTGCTCCAAACATTTCAACTATACTTTATTCAAGAACCAAAGTATGGGAGGAACAATTATATTCCAGTATAAATCGTCAATTCGTAATTTATCCCGAACACAAACGCTATTATAATTCGTTTGTAAGTGTAATGAAACGATACCGAAAAGAATATCGCAAACATTTCCTTCGCAAGTGTGTTATACCCCAAGCAAAACTCGAAAAAACACGCAGTATTCTTTTTGAAGAAACTCAATTGCCAGAAGAGATTTTACGTAGTATTGTATCCTATGTATCCTATGCTTAATTTTAAAAAATAAACATTCATAAATAATCTATGTTTTATATGTTATCTTTACAAGAAATAACATATAAAAATATTCTATTGTATTTTTGTATAGTATATAATATAAGTTATCGATTAGTTGTTTATTATACAGCATGCAAAACTCTACGTTTAGTAATACAAGTATAGATATGATTGAAGTATTTTCAAAAGATAATACATCAAAATGTATTCCAATGCCAAGATGGACTAATAAAACAAAAACTATATTTACAGATTTATTTAATGATATTCAAACTGCTAATAAATATGTAGAAATGAGGAAAAAAGATAAGGGTAGTAGATTTTATAACATAACTATTCAAACTATATCTCAACGGTCTACAATGCCACGTCCATCCACTTTCAATATGAGTTCTCTCCCCGACAAAATAAGAACATGTGTAGAGAATGAAACAACTGGATTCATAGAATATTCCACTAAAATACACAAAAAAACGTTCAAGGTGTTTTTTTTCGTATATGACATTGACCCGATTAAACATGTAGAGCGATTTAGTTTATATTTTGAACGTATGGTTCAATGGATGCACATTGCATATAAATATGGAAGCAGTAAATGTGGAAATGATCTTACAGTGTATGTTTATATGACACCGTATAAGAAGTTTCTTCCAAATAATAACATAGATAAGATTGGCCAAGACCATGCAAACACTGCATTTACATATTCATGTCCTTCAAAAAACTCTGAAATTGTTATTTATAGAGAAGAGGAATGGTTTAAAGTATTTATACACGAAACGTTTCATTTAATGGCGCTTGATTTTTCAGATGCAAATGCAGAAGAATTATGCAAACAAAAAATGAAAAAGAAGTTTCCTATTAAAAGTGATTTCCGCTTATATGAAACGTATACTGAAACGTGGGCAGTTATAATTCATACTTGCATGTGTGCATATTTTTGTTTCGAAGATACTCATAAGATAGAACCATTTATACAGACTGTAAAGTTTTTACTAGGGTTTGAAACATTATTCAAATTATTTCAAATGTCTAAGATAATCTCTTTTATGGGGCTAGATTTTTCTCTCTTGACATTAAAAACAAAAGAAGCACAGGTAGCAAGAGATACTTTGTATAATGAAGACACAAATGTGTTTGCATACCATATAGCCACAACACTTTTATTAAGTAACTATGTGACATTTTTAGAATGGTGTGATGACCATAATTTTACATTTAGAATGTCATTTCATTCTACCCGACCAAATATTGAAAGATTTTGTGATTTTGTTATAGACCGTCATGATAGTGAATATACACAAAAAATTATTAAAAAAATGTACGATAATAACTGTTATGATAAAATAATAGAGAATGTTAATAGTAATAAGGAAAAAGCGTTTGTAGAAACAACAATGAGAATGACAATTTGTGAAATGAGATAAGGGACATTTTTGTGTAAATTGAATATATATCTTGATACAATATATATTCAAGAAAACTACATATCTAGTAAAATACTGTATAGAACAGTAAATAAATATTTGTATGGGAATACGTTATCTAAACACATATATTAAAAATAATTGTTCGCATGGCTTATCAAACGTAAATATTCGTAGTCTAGCAGGAAATTCACTGGCTATAGATACAAGTATATATATGTATAAATACGAAATGGATAATAAACTTATTGAAAATATAACAAGACTGGTTAATCTATTTATTATAAATAGAATTACGCCAATCTTTATATTTGACGGTAAACCACCAGAAGAAAAACTACAACTCCTACAAATTAGACGTGAACGAAGACGTGAAGCATCTTCCCAATGTCAGGAATTATTGAATAAAATAGAGACTGGCGATGCAGACGAATATGATATTACAAAGTATCACCGTCTTAAACAAGAGGCTACACGTATTACAAAAGACAAAGTCGACAGCGTAAAATCATTATTAACAAATCTTGGTGTTACGTATTATACTGCAAATGGTGAGGCCGACCAACTATGTGCTTCAATGGTTATAAATGGTTACTGTTGGGGGTGTGTAAGTGACGATATGGACATGTTTGTTTATGGTTGTAAAAATATAGTAAGAAATGTTGATATTCATAATAAAACTGCCACAGTATACAAACTTGATATGATATTACATGAACTTAATATATCGTTTGTAAACTTTAAACAAGTATGTGTAATGGCAGGAACTGATTATAACAATGAAATAGATGATAATCAATCATTAAATATTTATTCAGCATTTAAACTTTATAACAGATTTACAAAAAAGGTTAAATATGATAATATGACATTTTATGATTGGTTACGTCATTATATAAAATATAATGTAGACTACGAACTTTTGCACAAAATATATAAAATGTTTGAAGTAAAAAATGAAATATGTATCGAAAACAATGAAGAAAATACTTTCATTACTCAATCTAACAATATATTAACAAACGATTGTATCGTAGAATATTCATATCCAACATGTAGTTAAATATAATGTATTTGTAAAAAACTTAAAGATGTTCTCTAAGTTTTTTATTGCGTTCTTTGCTATTTTATGCCATTTTAAATGTTTCAAAGATGTATATTATTCATGTGTGCATTTACTGCACATATGAATATTTATTTTTATATATGTATTAGAATATTTGCTTATGCATCGCCAGCCGCAGCTGCAGCTGCAGCGGCAACAGCCTTGACACTCTTAGCGAAGTGAGGGCTCATATACTTCTGGAGGTTGAAGTAAGTGAGAACATCATCGCCACCAATCTGGAGAAGGCCCTTGAGCTTGGCGTCGGGGTTAATCTGGCGACCATTGTCCTTGTCCTGGAGGCTGTGTGCGCGGATGTAGGCAGTAATCTCCTTGGTAACATCAGTTCTTGCCATCTCAACTCCCTTCTCTACACCAAGGAAACTAGCAAGCTCGTCGCTGATACGAGTGGGCTTAACAAATCCACTGGGGGCACGGTTTCCATTCTTTCTCTTCTTCTTGGCAACCTTCTGAGACTGCTTAATCTCACGGATCCACTTCTTCTCGAGAACACGGTAGTCGCTCTTAGCCTTGTTAATTTGCTGGGCAAGGCTCTGGAGGGTTGCGAAATACATGGAGGACATCTCCAAAAGACTGTTGTCCTCAGCAGGCTCCTCGGCGGGGGCAACAGCAACAGGAGCAGGAGTAGGAGGAGGGACAGGGGCCTCCTCCTTCTTAGCAACAGTCTTCTTCACGACCTTCTTCTTGGTAGCGGTCGTCTTAGTCTCGGTATCGGGGTCAGGGGTTTCGGTCTTCTTCTTGATAGCCATTATACTCTACTATACAGCGTTTCTTTTAAGTAGGTTTCTACTGCAATATATATTAATATATAATTTATTGTTATTTTCCTTATGAATAAAGGTAACACTTTATTTTTTTCCTAAATAAATATAAAATATTCATTTTTTACGCAGTTAGTTTATCTTTTTTAAATAAATAATATTATGATTATTTTTCATAAAATTATTCATATTATATCAATTATACAATGTATGCAACCGCTTCGTATAGCCATGGCATGGTTTGACGCGCCGACTGACTTACAAGAGTGAGTGCTTGCAATACATAAAGAATACCAAGTGACCTAGCAGACTGATCCACACCACTAAACACCATACTTTCAATAACATGAACAACATGTTCTCGTATCTTATCTAAATCTTGTTCAAGTCTTAACATATTTATATATAATGTATAATGTCGTAAAGGGCCACGTGGTGAAATGCTATATCGTATTTCTGGTGTAAGAGATGCACGATAAAACCAAATATCGGCTAATTCTTGAATAAAACGAATAAGACCACTTTTATCTAGGTTAGTTAGCCAGCATTGACATGTATAATGACCATGTGAATCCATTTCCATGAATGCACGCGTTATACGGTCAGATACAGATAAATTATTCTCATCTTCTTTTTCAATCTCAATCTCAAGTGGAGATTTGTAAGCTCGTTTCATTATTTTTATTAGACGTTTTACATCAGTAAATACCTGGGCAGGTATTTCACAACGATTATAAGGGTTCTTTACTTCCTCTCCTCTAGCAGTATTTTGCTTTAGATTATAGAGAGAAAGAACATCGAACCCATAAACAAACTTATCATTATCACTATATGAAACAAACTGCTGATGATGAATGTTTTTTATACTTTCCATAGTAAGAAAGTCTTCATTGTTTGTGCAGAGAGAACGAGAGAGAAACGCGGGCCCGCGAAGACTGTTACAATACCGTTGTAAAAATCCTCTGAATACACATTGTATCTTAATGGTTACCTGTGACATTTTTAAATGAACATATATGCGTGTAAGAAGTTCTTTGTTTGTTCCGGTTACGCGTAATTTATATTCTCTTGATATACGTCTTAACTGGTCCTTTGATAATTTATAAGAGAGAAGACTACTGTGATCACTATATGTTGGAATAATAAAATCACTCTCAGGACACTTCTTCTTTGGTTGGATTAATTTAAAATCAGACATAGCTTTTTGTTTTATTGTCTCTAAGAAATCTTCAAGTCTAGATGCATCATAATTTTTTACTCGTTTCATATTCACACCTCTTTTCTTTGGCTGAGGTTGTAAATCGGTAATTGAAGTTTCTGAATTACTAGATATATTACTTATAACATGATTTAATGGTGTTAATTGTTCTAACAAATCAAAATCAAAATCTAAATCGTTTAACATATAGTTCTTTTTATATAAAGCGTACTAACTTTAACTGTATTTTATATAATATACTACAATAATTATTACTAACTTGTATGTACCTCTGTATAAATATACAAAAAAACATACCATTATCGGGCTATATATTTAATAAATTGAATTAAAGACAGACCGTGTATCTATAGCATACAGTGACATAACCAAGTGACTATAAGACAACAATGAGCCATATCGACGGAACCAAGAAGTTTGACCTTAGCAAGGTTACCTATGCCAAGCCTAAGCCTGTTGGAAAGGGTAAGGTAATTAATGTTAAGTATGGCGGTAAGAATATGATGTTCTCTACTCCTGTTATGCTTACATGGGGTGCTTCCGACTATGAGGGAAATAATAAGTTTGAGCTATCTATTCAGTTTCCTCGTGAGGAGGAAAAGACTGATGCTTCAAACATGTTGAAGACGAACCTAGAAAATATGTATAACCATATGATATCTGCTGCCATGGCGAACTCAAAGGAGTGGCTTGGAAAGGAAATCAAGTCTGAAGATATTATTCGTGATAAGTTGGGACCTATTCTCAAGTATCCTAAGATTAAGGGAACAAACGAGCCCGATACGACAAAGGAACCAACTATTCGTCCTAAGTTTCAACAATACAATGATGTTTATCAGTGTAATGTGTATGATGATACAGGAAGTCCCCTGTGGCTAAGAGACAAGGCATCGACATATTCAGCCGATACTACTCCTATGAGCTTCTTTAGAAAGGGAATGAAGGTCATGTCTCTTGTTGAGTTCTCTGGCATCTGGGTAGTTAATGGAAACCTACACGTTACCCTCAAACTTGTCCAGGCGGTTACCCAAAAGCCTGTTGAGAGTGTATTTCAAGCTGGATGTCTACTCGCCGTCTCACAGGAAGATAAGAACGCAATCTCATCATCTGTGGCAGAAGAGGATGATGATGGTGATGATAAGCAGATTGACACTGCCGTAGACTCTTCAGATGAAGAAGAGGAAGTAGAGGAGGAAGTAGAAGTAGAAGTAGAAGAAGAGGAAGAGGAGGAAGAAGAGGCTGAGCCCGAGCCCGAGCCCGAGCCAGTTAAGGCAGTCAAGAAGAAGGTTATTAAGAAGAAGACCAAGTAAATACTAATTAATTCAACATGTAACTTAACATAAATAAATTATAAAAATAAAATAGTCATATTATGATTATTTTTATCTGATAATTCAGATAAAAATAAATTATTTTATATAGAATAGAGAATATAATGCTATTCCAATATTTTTCGGATATTTTTACAGGTATAATTCTAGGTTCTAGCATTTTTACACTGGGTTATATATTAGACCATACTATATCAAAAAAAGATTACTTATCTTTAACATCTACAGAAGATGGGTGTAAAAAATATGATATATCTCAAAGAGCAATAAGAACAAACTTACTTCTTTTAACGCATATAATATACCCTATTTCATGTAAAACAGTTATAATGCACGACCATAAATGTTTTGATACTTTTGCATGTATTGTATTTACACCTTTGAATATTTAAGTTCGCACAAACAATGCGAAAAAAAGAGGTTCAAAGTTAGGTCTTTTCATACCTGTGTAAAGTTTGATTATAAGCACTCGTTGAAGTGCTTTGATTACTTGTTTCTCTACATAAATAACTTGGTCTGTCTATGTTATTTATTGCGTTCTTTGCTATTTTGTAGATATTAGACGAACCATTGCGGTCCCTATTCCACGACCCACAACCATTCTTACAATGTAGTAGTCCGTGAATTAATCGCAATTCGTCCTTATTTTTCTTTTTGTTTGGGTGTTCTCGCACCATAAACTTCTCACATATCCCCCCATCGCATTTGGAACATTTACAGGAACTTCTAAACTCATCTACTAAAAACACATCATAGTTATTTTTTCTAAACAAAGTTCTTATTCCCTTTCCTAATGTAGGTTCTTTGTATTTCATTTGTTTTCGTTGTTCCCAATCACCTATACAAATAACCACATTTTCAGGATTACCATATGTTTTTTTGAAGTCGCTAATCATTTTTTGTTCGTTTCGTTTGATATTGATATATTTACCAAACTTCAACTTACGGAATAATTCTTTACGATAAAATCTAAATAATATATGGTTTATTCTATTTTTTTCTTGTAGATATTCTTTAAACTTGGTAATTTGTAGTGATTTACGATTAAAGTGTGATAGGTCTGTTTCATATTCTATGATGGTTTTTCCTTCAATCTTATTGGTTTTCATACCCAAAATAATATTATTGTATTTTTTCATCTTGGTTTCTTTTCTCCGTTGGTCTTGTGAATACCGAAATACATTCGCATCTTTGGAAGCATCATCTACGCAATAAATCAAGTCGGATTTTCCAGGGTCAATTCCTATAACTTTCTTATGTTGCAATATAGAATAATTATCTAATTCATCAATATACAATTCTTTTGATATTCCCTTCTTCATCATAGGTAGTTTCTTACCAACTAAATCATCTCGTAAAAATAAAATACTCAATCCAATTCCATCTGTGGAAACCATATGATGAAATGAAAATCCTGTTTTATGAAACATTTTTCGCTCCGTTCTAAAAAAGAACTTCCATATCTTATCTTCATTCTTTTTCAGTTCCCCTTTTGTTTTGAAAAATCCTTTTGTTCCGTGTTCTTTTCTCAATAATAGATTAACTAATGTAGTTGTATCTAATCTTATATACTTTGGCGTGATTTCACTTCGCAATGGAAACACATTATTAACACTTTCATCGTCATTTTCAACTTGTTTCATCATATAAATCATACACGGCAAATAATCCATCGTTTTACATTTTAAATCATACATAACACTATTTTTTTCATACTTGGTTTTAGGTGGTAAAATATGTTGCTTTTGTTGTATAATCCATTTATGATAATGATGATTTGATTGGTATGGTTTATCATCTACATTCAATAAATCATTCTTTATTTTTCGTAAATCAGCACAAAGGGTTCTTATTCGTGCATCACGCTCCATTTTAGTTTTTCCCAATTCTCTTATTTTATTCACAATCAGTTTCTTTTTCCAAACAACATTTACATATCGTTCAACATATTCTACATAGTGTAATTGTATGTTATTCTCATACATTGTGATAACATCTTCCTTCAAATAATCTAATGTAGTATTTAGTCCAGCATAGTCAATTGGGTCATTTTGTGTAACAGGTAAATAGTGCTGATTGTAGAAAGTGATAAGTTTGTCTTTCATTTCAATCGTTTCTTTATTTGGAGGTTTTCCTCTTTTTTCAGTTTTCTCACCACAAACAACTTTCATAGAATTATTAATGAGTTCTTTGCTTACTATTGGTAATGTTTGATTATTGTTTTCATAGTAATCTAATAAATATAATTTCAGAAATTGTAAAGTATGAATAACAATCTTGTTAGATTTCACAACAGCATCATTGATTATTTTTGTATTAAGTTCAGGATGTTTCAATACACTTTTGAGCGAAGTTTTAATGGATTTGAAAAACTCAGGTGGTTTCTCTTTTGCGTTTTCCATTCTATATACTATGTAAATATATTATTTTAAGTATTTTTCCCTAAATAATATATTTTAAGTAAAATCCCCTAAACTTCTGTAAAAATATACATTGGGGTTTTTATCCATTTTTCATTAATTTTGAATTGCCCTTCTTTATTTTCAATTGAATATTTTGGTTGAACTAATTTCTTAATAATAGACAACCAAGGTCGTTTAATTCGTTCAGGTTCTCCTACCGCTTTCATATTATTAAATGCAAACCATTTTCGTATTTCAGGTATAAGTTCCATAATTTGTTTTTGTATATCTTCATTATGGTCTAATTCATATAGTGTATATGTATTCTTATTTTCCAAATCTAATATGCTAATAATTTTATCAGTAATATCATCTTGTTCTTTTTTATATAATTCACTTTTTAATCTCATACTTGCTATATAATTTACATAAATAATTTTTAAGTAAATTATGATTTATAATTTTTTAATTTACACTTACGAGTTGATGGTTTCCGCTTATAAGTAATATCATCTTTTACACCATAAGCATATTGAAAATAATTCTTATAATTTTCTGGTTTCACTTTGTCTATTGCTTTATCAATATTTTTCTCTAATCCTGCAAATGTATATACATCTCTGTTCTTTTTAATGTATGTTTTTATTTGGTTAAAATACATTTCTACTGCGTTTGTGACTGGACTATATGGGATGGTAAATAAATATTGATTACCGCTTTTTATTATTGCTTCTCTTACCATATCATTATTATGACTTCTTGCATTATCTAATATGATAAGATGGTTCTTGTATTTAGGTGCTATTTGTGTTTCTATAAACTCTACCATTCTTTCTTTGGTTGTTCCACCCTTTTCATAAAATGATTTACCCACGCATTTTGAATTATTGATTGCAACTAACAAAGTAAAACTACGGAATACAAAGTTGTTATTTGTTTTTATTATACATCGCTTACCAATATAACATCTACTATATGAAGGTTTCAAATGAGAACCTATACTGGTTTCATCTAAACAAATAATCTTATTAATTGGATATTTACGCACTTCGTTATAGAACGCTTCCATTTCTTTATTTTTGTATGTGAGTTGTTTTCTTCGTTCTTTTGGATAATGTTGGTGTCGTGTCCGTTTCCTTGTCCGATTGTTTGCTCTAACCACTCTACCTAAATGTTGTGGGGTTATATCAAAATCGTTATATTTTTGTTTCATAGAAAATAAAAGTTCATCCATTGTAAGTTGTTCGTTCTTATCTATCATATTTACAGCAGTTTTTACTTGGTCTTTATTTATCTTGTATGAGATAGGTCTTCTATTCTTTCTTGTAATATTTTTAGTAGTTTTGTATCTATCAATCCATCCTTTTAGTGTGCTTTTCTTGCAATCAAATATACCACATACTTTATCCATACTATCATTGTGGTTCAAATAGTATTTAACCGCACTCAATTTATAATCATCACTTTTGTATTTATTCATATAGTAAAAGAAGAAAAACACTTACATTTTGTGCGAACTTAAATATTCAAAGGTGTATATTGGTTCATAATTTTGGTTATTTTGTGATGCACAGAACTATGCATGTTTATTCATCTATGTACAAATATCATAAGTTTCATCATATATTTGATAATATTCTTTTACCAAGTATTGGAAATGCAACAAGTAAAGAAGAGTTTTTACTTGCATATGTTGTTCCGACATTTGTAGCAGGTAAAATGGTAACAATTAACGAAGCATCTTTTATAATATCAGTCTTCATAATTTCGTTGTTCAATCTTTTTATACACTGTGGACCATTACAATATGTAGATTGGGCTCCAGGTTTTATTAGTCCACAACACCACCATTTACATCATAAAGAAAAAAGTAAACATTATTCTGCACCATTAATTAATTATGATTCACTTTTCGAGAAAAAAATGTCTACGTAAATCTAATAGTCACTGTTAAATCTCGCCTATTTTCGCTGTCATACATGTTATTTTCATTAATACGTAACATACCTTTTCCTTTTAAATATATTTTTTGTTCACGTTCAAATGACAACATTTGCATAGGCACACTCAAGACATGTTTGTTATTATCAATATATATCGGAAGAACAATACAATCTAATAATTGTTTTGTAAAAGGAACATTACATACTCCATGCAAGTTGTTACTATCATCTATCCACCAACCATCTGGTAATAAAGGTTGACATAAAACTAATAACTCCTTACCATTCTTCATATCAAAATACATCTCTTTGTGCCACAAAGGAACAAGAAACTCCTCGCCTTCTATTTTTAATCTATAGACATTGTCTGCAAGAAGATCATGAATAGATGGTTCAATTGTATATATTTCTAATTCTTCAAACTTATTCTGAATAATCGTCTTTACACGCTGTAATGTATCATCTTGAATATGCAAGATTTCGCGATATGTTGATAAAAACTGAAAAATCGTAAGAGATGTGTCTCGATCAATATTTTCAAATAGATTAACAGATATATCCTGACAATTTTCAAGTATAAGTTTTATTTTTTCACTAATATACTCATCTGGCATATTTTCGAATGTACTTTTTATAAACTGTTTTAAGACTTCAAAATATCCTGACGGTGTTGATGAAAAAGTTGTAAATATATCATCATTATCCGTTGGCGTATCTTCAACCAGTTTAATCAAAATATTATAACTTTCAGTTAGTTCTTGAAATCGTTTTGTTGACTCTGGTGTATTTCCATTTTTATCTGGATGAAGTTTTAACGCCATTTTTCTATATTGTCGTTTTACATTTTGAGAAGTTAATCCACATAAACCACCTTTATCTAATTCCATATTTCGTAACGCATCTTGTATATCCATAATCAATAATACATTATAATGAACAAAGTTTATATTGTATTAGTAAAGGTATAAATAATATGTATTTACTATATTATGAATATTAACGAGCGAACAAGTGAAATTATGAAACTCTTTAAAAAATTAAAAGATATGAACCTGGGAATAATGGGATTTGAAGAGTTTGATGATTTCAGGAGTATATGTAATAATTTTATAAGGACTGGGCAATACGTAAATGGTTCGATTAAAGTACTAGGAACAAAACGAATTATATGTTATGATTTTAGTGATGAAGTACATTGTATGTTAAAATATGATGAAAAGGTATAAATGTTACATATTATTTAATATATAGATGTCTGCAAAACTAATCAGTCATTCTGTGCCCACTGACAAAGATTTTGGAAACACGCTTCTAGACAATGTTGCCTATTGTGCAAGAGTATCTAACCCTTCAAACCAAAACAATACAAATACAGCAGAAAAGCTTGTTAGATACTTGATGAAAAATGACCATTGGTCACCTCTTGAAATGGTTAGCGTATGTCTTGAAATAGAGACAACCCGTGATATTGCTCGTCAAATATTGCGTCATCGCTCTTTTTCATTTCAAGAGTTTTCTCAAAGATATGCTGTTGCAGATATAGGTGTAGATATTAGAGAAGCACGACTTCAAGATAAAAAGAATAGACAAAATAGTATTGTCACAGAAGACAATGATTTGCAAAATGAATGGAACATGCGTCAACAAGAAGTTGTTGATAAAGCAAAAGATGTATATACTTGGGCATTAGATAACGGTATTGCAAAAGAACAGGCACGTGCTGTTTTACCTGAAGGAAATACAATGTCGCGTCTCTATATGAATGGTACTATGCGTTCATGGATACACTATATTCAACTTAGAAGTGGAAATGGTACACAATCAGAACACAAACAAATAGCTATTATGTGTGCAAAAGCAATTGAACCTGTTTTCCCAATGATAATGGAGTTTATAACACAAGAATAATTTTATAGTGTTGTTCATATGTATAAAATTATTCATACTAATATATTAATTTCTTATAATTTTGTTTATAACATACAGATATCGTTCTACATGATAAATAGGTCTGTAATTATTATTAAATAATCTTAGAAACTTATAAGTTTCATACATAATCATTTCAATGTTTGTTTCTGTTAATTTATTACTTTTAACGAGTTGTGAAACTATTTCCCATATACAACTTGCTATATCAACTTCATATATAAATAATTCATAAATATAGTCTCTTAACTGTGAAAAAGTTATTTTTTCTATATCATCTAACAACAGGTTACAAATATTTTCTATAATTGTATCTTGAACAGAAGTTTGTGATATGGTTGGGTCATATAAAGATTTTATATTCGCATACTGACCATTACTTTTATCATTACTTGTAAAAGATTTGTTTATTTGCTTTACATGTTTTTTCAAAGTTTTGTCTGGTATATTTTCGATACCAATTATTTCACATGTATTTAAAATTGTATCTGGTAAAAATGAGACACTTTCAGTAATAAACAAATAACGAATACATATCCTGTCATTAAATGTATCTCTTTGAATGTAACTGTACATAACATCGAGTAAATCACTATTTATTACATGCATATTTTTACACATTATAATACATGATTTTATCGGTCTACTTGAAACAATATCAACAATCTGATTATAAATTTCATGCCAAAAGATCTTGGCATTACACCCTAGAAGTGAGATATCTACTTCAAAGTGAATATCGCTCATCTTTATGAAATATTCTGATTTGGGAACACATACTTGTATACGCTTTTCATATTTCAAATCACTAGAACTAAACTTCTTGATGATACGCAATGCCTGTGTATATTTACCTATACCAGGCTTCCCATAAAGAATTATGTTATGTAGATTTCCCATATCATTTGGAAGACTATCAATAAGTGTATCTATTTTCGGATGAAAATTATTTACATCACTCGTTTGGATATAGTCTTCAAAATGATTATAACATTTTATCATCGTAGAAATACTTGTATATACTTAGTATTAATTCTTTATTACTTTATCGCATTTGAATATAGATATAAATGGTATAGTTATACAAGTATACATTATATAGACGATAAATTATTAAACATGTTTATAACCATGAAACCAGATATGTTTGAAATAAACGATATATATTATTGCAAGTCGATAAAAAATAAAATTATGACAGGAGGAACATTTACTCGTATTATTTATTCCAACGAGCTTGTCAGTATGAATGGAGTACATCTTATTTTTACACTTAATGGACGAACACAAGAAATATATAATAACAAGTTTAAGTTTATTTGCGACACAGATGAAAAAACAAGAAGTATTATCCAGTTATTGCAACTTATAGAACATGATATACTTAAAGAAAGGTATTTTAAAAATAAACAAATAAACTATAAACTAAAAGAACAATTCCATAGTGGGTTTTTTAAGTTTTTTCAATCAAAATCACATGTAAAAACAACAAATGATACACACTCAAAAGCAGTATTATTTTCTCTTAAAATTTCAGGTATTTGGTCAACAGACGATAATTATGGAATTACATACAAGTTTACACGATTGTAGATTATATTATGCATAATCACATACTATAATCATTTACTAGAATTAGATTATTTATTTCCCAGTATTTACCTTCATTTTCATTTTCATTTTCATATTAGAAATCTTCTTATATCTATTTTTCATACCTTCTTTATAATTTTTAAATCCATCTGTTAAAAAATAACGAACAATAATGAACATGCTAATCATAATAACAAGAAAAAGGACCTCAACAAAGTAAATAATCATACCCGACACTTTGTTTATTTGCTGTGTTTCTATAAATTCTTTACTATTCATATTTTTATAAAACATGTATGTCAATATCAGGTTAATTAAGACAAGAAATGTTCCTAACATACTAAATGATGGTGTCAACTTATTTTTAGCAATAGCATCAAAATGTTCTGAGTAAATAATAATTGCCCAAGCAAGTAACCCTATTGCAGGCAAAAATGGACCTAGTGTAGTTACAATTGCTATTACACTTTTTGCCTCTTTATTAGAAGACTTCACTACTTTTTGAAGAGTATTTGATAAAAATAAGATAAGACCTACTAATGTAAAACTAAGACCAATTATACGCCCCATAGTAGATGATTCTCCACCTGTCCCAAGTGTTAAGAAAAGTATAATAAATCCTGCAATTAAAGTAGCAGTAGTTGCTTTTCTAAAAATTTTTCCTGGTTTTAAAGGATTTGTAGAAGTTACATCTGATGAATTGGTTACGGATGCGTCAGACATTATTATTTATATTCAATCTATAAAATATAGGTATATATTGTCTAGATAATATAATTTTTATATAGCATTTTTATATAATGAGTAATTTAAATATACATTCAAATCACCCGCTCATTCCTTTTCCAGAAACAAAAAATACTGAAAATCATTTTGTATCTATTTCTTCACAGGACCGTAATCTTAAAAAAAGTCCAAACTCAAATGACTTTGTTATTACTCTTCCAGAAGATTATAAAAATGTTACTAGTGTGAAACTTGCTAGTTCGTATTTTCCTATTGTAGATGACCAATTCTCTGAAGAACAAAATAATGTTGACTTGTGTTTTCGTTTTAAAAAGGCATTTAATCCGCTTGATGTTTCAGGATGCACATTTGATGATGCGAATGTTTTTGCTTTTGTTACAGAAAACATTCTTAATAGCAACTACTTCCGTATTCGTATTCGTGATGGTCGTTATAATGAAACACAACTTGTCACGGAAATACAAAATAAAATGAACCAAGTCCTTACCGATAGAATGGCAGAAAGAATTTATGGAACATCTCGTTACCAAATATGGGGAGATTATGTATTTGATAAGGAATATTCTACTAATTTAGTAGCTACAGTAGATGGAGGCGCCTATCAGACATCTGACTGGGCCTCAGTCTATTACAATTCTTCATTATTTAGTTCAATGTCAGAAGCAGTTACCGCTTTTAATGAAAAACATGGAACAAACATTCCACAGTGGAACATAGAGACATATCCAACGGGCATAATGCTAAACTATACATTGCAAGATATAAATAATTTTAACAAAACTGCAACTGCATTAGACCCTGCTATATTGTGTGCATGGCAACTAGATTTACCCACTGTATTGATGAACTATTTACAGTTTGATAATGATAACGGAGTTTTTAAATTGTATATTAATGGCTCAAGTGATGGTTTCTTATTAGGCATGGAAGCAAAAGAACACTTTCTTCTTGAAACAGACGGCTATGATTATTTTAAATTAATTATTGATAGTGTTACTAGTAAAATAAACTTTGGTAATATTGCAGACGAGTTTGAAATTATTACGGATAAAACAACTTATTATAGTATTGAAGTTCTTAATATTATAAATAAAATATCAATTGATTCTGCTACTACATATAAAGATATATTAACAACTGACCAGTTTATGCCACGAAAAACAGGTGAATGTAGAGATATTTCATATTATATTGATGATTTAAAATGGGGCCTTCCCGTATATCTCGGATTAACAGGAACAGAAGTTATTGAAGAATATCCCTACGATAACGAAAAGTTTCGAAGCGTTAAAGGATTAACTTTTCCAACATACTACTATTACAATAAAAACTCGTCTCAATATCAGCCTTATCAAAGAAAACCTAACGGATATTCGCAAGCCAGTATTTTTATTGTTGTCCCAACTTTTCAGTTAGATACAAAGGGTGAACCTTATTTCTTTATAGACCTTGATAGATTAAATTGTATTGATGAAATTGCGCCATATAAGGATAATACTTTTTCAAGTGTCTACAATATTAGTAGTGGTAATCCTACATCTGCATTTGCCAAACTACCACTCAGTATTCTAGACGATGTTGCATATGGAGGAAGTCAACCTATGTCAAAAGTATATACACCTCCTTTGGATAGGTTATCCAAAATATCTATTCGCCTCCGTTTCCATAATGGACGCCCTGTTAAGTTTGGTGTTCAACCCTTCTCATTTGTCTTACAGATAACAACTTCCAAATTAGCTCTTACTAAGTAACTAAGAGAGAAAGAGAAATATAATATTGACAGTCAATGATACTATCCATATGAATAATATCATTCATTTTACATATTTAACATGTTTAATATCTCAGCATTCTCTGTTTCATCAACATTCTTTTCATTTAAACCCTTGGGCATCTTCAAGAACTCTGGCTTCCTCATCTTAGATGTTTTAAAATAGACATAGAGTGAACCGGTCTTACTTCGTCGAATACTCGTATCCTTATTTAATTGTTTTATAATACCAGCTCCTTTACCATCTCGTTCACGTTCTAGCACACCACGTATTTCTTCAAGAGAAATATTTTCTGGTGGTCTATTACCAAAACCGCGTAATCCGATTGTCTTTCCATTCCATTCTGCATATAACCCATATTTTCCCTTTTTTACTACTGGAGGATTCTCGCCCCATTCACTATCTTCCACCTTTGGGGGAGAACGAGTATCATCCGTCTTATTTTCAATACTTTCAAATGTAGTTACTTTCTTACCAGATACATCCTGTGTTGTTTTTATGACTGGCCCGTATCTTCCCATAACAATATCTCTACTATTATCTAAACGAACCTTAAACTTTTCTTTATCGGAAGAATCCATATTTGTTATTGTTTTATCTATGTCTTTAATAATTGTATCACATGGTAATGTCCATTGTCTACTCCCTGAGGAAACCTTCTCCAATTCATTTTCCATTTTTTCTGTATATTCATAGTCAAATAGTTCAGAAAAATGTTTTATTAAATATTCAATTACCATTTTTCCTATGGGTTGCAGAACAAGCTTATTTTTTTCTCCACCAACAGTTACTTCTCTCTCTTCTTCTCTGATAACATTATCCGACGTTAAAATAATATCAGAACAAAGATATACTTCTCCATGAACAGTCATTTTTGTAACATATCCCCGTTCTTGTATTTTATCAACAAGTGAAGAAAATGTAGAAGGGCGCCCAATGCCGTTACCCTCTAATAATTGAACAAGTTTTGCTTCTGTATAATGTGAAGGTGGCTTCATTACTTTTTCTTCGGCATGAATACTTGAAAATGTAATATTTGAGTTTTGATTTAATATTTTTAAAAATGTATAGTCTTGTGGACCACTTATATTTTCTTCATCACCTTCATTCTCTAGTGCACTACATTGTAAACTATTATTGCTACTTTTAATATTATTACGAACAACTTGCCATCCCATAAAAATGGGACATGATGTTATATGGGTATATTTCAACTCTTTATTAACTGGTGTATGAATATAACACTTCATTTTTGAATAAACTGCATTTGACATACATGACTCCATTGTTGTTCTCCATATAATGTAATATAGCCGTTTCTCTCTTGCAGAAAAACTAGAATATTCATCGTCGTTTAGATTTTCAATTTGGATGTTTGTTGGGCGTATACTTTCATGTGCATGCTGTTCAGCATCATCTTTTTTTATAATTTTATTATCTGTTGAACTACATACTGGAGGCACTGTCAAGAAAAACATTGTTGGCGACACATAACGGTCATCATTATAACGGCGCTTAATATGCTTTTTAACTGTATCAAGGAAATTATTACTATAATGACTAGCATCAGTTCTCATATAAGTAATAAGACCATGTTCATATAATTTTTGTGCGCAAGCCATTGTATCTTTGGGACTTAAAGATTGTTCATTACTACATAACTGTTGCAAACGACTTGTACTAAGTGGTTTTGGTGGAGAAATATTTGTTTCATATGGTTCATCGCGTGTAAATGTATGTGGCATTGCACATATTTGCGTATTTGTGTTTTCTATAAAATCCATTGCTTCTCTCTGTGATTGAAACTTATGTTGCATTTCAAACTTAATTAATTTTGAAGTAAATCTTCCATAAACAGTATACACACTACTACCTGCCATATCTCCATTTAAATGTTGTTGTACTATCAAATCATTATCATAAACCAAACGTAAGCATGGTATTTGACATCTACCCGCGCTTAATGCACCTGTTTTTTTATTATTTTTTCCATGGGTAAATCGTTTCCACAACAAAGGAGATACACGAAATCCAACTATCATATCAATTACTTGACGACATTTTTGAGCTTGAATAAGATTTATATTTAATATAGTAGGATGTGTAATTGCATATTTAACAGCATCACGAGTAATTTCATGAAATATAATACGACGTGTTGTGTTAATGTCTAACCCAAGAAAATCACATATATGCCAACCAATTGCCTCTCCTTCTCTATCATCATCCGTTGCAATAACAACATTACTATTACCAACCTTTCTTGCAAGAACTAACATTACTTGCATTGCATCACGCTTGGTTTTATTAATACTTTTTGTGTATTTAATGGTATAGTCATTTTCGATATCAATATCTTCTAAACTTTTAATATCTCTGAAATGTCCACATGATGCTATACATTTAAAGTTCTCTCCTAAATACTCCTCAATTTTTTTACACTTAGCAGGAGACTCGACTATAACAATAGTTTGTTCGGGTTTCACCGAAGTATTTCGTTTTTTAATACCTGACATTATTTTGTATATTATTAGTTTACACTATACAAACTAATAGTATATATTTATGTTAAAACATATAATTATTACTAATACATGTAATGGTCATCGGGTAAAGGATTGTCTGGCATACCATATATACCCATTTTATCATAGAATGCAGATGATTGAACATATAGTCTAGAAAGTGAAGCACCTGTAAACTCAGATAACGTATCTAAAATAGGTATTTTATTGATTATCTTTACTGTTCCAAAAATCATATTTTTTATTTGAGTAAAACCACTTAACCCATACATGATAAATGTAACGGCAATAGAAATAAAAACAACTTTAACAATAATATTAAAGTTTGACATAGTTTCAAATCAATATACTATAATATAACTAGAGAAGCTTTTCTATTTTTTCACGTAAGTCATCTATCTGTGGAACATCTAAACTATCATAATCAATAAAAATCTCATTATCGGTCTGTTCATTAAACCACAGTGGTTGTTTGTGGATTGGTTTCATAGGATAAGGCCAATGACTAGTCTGAAAACGGTTTTCAAAACATTCTCTACGTACTTTTTGTTCATGTTCAGTATTTTTCGGACTATTTTTAGGAAGATAACATAAATATTGAATAAGCCTTTCTTCTGAACATGATGATTCACCACATGTATTTTGATGAAATAATCTCGAGTCCCACATAACAAGTGAACCAGGTTTTACATGCAAAACCTCTTGTCTATACTGTATTCCTTTTAAATATTCGGGGTATAAAACACACCAATCATTTTCAGTATATGTGTCTGTAATATTGAAATAATCTTGATGAAGAAAGTGACTTCCTCTGTAAAGAACAAATGTTCTTTCCTTATTTTCTGTAAAACTAACAAATGATTGAAGACAATGACGACCTACTTTATATCCTGACTGATCAGTATGTATCCAAAAACGAGGATTGTCACTATAATCACTTGGATAATAACAACAACCGTCAAAGGACGTAACTAACTCGTCTGTGTTCCAAATATCTTTAAATATATTAGTAATACACGTATTTGTTCTTGCTAACCAAGCAAATCTTTGATGTGCAACTTCGTAATATTTAAAAATGCCATTTGAACTTACCTCATCATGAAAGCTTTTTAAACCTTCGGTATTATCATACCATTTAAAAAATTCACTCTTATACTCTTCTATTTCACTCTTAGTAAGAACATTAGGAATAACTACGTAACCGTCGCGTTCGAGACGAAATGAAATTTCTTCTTTTCCCATCATAACATTTTCTTCATGATCCATATCAATCTCTTCAGATAATTCAGTTACAGAACGATTCTCAATATTATTTATAGTACTAACATCACTCAACCGAATACTTGACGTTTCATTGTCGGATTCAGTTGAAGTCTCCATAATTTATAACAAAAATATCTATTTATGTTATAATAGTATATAGTAATTATGACTGCAAACAAAAAGTGGTATACATCATTAAATAAATCACCTTTAACTCCACCATCATGGGTATTTGGTCTAGTGTGGCCAATACTCTATGTTTTGATGTTCATATCTACAGTACGTGTATGGAAATCAGACAAATGTATTCAAAACAGTATATGGAATGGCCCATGTAAAATAGTATATTTCTTTCTTATTCATCTTATATTTAATTTTTCATGGACGTATTTATTTTTTAGATTAAAGCGCCCTGACCTTGCACTAGTTGACTTAACAATTATGATTTTATTTGTAATAACTATTACAATTGGTTATATGAAATATGATTTATTAGCTGGTATATTATTTTTACCATATCTTATATGGTCATTATTTGCCCTGTATTTGAATAGTTATATTGTTTTACATAGAGCATTAAATAAAGAAAAAACACAATAATTATACAAATGGGCTCTTTTTTAAGTAAGGTAATTGACCCTGATTATATAGATCGCGAAGACAAAATACAAGAGTTTGAAAGTTCTTTGAATGATATAGAAAAAGGTGTAAATATTGATATTGAAGAAAACGAAGAAGCTACATGGAAAACATTAGAAAATACAGTAACTGTATCCGAACCAACTACACTATTTGAGTTATTTTTTGGTGTTAGTAATTCTGAAGCGCAACCAGTACCCAGCGAGTAGTAAATATACAGATGATATTAACCACAAACCATACTTGTGTGTTTCAGATGTATTAAACGCAATGTACGCATAGAAACACATTAGAGATAAAAATACTATCACATACACATCCCTATTCACAAGAGCTCTATTACCAACTATTTTTATAGTAGAAATGGGCTTTTTCGGTTCATTATTTGAAAAATAGAAATAAATCATACCTATTTGTAATAAACAGAATAACACCATTGTTGGGGTCAAACGATTAGAATGAAATGACCATAAAGAAAATATAACTAATAGTGAATGCCCTAGAACACCAAGCAATTGAGTTTTGAGAGTGCCATCCATGAGATGCTTAGACTTGTTATTATCGGATATTCCAGATAATAAGTTGTAATTTATTGAAATAATGATATGACCTATGATATATGCAAACTGACCAAACTCTTTATCCCATATATTGGTAACGTCGCTTCCAATATTTGTTATGTTATTGTAATTTAACCCAGAAAATAAACTTGGCAACCTTGAATATGTGTAAGTAGTTGCAAGAACACCATGAGAGAAACATGCGTATTTGAAAAAGTAGGGCGTTACATTGATATTACCTATTTCCATTATAGTCTATTATATTATGTAAACAAATAATATAATATAAAACATTATTTATACAGTTTGTCTTCTTGAAGCTAGTTCCGCATTAAAATCTATTTTGTCAAAATAACTATTTTCCGACATACATACACAACACTTTTGTAGATTTTTATTCATCAAAAATGCACATCTATCATGAAAATTATTATTACATGCTTTACATTTAAGATATCTTTTTGATAATTCTTGTTTACAAATATAACATGTATTTTCAGTATCTACAATCACACTTGTACAGTTTCCCATATATATAATAGTTACATATTATATTTCTATTTTTTACTTGTTTGGTCAGTTGAAAGTATCGGAATAAGTGTATCTGTCTGACCACAATAGATGCATAAAGTATTTTGGTTCTGTGTTCGCATACAGCGATGATGTGTTCTTGCAGTACAGTTGTTACATCTTAAATAATTCATATCTTTATCCACTAATAGTTCATTACAATATATACATCTTGTCACTGAGATACGGTCTGTTGATATTTTCCTTTTAGATTGCGACGTTCCCATTTATTCAAATATACAAATGTACAAATATATATACTTGAATATTAGTTTTTACTCTCGCCGTCTATAAGAATATTTTCATAGTTATTTTCCAGTACAGATATATTATCATCATTTAATATCGTCGCAGATGCCGCCGTTTTATCTAATATAACTTCGTTTGCTATCTTTTTTGTAATCTTCTTGAAGTTGCGTTCGTCTTCTGCATCATCTGCGCCACCCATTAAATTATTACAAATGCCCATATATTTTGTATGAGTATTTGATGTTAATACATTATAGTCGGGGTTAGTTTTCTGCCAATCTGGTAGTTTTTTCACACCTTTACCTGCCATTTGCCGAATTGCTCGTTCCATTTTTGTTCCAGTTGAGTCTTCTTTTGTCCATTCATCATTGTTTTTAATGTATAACGATTTACGCTTAAAATCTGTACAATGAATTGGACGTTTGGTCACCTCCATATCCGAAAGGTTCTCAATAAATAATTTACTGATACCATCGACATATCCTAGTTTTCCAACGTCTTCCAGGTTCTCAAGTTTGCATTTAATCGTTTCAATGAAATCCATTAAGTTCATTGCATCTTTGCATTGGTCGTTCAAAAACACGTTGATATTGTAGTTCACATTGTTATTAATGTTATTGATTGTTTTCCCATTTCCATCTTTTACTGCTTCTATTAATTGACCCTGTAACTTTTGGTTCTCCTTCTGTTGGTTTACAAGTAATTCCTTGAACTCTTTATTTTCCTTCATTAGCTCTTGGTGATGTGTTAGTATTGTCGTTACCATATCTGGTGTGTCTCGTTTCATGTTTTTATTTATAGGTTCTTTATCTTCATCTATTTCAACTCCAGGTTCTATATAAGTACATTTCTTCTTATGGTTGTACAGTGAGGCTCTATGTGAATAAACTTTTCCACATTCACATGAATATTCCTCAGGGGTTTTTTGGCATTTTTTCGGTTGTATTTGGTTGTATTCTGCCATTTTGTGCTTTTTGGTAAGAATATGTTTTTCGTAATTGCTTTGTTTGTTACTAGTAAAGTCACATATTTCACAATAGTATATTTTGGCATTTTTTGGCATTTTTTTCGTTGTATTTGTTGTATATATATACAACATAAAAAATGCCTAAATTATTTTTTTAATGATTTTTTGGAAATTTTTTCGGAAAAATTTATTTATGGTAACAAAAAAATCAATGAGTGAAAACTTTGTTACCATAAAAATATTTTTTTTTTCGTTTTCAAAAGTTCTTCATAAATAAAAAAGGACATTTTTTGGACAATTTAAAATGTCCATTTTCTAATATACGAAAAGTTTGGGAACGAATTTTTGACCTGAAAAAATACCCCTTACTGAACGACACTGTGTTTTAATCATATATGTTTTTCTATTAACATAAATGATTACAAAAGTTTGTTTATTAGTAAATATATGTAATTTTGAAACTTATTCATTCTTATCGGATTTTTGTTGAATAGCCTTGTACTCTTTCCAAGATACCTTGTTTACTACTGCAGTAGGAACGGCTGCTGCGGCGGCTCGTTGCTGGTCAAGCTTGTCTGCTTTCTTAAGAGCACTGTCAATGTAAATCTCTTTTAGAATACTGCCAATCATATAGGATGCTTCGTGTTGGTCCATTTCATTGTTCTCAATTCGTTGCAATACATTCAAAAATTGATTAAGAAGAGGCAAATCAATCTCGTCATTTTTTACCTTGTTATAGATGTCAGTATAATTTGTATGCAAGAAACTGCACATATTCGTTGCATCTTCTTGAACCTTTTCAAGGTCACCCTTGTGTTTGAACTTTAACTGTTGAAGAGTTCTAATATCCTCAATTAACTTATTGCTATGCTTAAGACGACGAATATTTTCAGTATTGTCTTGAGTATTATTAACCTCAATCATTTTTTTTAGTTGGAGTCTTTGTGAGTCATCCATCTTTTCTCTTAACGAATATTATATATATAGTAAAATAGTTATATTTATACCATTGTAATTGTAATTATTTTTCATGAATAAAGAATAATCCTACTGTACTATATAATTACGTATGGCTCGTTATCATCGAAAAAGAAAGAGTATGAGGGGAGGAGATGATGGAACTGGACCTGGAACGACACCGCCAGAAACCAAAGGGTATAGTAATGGTGCTACTAATCCCAATGAAGATGCTGCAAATGCGGCAACTGCTGATAATGATAATTTAAATAATTTAAATAATATTCAGCAAACTGGTGGTCGTTGTAAAAACTGTGGTCACAAACATCATGGTGGTAGTAGTTGTGTAAACCATCAGCATGGCGGTAATGCACCTGATGGACAAGTCAAAGCTGTCAGTGTTGATTCTCCCGTCCGCGAGACTGCTGCGGGACCATATAGTTCACAAAATCAGGTAAGCGAGAACCAACAAGTTGCAAATCAAGGAGCAGAGAACACAAAATATGATGATCCTGGACCAGCACCTCAAGATGGAGGAAAACGCCGTAGAAAATCTAGAAAGTCTACACACAAAAAGTCAAAGGCAAAGAAGAGCATGAGAAAAAGACGCGGACGTAAGACAATTAAGAAGTCTCGTTCTAGACGCTCTCGTCGTTAAATTATTTTTGTAAATAGTATTGTTTTGTAAACAATAATATTTTCGTACTATAAGTTAGTTTATAATTATTATGCCTAAGGGAAGTGATTGGTTTAATTTTGCATATGTGACTATTGCTTATCTTGCATTGGCACTAGGTATGATGCTTTTTATCGCGATAGACGATATACGAAAAAACTGGCCAAAATATAGATGTAATCCAATGTATTTACCTCTTTCAAAGGATGTCCAAAAGGATTTTTCATATTGTGTTCAAAATATGCAGGCAAATTACATGGGAGTGTTATTAGCTCCTATTACATGGATAATGAAAAATATTGGCTCGCTTGCTGGGAATGTGTTTAGCTCACTTCAGAAGTTTCGTTACATGATTTCCAACATTCGTGATTTCATTATGTTTATTGTTCAAAGTATTATGGGTATCTTTGCAAATACAATTATTCAAAGTCAAAAAATGGCTATGGCAGTTAAAGATAGTGTTGGAAAAATTATGGGTATTGCAGTAACTCTTTTATATACGATGGACGGTTCTGTAAAAACAATGCAAAGTGCATGGAATGGTCCACCTGGACAAATGGTACGAGCAATCTGTTTTAGAAAGAATACTATTGTTGAACTTAAGAGCGGAGAAAAAGTTGCTATGGATAAAGTAAAATTAGGAGATGTATTAAGCAATGGAACAAAGGTTTACGCAACTCTTGAAGTTGCAAATGCAAACGATGAATGTTTCTATAAGGTTATGTCAAAAGACGAAAATGATAATCAAAAAGAGATATTTGTTACTGGCTCACATTATTTATTCTGTGATAGAGAGAAAAAGTTTGTAATGGTAAAGGAACATCCTGATGCTGTTTTAACTGAAGAGAAAGAGGATACTTTTAGTTGTCTTATAACAGATAACCACACCATTCCTCTTGGGGGACATATGTTTTGGGATTGGGAAGACGACCTTGTTCCAAAATAATTTATTGTAAAATGTAGAACTTATGATTGTTAAGGGTTATGTTTCTATGAATATTATCCATGTTCATTATATGAGCAATATTCAAAAAAGTATAGATTTTATTAATAAGGCGTACGACAAGTTAACTTATTTTGACTTGTATGGAGCATCTGTTTTCTTTTGCGTCCTATTAATTTACCTACTTGTTCTTTATTACCAGTTTATGAGAATAAATCAAAACTTTGAACCTGTGCGTCGCAACTGGACATCACATAGATGTAATCCTGTTTATATGCCCTTTGCTGGTTATATTATGCGACCAAAAAATGTAAGTTGGGCGAAGTTTGCAGGTAATAATGCAACATATTGTGTAAATCAAATATTGCAAAACATTGCAGGTAATTTTATGAAGCCAATTTATTTTATTTTGTATCCAATCCTTGGCATGTGGAAGTTGATAATTGGTATCTTACAGGCAATACGTAAAGCATTCCAGAAAATACGTGACGCAATGTCAAAGATTGTTGCCAATATTATGAACCGTGTTGCATCGTTTATTATTATACTGCAAAAAATGGTAATGTCTTTAAAAGATTTATTTGCAAAAATAAGAGGTATATTTGTAGCAGGCATTTATACGGCATTAGGTGGGTATTATGCAGTTAAGTCTGCATTAGGTGCTTTATTAGTATTATGTATTATATTCCTTGTTTCATTGGCTGCGATGATTATTATTGCATGGATGATGCCTTGGACATGGGGTGTAGCTGCGGCATTGACGACTTTGTTTGTTGGTATTATGATACCTCTTGCGTATACAACAACGTGGATGGCGATTATTATGAATATAAAGCCAAAAAATAAACCTCCTGGCAAGCCTGGTCGCGGTGGTGGTTGTTTCCGAGGTGATACTCCAATTAAATTACAAGATGGAAGTATTATACAGATTAAAGATGTAAGACATGGTGATGTATTAGAAGATGGGGGTATTGTTACAGCATTTATGATTTATTCAAATAGTGATAATATTGGTAAATTAGATAATATTTATGTTACAAGAGAGCATTATGTTATGCATGATGGAACATGGAAGATGGCACAGTCGCATCCCGAGTTTATGATATGTGATAAAGAAGAAAATCACAAAATAAAAGAAGTTTATTGTCTTGCAGTCAGCACAAAGAAAATACATATAGGAGACCATATTTTTGCAGATTGGGACGATATGATTAAGCCAGGTGAAGTTTATAATTATAATAAACAATTACTTCACTTTCCTATTAATGTAAATATTGAAGGTTCGGAATTATATAATGGAAAACATATTCATTCCTTTTTTGAAGGAGGATTTACTGGAAATACGATTGTAAGTTTAAAAAATGATGCGCCTCGTAAAATAAGTGAAGTACGTATAGGTGATATACTTGATTTAGGAAATATAGTTATTGGAATTGTTATTATAGATGGTCGTGATATTTCACAATATAAAACAACCGTATATGGTTCAAAGAAAGTTACATATGAAATGCAGGGTGCCGGAAATAATATTTATGCACAAAATGGCTCTGAAAATGTATTTAATGTAAATAACTCTACACTAACCGAGTTTTTAGATAAAGATGAATTAAATGCAGGCGATAAAGATAACATTTTATATCACTTAATTACTACACACAGTAATTTTATTATAAATGGAGGGTTAACGGTTGGTGATTATAATTCTTGTTTGGATTATTTTGAAACAAAATAATAATCAATTACCAATATATAGACAAAGTAAATATGTTCGAGTTTAAGTTAAATCAAACATTAATTGACATAAAAATATTAGGTCGTGAAATTAAGTTGTCAGTTATTAAAGTAATATTGATAGTTATTCTTTTGTGGGTAATTAGTGCATTTGTTTTGTGTTCTTGTTGCACATATACATTGACTGATGTTATTGATTTAGCATATGATAAAGTTCTTCAATTATTGGGTGATAATAATGAAGTTTCTCTTCGTATTCAAAATATTCATGATAAAAAATGTGCATGTGATTCTCCGTGGTATTCTCCATGTGTAGTATGGGGAAATAAACAGATTAAAGAAGATAGTTGTAATAAAGAAGGAAGTTGTGAAGATAATGCGTACATTAAGGGTGCAAATGAAAAAGAAAGTTCTTTAAAAAAATGCGGAACTAGTGATTGTGCGAATAAATGTAAAGATGTTAAGAAAGAGAAGATTGACCCTACTAGTGGTGAGGTCCAAAATCTTACAATGGATGGTAAGTTTACCGAATCATTCTATACACGAGGAGGAAATCGTTTTACCCACTAAATAAAATCTATATTATAACATTATCTAGTTATAATATAGATGGTAAAATATAACAAACAACCAAAAACCAGACGTGTTAGAAATGCTTCAAAAAAAAATAGAAGTGGTGGTAATGAAACATCTGTTAAGGGATGTGTTGGTGTAGAAAAAGGTATTCGTATTGATCAAAAACGAATTAATTTAAGCGATTGGGATCCCTATTATCCAGGAACTGGTATTTATCGTGGTGAAGTAGATTGTGGAGATAAAGAAACCAACGGGAAAGGTCGTGCTTCTGGAACTGGAAGTTGGGAATCGGATAATGTTCTGCATGGTCCAGATGAAACATTCATGAACCCTAACGCTAAGAAAACTGGAACAGTAGTATCAGGCACATGGAAAAATAATATGCCAGTCAAAGTTACTGTAACAACATCTAAGGGAACTTTTAATTATGAGAAAAAAACTCATGAAATGGTTCGTGATTCTATTGGGTCAATGTCAAGCCGTGCGTCTACTGTAAGTGACCGTAGTTCTATAGCAAGTGTAGACAGTGATTACGACTTTAGAGATAGTGTTGCAAGTATGGGAAGTAGGGGGAGTAATATAGTGAGAGGTTCTTGGCATGCCAAGAAGACCGCGGGAGGACGTCGTCGTAAAAGTCGCAAAAGTCGCAAAACACGCCGTCGTAAACGTAAAAATTAAATTACATAATAGATAATATATTATATCTATTATGAAATTATCCCACACAAGTATTAACGAGTGGGAAATGTTAGAAAACATTTATCACAATATGTTATTGACGTCCCTCTGTCTGGATTAATATCAATATAATCCTCAACATAGTTATGTTTACATACACTCTTTAATGTATTCTCCAAACTAGTAATATGCTCATCTATCTTTTGCATTGCTGTTTTTCTAGAAGGATCTTGTCCTACCATACTATTAAGTTGAAGAACCGTTCGTTGCTGTTGCATACCTGCGATAACTTTTCTATAAGCCGAAATAGAAAGTTCGTCGGCGTAGGCTCCTTCAGGACAAGGAGCAGGTTTATGTAAATGAATTTGTTGTTTCGTCATGACGGCTAGGTTATAGTAATAAAAAAGATCTATTTATATAGATTACATAATATTAATTAAAGTTTATAGATACATCATTCTAAGAGATGGGTCGACGCCATCATTGCGCTTAAGAAGTTTGTCGACAACTTCTGTTGTTACTGTAAGTGGAAATGAAACGTCTAGTGTCATTTCTTTCTTGAAAAGGTTAGTTCCAGGTTTCATAAGTCTGTATAAGTTGACTTTGGTATGAATAATTTCCAAACATCTCTTAAGATTTCGAACACCGTGTTCCTTGTCACAATAGTTTGTAACAACATGACGAATAGTTTCTTCTGGAATAACAACATCTTCGTTTGAGAACTTAACTTGCTCTCTAATTTTTGGTAGCACGTGGTTATTTGATATGACAACTTTTTCCTTGACATCGTAACCCTTTGTTTGAATGCGATACATTCTATCTCTTAGAATAGGGTTCACCTTGTGCTCATCATTATAACTGAAGATGAAGAGACATTTGCTCAAATCAAAATCTACTTCTGAAAAGTATTTATCATGAAACTGTGAGTTTTGTGTAGTGTCTGTCAGATGTGTTAGGATACCAGCAATCTCTTCACCCTTTGGTGTATCACTGATTTTATCCAATTCATCAAAGTAAATAACTGGGTTCATGCATTTACTATCGAGTAGGATTTGAACTATTTTTCCCCATACAGAACCCTCGTAAGTGTAAGAATGGCCTTCTAGGAAACTGCTGTCTGTTGCACCACCGAGTGCAAGGAATGCAAAGGGTCTATCTAGGATTTTGGAAATACCCTCTTTTACAAGTGTAGTCTTTCCAGTTCCCATTGGGCCTTTGATTGCAATAGCTGTTCCAATAGCCTGTGGGTTTGTAACCAATTGTCCAAGCATTTGCATGATTTGCATCTTAGCATCATCTAGACCATATACTGCATCGTCTAGTGTTTTCTGTGCATTTTCCATGAAATCGTGACATTTTTCAACGCCGTCTGTAATATTCACTGGAAGAGTCTTATATGTATCAAAGGGAATACGCATAAATGTATCAATCCAGTTCTTGATTTTATAAAACTCACCACTTCCTGGTTCCATATACTTAAGTGATTCTAGTTTGTTAAAAGCAATTGACTTATACTTATGTGGGATATTCGTCTCTAGTAATCCAATGCGGTATGGTGTTTCTACATTGGATACTTTATTTACTTCTCTTACCTCTTTGATAAGCTTGATTTGCTTTTCTTTCTCAAGACCGTCAAAGAACGTATAATCGTTGGTCTTATTTTTATTTCTAAGAAGCTTCTTGAAGATGCGAGAATTCTTGTCTTTTTGTTTTTGTTCTTTGCGTTCTTTTTGTCGGTCGACCTTATCAACCTTACTTTGATAATGGTCAATGCCCATTTTCATAGATTCTTGTAGAAGTTTATTTCCAGAGTTTTCTGCACACAACTTCTTCATTGTATTTAATACATCTACTGGGTTTTCGGTATCATCGTTCTTTTTATTACTTGACTCTTCGATTTTTGTTGTTTCATTGCTCTTCTTTGCAATTCTCTTAGATCTGCCTCGTGTAACAGGAACATCCTCTTCTTCATATTCATCCTCTTCTTCGTCTTCCTCTACTTCTCCATCATCTTCATCCTCACTCTCATCTTCATCCTCATCTGACGATTCTGTAACACTTGATACACTCGCATCTTCATCCTCACTCTCGTCTTCATCATCTTCCCAGTCAGACTCATCTTCCTCTTCGTATTCGTCGTCTTCTTCATTGTAATCTTCACCACCGATAGTAAAGATAATATTATAATTACCACCGCCTCCACTACTACCTGCCTTTGCCTTAGATGTCTTTTTTTCTGTTTTATTCTTAGGCTTCTTTTTAACACTTTCATCATCTCCATCTTCATCCTCTGTATCTTCAATAACATCCGCAAACTTCTCTACCTTGGACTTAGATACAACCCTATTTTTCTTTGATTTTTTTACGGGTAGTTCTTCTACTTCCATTTCGATACCTTCATTTGAACTTGAACCATTCTCCTCCTCTTCGTCTTCTTTGTCCTCAATGTCTTTCTTGAGAACACGTTTCAAGCGTTCGCCCTTCTCAACAGTTTCTGACAAGTGCTTGGATGGAAACAACTTATTTAAGAACTTTTTATATTCAAACTCGTCCATAATGTCCTCTTCGTCGTCTCCATCATTATCATCACCTCGTCCTCTTTTTCTGTTTTTGGTGGGCTCAGACTTACCTTTTTTATCTGAAGACGTCTCTTTAGTTTTCGTCTCAGCCTTGGTCTTGTTGTCCTTGTTATCGTTATTTGTGCGTGCCATGTTACTTTAAAAGTTGTAAGATGTGAAATGCTCTTTAATGATAGACATTAGTCTTTAAGTTGATGTTCAATTTACTAGTGTATACATTATTTTCTCGAAAAATCATAATTTTTAATAAACCAATCAACAGTGTTATGTATACCTTCTTGAATACTAATAAACGTAGTATGTGGCCTATGTGACATAAGTTTTGAGTTGTCAGCTGTTTTTTTATATTGTCCATCTGATTTGGTAGTATCAAAAACAATATTATCAGTATAATTATATTCTTTTGCAATATGAATTGCAACATCTTTTATTGAAACTTCATCACATGGAGAAACTGATAATATAATTGGACTATTATCGTTATATTCAAATAATGACCAGAGAATAAGTTCTGCCAAGTCTTTACTATAAATAAACTGACGCATTGGTTTTCCCGAACCATATACAACGAATGGTGTATTATTTTTTTTAGCAAGATAACATTTATGAACTAAAGCAGGTATAATATGAGAATCTATTAAGTTGAAGTTATCATTTTCTCCATAAATATTGGTTGGTATAATACATTTATATTTATATCCATATTGTTCATTGTATGAACGACATAGTACTTCAAGCATTCTTTTTGCATATGCATATGGATAATTTGAACTATGCGGTTCACCATTATGTAACATAGTTTCATTAATAGGATAAGTAGTTTTATCTGGAAAAATACATGTACTTAAACAGCAAATAATTTCTATTACATTACATTTATGACAAGCTAGTAAAACGTTATTATTTATAAGTATATTTGTTTGGAACATATCTACTTTATGTTCCATATTTTTAAATAAACCACCAACATTTGCAGCAAGATGTATTACATATGTTGGATTAATTAATGTGAAATAATTTATTGTTGAACTATAATCTGTTAAATCGCAGTCTTTACTTGTCATAAAAATAAACTTATGCGAAGCATATTTGCTGGTCTTATACACATTTTGAATACCTTTTCCTACTAATCCTGAACCACCTGTTACTAAAACAGTCACCATATATAGATAATATAACTATAAATATCTATATACGTAACAACGTATTAAATAATTTTCTTAATGATGGATTGATTGATACAAAATCACTGTCAAAAATACACCGAAGAAGTTCTTAGAAAACAAATCTAGTATGTTTAATGAAATATTTTTCCAATCGTAAGGAAGAAGTGCGGCTGCGCCATAAAACGACCAAATTGTCATAAAAATAGAAAATAGTATGTATGTTTCTTTAACGCCTTGAACGTAGTATTTATACAATATGTAAAAATAGACCAAAAATACAATTTTTCCTATGAAAACAGATGTATTTATAGGAAGTTTTCCGATTTCACCGAGATATCCCATAAGTAACATAAGTGCATTCAACCCACAGATAATAAGTAATGGTATGTATTCCTTCTTCATAATGTCAACAACTTTAAGGGTAGATGTGTCTTTAAACTGGTCTTTGTATTTTAGGAATACAAAGTAACAAATTAAGGTAATCAACATAGTTGGTGTAGTAAACATCCAGTCATAATAACGAGCTGGTGTGATATTTTTAATCTTAAAAAAGTTGTATGCAAGCCAAATATAAAATATAACTTCTATAAGTTGAACACCTAGTTCTGCATATATAAGTTCACGTATAAGATTTACACTTTTTGGCGTTTTGTACTGCAAAACCCATATGTTTGCTAAAGCAGTTATCACTTGTATAATGAGAGATGCATAAACGGAATATTCTAATAGATATTTTGTATCCATTGAAGTTCTTATATAATATATATATATTAACAACATTTTTTGATAAATAAATATATTCGTTATTTACGCCAAGAATATATTTATTTATAATATAAGTATTTTGTAATGAAACGCAGTAGTATGAAGTATAAAAACGGATATACCAAAAAATACGACTTTTCGATAAATGGTATTAAAAAGCCTGAATACCTCATTTTTTTTGAAAAAAGTAAGATGAGGACATGTTTTAAAAATACCTTTTCAATGAAATCATATTATAACAAGATTACTGAAGAATTTCAAAAGAAAAATATTCATATTGTTGAAATTGATAATTTTGTTAATGATGCAGATAGTTATCAGTGCGCCAATTTTAATAATACACAACGAGTTTTATATAATGGATTAAAATATCCTTGTTTTGGTGTTTTATACATATTATTTGATACTTATAATTTTGTAAATCAGCAAACTATTAATTATTACACAGTAGATAGATACTCATTCCAGATGAAGTCGTATGTTCATGATTTTTTAATATTTTTATCGCAAAGTTTTGGTGCAAAATCTATTAGATGGAGTTACTCGACCGACAAAACAAGTCAAGAAAGTAATAATACAAGTGTAAGCACAAGTTATCAAGGAGTAACTGCTGAGACAGGAGTAGGAAGTACAAATGATACCGAAAAGAAATCGTCTACTGATTTGGTTTTAAGTTACGACAATAACGGAAGTGAAATATTTTTTGAGACTACAAATAATGAATTACCTTGGTGCATTAAAATACAAAAAATTATTTGTGATTCGAATGTTCCATATGATGTAGTTAAATATCGAAGAAATGATCTTCTTATTGCAAAGTTTTTAGAGAACAATAAATATTTTCGTTACGAGTTTTATATTGAAAATGATTTACTTGTTGATTTTGTTAGAAAAAGACAAAATGGTATGAACGAGGTGCATCATGAAATGGTTTTTTATGATAAACATCGTTCTATGTTTAATTATTGTAACGAACTTGGGATGAAATATTTTACTAGTATGGGATTTTCATATTCAAGTGAAACAAGTATGTCTGAACAAACAACAACATTTTATCATGTAGATTTTTATCAGACATATGATTTAGAAAGTATAACCCTTCGTAGATGTATTGTTGAGGATAAATCTATTATGCAGATGAAGAGAGAAAATAATCATACAATTAGTAAAATTAGAGAAATGCAAACTGAATGGGAAGAATACAATGATGATGCAAAGGAGTTTAAGTATCAATACTATGGTCGTATGGTTACAATTGAAAAAAATAAAGATGAAAAAGACAATGACATGTATAATCTATTACAAGAAGCCAGTTCTATATATAAAGCATTGCCAAAACGTAAGAAGGGTAATTCATGTTGTGGTAGGGGTGGTATAGCAGAATGTGTATATGATCCATCTCAAGATAGAAGAAATAAAAAAAAAGAATATATACCAGATGACATAGATGAATTTATAACTATTATACAAAACAATGATAACAAATCAACAACTGAGTATTATGACCAACTCAAGAAAAGACAGGTTATTGTAATAACTGAAAATGAGATTAAAAATTTTCGAAAAACAAGAGATGTGATTACAAATGTGCATGTTATTTTACAAAGATATAAGAGATATTTTGATATGTTAAATAAAGATTTTAACAAATACGAAGAGAAATATCGAAAAGATAATAAAGACGACAATGGTATGGTAATAGAAGATGTATCATTTAAACAAAAACAGTTAGACCATAAAAATACGATGAAAAAAAAGAAGTTTACTTTTATAACTGAAATTCTTAACTGTTTTTATAACATATTGTATAAAAGTGAGGAACATGATGATGAAGAAATAAAGATAAGAACAAGTAAGTTTAGAATGGATACATATATTCGTAATGTTCCCGATGAGTTTTTTATTATAATTATTGATCATATTTTGAACGCTGTGGATATGGAAGGTGCTATGACATCGTATCTTCATAATGTACGTTATCTTATTCGTGATATTGAGGTTCCTGTAAGTAAAGACAAAGAACGTGTTGAGAAACAAGCAGAAAACTTATTAAAAGAGAAATTAAAAGAGAGGGGTGTTGATCCAACCCAACCAGACCAACAAGAAGTATTATTTAACTCCGAAGAGAATAAAAATAAAAATAAGAAGAACAAGACTATAGATGCGTTTCTTAATATTAAACTTGTTGTAAAATCTCAAATATATTTATCACTCACTGATACTGAAAAGGAAAACATAAATAAAAATATATTGGATTCAGAGAATAAGGATTCAGACTATTCAAAGTATATGATTATACAGGAAGCAGAAGAAGCCGAAAGAAACGATAAGTTGTATGAAAATGTTACTAAAATCCGTTTGGTGAATAAAGATGGAGGAAATAATTATGCATCATGTGATGGAATATATGTCCATGATGATAATGTCAAGATAAACAATTACAATCCTTATGTGAATAAAGATAAAGATAGGTTTATTGGAAGAACCGGCAAAGGTTGGACATTAACTGGTATGCAATGGTTTGACGCTATTATAAAGGAATCTAAGGAAGCTCAAGAAAAGGGGAAGGAATGTGGTCATTATTTTGGAGGATTTCATGGTGCTATAAATGAAACAGAAAGTATTGCACTTAGTAAATGGAAAGAATACGAAGTTATAGTTTGTGATGATACTGAAAATAAGTAATCACTTATAAATACAAATAATTAAAATAAGTATTATAAATATTTGTTTTAATTAATAGTTTATATTGTAAATTGAATCGAATAACAATCTAAAAATAGTACATTATTATAAGGAAGGTAATCATGTCTGAAACACAAAACATCATTCCCTCAAAGATACTTGGTATTCAGTTTAGCATACTGTCGCCTGATGAAATCCGTAACTCGTCTGTTGCGGAAATCACTAGTCGTGACACGTATATTAACAATAAACCAGTTATTGGAGGATTGTTTGACCCTAGAATGGGTGTTCTTGAGCCTGGTCTGGTCTGTCTTACTGATGGTCTTGACTACTTAAAAACTCCAGGATACTTTGGTCATATTGAGCTTGCTAAGCCTGTGTATTACATTCAATACCTCCAATCTATTATAAAAATCTTGAGATGTGTATGCTTTAAATGCAGTAAGTTAAAAATATCCAAAGAAACATATAGCAACGCATTAAACTATGACGGAGATGCGAGATGGAAGTATATCTTTCCTATTGCAAGTGCTGTAAAGAGATGTGGTGATGAGATTGATTGTGGGTGCGGTTGTGTTCAGCCACGAAAGATACAAAAAGAGGGTCTTGCTACAATTGTTGCTGAATGGAAGCAAGAGGACGGAGAGGCTATCACTATTAAGCTAACTCCTGAAATGGTCCTTAAGATATTCAAGCGTATCTCAGATGAGGACGTAGCCTTTATGGGATTTAGTCCAAAGTGGTCCCGTCCTGACTGGATGATTTGCCAGGTTCTTGCTGTGCCCCCTCCTGCAGTTCGTCCTTCTGTTAAGCACGACGCACAGCAAAGAAGTGAAGATGATTTGACGCATATCTATTGCAATATTATCAAAACAAACAAAACTTTACAGGAAAAGATAGATAACAATGCAGCTGGAAATATTATTGAAGATTGGGCAACTGTTTTGCAATACTATGTCGCCACACAAATAGACAATAAGATACCAGGAGTTGCCTCTGTAGCACAGCGTTCTGGAAGACCATTGAAGTCTATTAAGGACCGCCTAAATGGTAAGGGTGGTCGTATGAGAGGCAATCTCATGGCGAAACGTGTTGACTTTAGTGCCCGTTCTGTTATTACGGCTGACCCTAACATCTCTATCCGTGAGCTTGGTATTCCCATGAAAATCGCCAAGAACATTACCAAGCCTGTAGTTGTAAACGCTCGTAACCGAGCATTCCTTACCAAACTTGTTCTCAATGGACCAGACATCCATCCAGGAGCAAAGATTTTAGAGAAGAAGAATGGTGATTCAATCACCCTGCGATATGTGGACAAAGCCACGCTCAATCTGGAAGACGGTGATATTGTTCATCGTCACATGATGGACGGAGATCCTATTCTCTTTAACCGTCAACCAACGTTGCACAGAATGAGCATGATGTGCCACATCGCAAAAATCATGGAAAAAGGTGATACGTTCCGCATGAATGTTGCGGACACGAAACCTTACAATGCCGATCAATAATCAGACCATCGAGGTCGGCAACAGGGGGACTGAAAAGGTTGATACCCCCTAGTAAAGAATTAAAGGAAACTAATTTAAGAAAGTATAAGTATATTATATATGAGTGATACAAAACCAATAAGTGCGATACATAAAACTTGTAATACCTGCAATATTACAAAAGATACCAACGAGTTTATCAAAAATCGTAACATTTGCAAAGTATGCAATAACGACAGGAGGAGAAATAAATACCAATCTGACGAAACACATCGTCAAAAACTGATTGATAAAGCAACAGCTTTCAAGAAGACAAAAGTTATAGAAAGGAGAGCGCAACGTCAATTAGAGCAAGAAAAGATTGGTATTGAAAACAAAACCTGTAGATATTGCAATGAAATCAAACATCGAGATCGGTTTAGACATAACAGATTGAAATGCAGAGATTGTGAAAGAGATGAACCTGTGGAAAAGTTTAAACGATATGTGCGAACACGTATTTATAATTGTTTGAAACATCACAAGGAAAAAAGCTCAATCGAATATCTTGGTTGTTCAACGAGCGAATACATCAACTGGATAATGAACTATGACAATCGTTATACATTAGAGAATTATGGTTCAATATGGCATATTGATCATGTCATTCCAATATCCAAGTTCGATTTAGACGATCCCGAAGAACAACTTATGGCATTTAACTGGAGAAATACTATGCCGTTATCAGCAACTGAAAATCTTGCAAAATGTAACAGAATAGATAGCACACAAATCGTATCTCATTATGCAATATTAAACAAGTATCACAACTATAAAAATATACAACTTCCTAATAAATATTCCGAACTCTTTGCGACATACCTTGATGCTGGAATCCCCTTAGAGCCTTAACTACCACCCCATATTGGAAACATTATGGGGGATCTCGGTTAGCAGCCGAACCCGATGGTAATAATGTTAAGGATTGGGCAATCAGCAGTGTTACTAACTAAGTCCGTTATGATAGGATATGTTAGGCATTCAGAGACTGAACGGGTATGGGTGAACAATGATAGTCTAATCAACTTGAGTTTGCTTAAGATACAGTCCGTCCTCTTAGGAAACTTTGAGGGTTACGACTGCATATATGCAGTCTACGTTCGATGGCGACGAGATGAATTTACACATGCCTCAGGATGTGGAGGCAGAAACAGAACTGCGCAGTTTGGCGGCAGTTCCATACCAAATGGTTAGTCCAGCCAATAATGCCACTATTATTGGTATTTACCAAGATTCCATGCTTGGTTGTCATTTGTTTACACGTGAGAACGTGACATTTGAGAAGCGTCGTGCCATGAACTTGCTCATGATGTCTACAAAGATTGATGAGTCTAAGTTAATGAAAGACGGTCGTATTAGCAACTTTGACTTGCTTTCACAAATTATGCCACCAATGTCTTTGAAATATAATACAAAGCCTTTGAATGATAATGACGACCCTAAGACTTCCAACAAGGTGCTTGAGGTGGTGGATGGTCGTTATGTTCGTGGCCAGATGACAAAGGGCGTTCTTGGTGGTCCTGGTCGTGGATTATTGCAACGCGTTTGTAATGATTATGGTAACATGGCTGCAAGTAATTTTGTAGATGATCTACAGAATATTGTAACAGAATACCTTTGTGACACTGCATTTAGTGTTGGTGTTAGTGATTTGTTGTCGGACGACAAGACCAGTCATGATATTATTAAGGTAATTGATGACAAGAAGAACCGTGTAAAAGACCTTATTGACCAGACACAACTAGGTGTGTTTGAGAACAATACTGGTAAGACAAATAAAGAAGAGTTTGAAACTCAGGTGAATAATATTCTTAATCAAGCCACTGCTGAATCTGGTAAGATTGGATTAAACAGTCTTGACAAGAACAACCGTTTTGTTACCATGGTTAATGCAGGTTCTAAGGGTAGTGATTTGAATATTTCATTCATGATTTCATGCCTTGGCCAACAGAACGTTGATGGTAAGCGTATTCCTTATGGATTTGAAAACCGCACTCTTCCTCACTACACAAAGTATGATGATAGTCCTGGCGCCCGTGGCTTTGTAGAGAGTTCTTACATCAATGGTCTCACCCCTCAGGAGCTGTTCTTCCACGCAATGGGTGGCCGTGTAGGTCTTATTGATACTGCTGTAAAGACTTCTACTACTGGTTATATTCAGCGTCGTCTTATCAAGGGTATGGAAGATTTGAAAGTCAGTTATGATATGACTGTTAGAACAAATAAAGCTAAGATTGTCCAGTTTACATACGGCGATGATAACTTTGACCCTATTCGCGTAGAGAAGCAAATGTTCCATCTTGCTGATATGAGCATTCAAGATATCTACGCTCATTATAGTATTCCAGATGCTAAGGGTTCAAAGAGTATTATTGGGAATATCTATGATGCCGAAGCTAGTCGTCGTCATAATTCCAAGGTTCAGCGCGAAGCTCTACCAAAGAAGACAAAGCAGTATATTGATATGATGATTGATATGAGAAACGATGTTGTTGAAAAGGTCTTTAAAAACAAGAAAGAGGACCATATCTATTGTCCTGTTGGATTTACACATATTGTCAATAACATTGCAGGACAGCTAAGTATTACTGGCTCATCAAAGGTTGATATTACTCTACTTGAGACATTTGAAATGTTGGAGAAGGGATATGCAGTTCTTGAAGGTATTCGTTCTGCGCGCCCTAATCGTCTATTCAAGATGCTTTACTACTTTAACTTATCACCACATACCCTTGTTGTTGTAAAGAGAATGAACAAGGCAGCAATTACTCTATTGATTGAAACGGTTATCATGACTTACAAGAAGGCGATTGTTAATCCTGGTGAGATGGTAGGTATGATTGCAGCTCAAAGTATTGGTGAACCAACCACACAGATGACGTTGAATACCTTTCACTTTGCTGGCGTGGCTTCTAAGTCAAATGTTACTCGTGGTGTGCCACGTATTGAGGAAATCTTATCGTTGTCTTCTGAACCAAAGAACCCGTCACTTACGGTGTTCTTACAAAAAGAGGATGAAGAAGAACGTGAGCGTGCACAGACAGTTATGAATATGCTAGAGCATACTCGTCTATTTGAGATTATCAAGAACATTGATATTTGCTTTGATCCTAATGATGATACTAGCAAGATTGAAGAAGACCATGCAACACTGCGTCAATATTATGAGTTTGAGAATATATTGGAAGAGTGTAATCAAGATAGTATTGGTTCTAAGTCTGAAAAATCTAAATGGATTATTCGCATGGAACTCAACGCGGACGTTATGCTTGATAAGAACATTACCATGGAAGATGTTAACTTTGCATTGAAGAATAGTTACCAAAACGAAATTAGCTGTGTCTATTCTGACTACAATGCAGACAAACTTCTCTTCCGTATCCGCATGAATGAGGTTGCAAAGGACGGAAAGAACCTAGGTTCCAAGGCTCAGCCTCTCGACCAATCTGACAAAATCTTTAAGCTTCGCAAGTTTCAAGAAGAGATAATGAACAATATTGTATTGCGTGGAACAAAGAATATCAGTAAGGTTATTATGCGTAAGATTAAAGACCATGCTGTCGAGAAGGATGGAAAGTTCCAAAAGAAAGACATCTGGGTCTTGGATACAGTAGGTTCAAATCTTCTAGACGTTCTTGGTCTTGATTTCATTGATTATCGTAAGACATTCAGTAACGATATTATTGAGACTTACAATATCTTTGGAATTGAGGCAGCCAGACAGGCCATTTACAACGAGCTTGTAGATGTTATTGAGTTTGATGGAACCTATGTGAATGCACACCATCTTGGTCTTCTATGTGATAGAATGACATATACTAACAAGATGATTTCCATCTTCCGTCATGGTATTAACAATGACAATATTGGTCCTATTGCAAAGGCATCTTTTGAAGAGACACCAGAGATGTTCTTGCGTGCCGCACGCCATGGTGAACTAGATATGATGCATGGTGTATCTGCAAACATTATGTGTGGACAGGAGGGTTCGTTTGGAACAAATAGTTTCCAAGTATTCTTAGATATGAATGAGATGCAGAAGTTAGATGAAGTAGTAGAGTTTGATGGTATGACAGACGCAGAGCGAATTAATAAGATGTATGTAAAGGAAAATACAACCAATGAATGTAGCACAGAAAACTTGTCTATCTACAACAACGCGTCTAATATCAAGGTAACCGATATGGGCGAGGATGATGACTACAATCCTGGATTTTAATTAATATTAATAAAAATAATCATTTTGGATAAATAAAAATACGTGTAGATACTGTATTTTTATTTAAAATATATTCGTTACGGCATGACGACATTAAAATAATAATGAATATAGTTAAAGCTATCATTTGAATATACATAGTAGATAAAAATATATCTTATTTATAACACAAGAATGACAGATACATTTTTTAATATTTGTCGACATGTTATCAAAAATCCTGATATTAATATCGATGTTCGTGTATTTAAACTAAATACTATTACCGATGATACTGAACATTGTAATAGCTCATGGTTTTATTCTAAGTTCATGCGCAATTGTATGTACAAGATGAATGAGTATAAAGAGTTACGAAAACAGATAGGCTTTGGTGGACTAGATAAGATACCTCTTGGACTTCATGAGTATTCTAAAATTAAACTCCAGTGTTTTGAAAAACTTGTAGAACCTCCAGATAATCCATTTATTAGTTATCCAGAGAATAGCTTTTTCGCGGACAACCAACCTATAACTGAAGAGTTGGTTCAAATCTATATGAAATGTCAACGTCATTATCACGCATTTGTACGATTTGCAAACATTATTCGATATCGTAATAGTAACGTAAAAAATCAAAGCGATTTAATGATGACACCTATATCAGAAAATGATAAGAGTGTGTATCCCATTGTAAATGGTTCAACAAAGTATTTATTTCGTGTTTATGAACTTCGTCAGATAATTGTTTCGTGTATTGGTCATACCGAAGATTATTTTCCAAAATTATTAATGTTGAAAAATCCTTACAATAACGACAGATTGCAAGACCACCATTTGTATAATTTTTACTTTTATTTAAAGACAAATAACTATCCAGTTGATGAACTGTTTCATGGATATTTTTTGAGTGAATTTAGTGATGAGGAATATATTCAAAAATATGAAATATTAATTCGTGATAGGGCCATTGAAAATGCAGTTAAGACAAGTGACCACGACAAACTTTATTTTATGACACTTAGAATGTTACAATATTATACGAAAGCGGTTCACCCAATTAAAATATCTTGTGGATTTCCTAAGAAAAAATTGGTTGAGATAATGCGTCCGTATCTATTGCTTTTCTATTATCAACTGTATTATGCACAAGATTTTCCTAAGAGATATGATTCTGAAGAGGAGCTTAGGAAGAAATTATCACAACTTGCTATTTATAATTCTCGTTTTGGACAAAGAACTGTTGTGAGAACAAATGAAGATACAAGTATTAGTACCATTCGTTATAATTGTGGAACACCAAACTTTTATAAATGTTTTCATAATTCAATGAGAAACAGAGAAGATGAATATATATGTATACCCCCTCATCAAGATAGGTATTATACTAAAATGCGTAAAATAATTCAATCTAGAAACCGCCAATCTTTTACCCCGACGCGTGATATTCGTGGATATGAAGATGAAGATGATTATGAGTTCTATGTATCAAGTTATTTCAGGCCTATTGGTCGAAGACGTGGGCCTACATTATTGAGTTCGTTTCTTAACGACAATGATACGGAAGTAGATACAGATGACAATGATAGTTCAATTGATACTAGCGAACATGATACCGATAGCGAGGAGACACCAAGTATATCAGAACCAAATGTATCACAAAATATGGAAGCTAATGAATTAGTAACTAATTCTGACATAGAACCCAGACAAGTTGTTCCATTTCCATTAGCACCATTTTCACAAACAACCACTGAGAATGAAGAACAAAGTTCAATGTTTGTTAGCGCAGTCAATAATACACTACATCAACAATTATTTAATCTTTATAATGGAGATAATTCACAACGATTCATACATCAACTTCCTATCGAAACAAATATTTTAGGACAACCCGATTTCATTCGACATCTTTTATCTAGCCAGGTAAACCAGTTACCTTATGTATCTGGAATAGTTCGTGATATTTCTGAAGAGGAACATATAAATCCTATTCACGAGAGTGGTGATGTGCAAGTATCTGGAGTATCTATTCAATCTATAGACCGCGAAAATAATAGTGAGGATGAAAGTTCGGATTCTGATGATGAAAATGATGTAACTGCAAATATAACAACGTTAAATGTAAATGAAGTTTTACCCGTTGATGATGAAGAGACACGATTTGATTTTGGAGATACAGAAGTAAGTCCTACTGAAACAAATACATCTGTTACATGCGGAGATTGCATCGTGAAAGCATACACCGGTTCTAAAGATGCCGGATATAATCTTGTAATAACACATAGTTTTAATACAAAAGAAAGTGCCGAAAGATTTTATAGTTCACTCAGTCTTGTTTGGTATACTAGAAAAGAGATTGATTATACGACGCAAACAACTATTTCTGAGACAACATTAAATGTAACTGAGGTTGACAATGTATCTAATACTGAAACTAACACAACTGAAATAAACGAAGAAGGTAGTGATAATGATATGAACATTCAGACAAATGGCACACTACATGAAACACCCGTAAATAATGTAAATGATACTAACAATGAAGAAGATGAAGAAGAAGATGAAAATGAGGATGAGTTAGTGGCCAGTTCTCTTCTTACATATGGAGTTGCTCCTGGTGCAGACGAATATTTAAAAATGAGATTTGAAGAGATGCGTCGTGACGAGTATTTAAGTAGAGGATTTACAGAAGAACAATATGAAGAGACAAAAGATGAATGTGAATATGGAAGTGATGGTGAGGAAGGATTTTAATTTTAAATACATTGTAATAAGATAAATACAATGTATTTTATAAGTAGTATTATTTATTTTGATGTTTTATCGTGGTTGTTTATTTAATAATCCTTGTTATCTTCCTCCTCATTTCCTTCAACCATGTTCTCACATCCTCCTCTTTTCTTAAAACCCTCTCTTGCAGGAAGGGAACGAGAACACATACTGTAAAGAAGACGGATAACAAAGAAGTGAACCATAATGGCCAACAATTGAATGAGCTTGCTTCCCATGTGGTTCATCATGAAGCTTCTAAAGTTCTTGATGTTTTGAATACCAGAAAGAAGGAAATCAGCGACAGTAAGAACGCCGATGATAAGATAAATTACCATCAAGTAGTAGAAATAATCGCAATATCCGCGATGAAAGTCGGGTTGAAGCACTGCGTTTACACTGTTCATAATAGTATATACTATAGATAGACAAAAAAGTTATTATTTTTAAGTCTATTCATTCGCTTCTTTCTCGGTATCATCCATAATTTTGGTGCTTGTTTCTAATTTTACTGGTCTTTTTATAACTATTTTTTTCTTTTCTGGAGATTTTGAAACCTGAGACTGCTCTTTTGCAGAAAATGCACTAAATGGTTCCATTTCAACTATTTTATTGTAGTCGTATTCTTTTGAATACTCAGTTGTCATATAGGTTGGATTGATTGTATCAATACTGTTTTTATTTCCATAACCAGTATCTGTGTATGGAACAAGATTGTTAAAATATTCATTTTTCAAAGAAGATTGTGATACAATTGCCTCGGTATCATAAATGTTAAAGTCAATATCAGTAATGCCTAAAAACTGTGTGGTATCAAGAAGGTATCTCCTAATACGAGTGTATCGTAATAATTGGTCTGCTATTTTGTATACATATACTGTTTCATTGTCTATACTATGTGTAATTAAGTTGTTCTTGGGTATAATAAGCACGCACTGAAATAAATCTGCACCGCCTACTTGCTCTTCTTCTTCCTCTTCTTCTGGTTCTTCTTCATCTTCTTCTTCCTCTTCTTCTTCCTCTTCTTCTTCCTCTTCTTCTTCCTCTTCTGGTTCTTCTTCATCTTCTTCTTCTGGTTCTTCTTCCTCTTCTTCTTCCTCTTCTGGTTCTTCTTCCTCTTCTTCCTCTTCTTCTTCCTCTTCTGGTTCCTCTTCTTCCTCTTCTTCCTCTTCTTCCTCTTCTGGTTCTTTCTTAATATTATCATCTAAAACAATACCTCTATTATTTCGTTCTTCCATAATACATATTGGATTACGTTCGCTACATGTCGCATTATCAGCATTTATACACAAACTTACTGAATTGAGTGCATTCAGATCAATGTCCTCTTTGAAACGAATATGTTGTTTAATTAATTCTTTGATAAGACCAGTTATGGTATCAAGTTTTTTTGAATAAACAACCATATTAGATTTTATAGTGTTTTCTATTTGTTCGCGTATTTCTAGATTTGTATAGTCGTGTAACAAGATACGTATCGTGTTGCGGAATGCATTAAAGAAATTAGTTTCTAATTTGATTTTATTTACATATTCTTTTCTCTCTGTATCTATTGATTTGTTGTCAGATATGTTTATATCTATATAACTTCTTGAAGGACTACTGTTGTCTTTTGTGTATCCCTTATGGCGTATAATTGGTATGTCATCATTTACATTACTTAATTCAAATGGTTTGTTTACAAGAACAACTTGGTTGGTTATAGTAATTACACCAACGATCATTTCATCATCAACAAGTTTAAATGATGGAGACACTGGAATACGACCCTTGGTATGATATACAACTTTATTCATAAACTCGATTGTTTCATTATACCCTTTATAAAGACTATCATCATCAATAAACGTATGTTGTATATCGTTCGTTAATTTATTTCCAGATGGATAGCATGGTATAATACCAACACCTTCGCCTATCTTAACTTCAAGTGCAACGGTCTTATATGAATAGTTAAATACATGACGTAAAACTTCAACTGATATACTTTTAATTTGTGTAAGTAATTTGAGTAGTGTTTCCAATAAGATAGGTGTTTTAAAGTTATAATCACGACGTAAACTTGGCATAGGTGTACATTTGTTTTGATAGATCGGATTAATTACTTTATCGAGTAGTGTTATTATTGACTTAGGTGTCATTTCTCCCAAAATCATCGGTGTTGAACTTTGTTCGTGTGCAAAATATTTTTGAAATACAATAGAGTTTGATGATTTTTTAAGTGAATACAGAGGTTCGTATATATCATCTCGTTTAATTAAGATTACACTTGGTTTATCGCGATTATAAACTAAACTTGAGTAATGATTAGTTGGACATATAATTTCAACTTTTGTTGTTCCATCATCTTCTGGAATATCTAGAATAATAAGATTTATACCCTTTGGATGAACATCATGTATTTCACTATCACATATAAAATCCCAAAGATATGTATGGTCAATATTCGTTGTGTTTACAATTAAAAATGCCTTGAAATTATCAAACGCTCTTGCTAATTTTCTAAAACTTTTTTCGTTTGTGGATGAATAAAGTTGTGATGATTTATATGGTTCAATATCCTGACTATCGATATTAATATCTGTATAAAAATCATTCACTAAGTTTCCATTCTGATATTTTGCAAATCGTTCAATGGTAAGCTTTGATACAAGATAGTCTTTAAAATCTTTTAAAGTCTTTCTATCGTTTGGGTCATTATAAAACATGACGTCCGCCATGGCAGATAAAAAATGTTGAGGGTGATTTTTACCACTTTCCGTTTCTACGCCATGGCGCAACAATACAACAATATCTTCTTTTATTTGCATACGTGGTAAATCAGCAATGTAATCACTTGAGTATTCTTTGACAAGATACTGCACTTCAATGGGTGCAAACCCCCATCTTCCTAAATGCACAGGAGTAGTTGCTTGATCAAGAATATATAGTGCATCACCTTTTGGCTGTGCTGGCTGAAATACATTTTCTTCTATATCTCTTGTCTCTTCATTATTGGTTTCTGTGTCTTCTTCCTCAATATCTTTCATACAGTTCATATTTGTTTTAATACGTGCATCAGGACGTGATAACTTACCATTTTTGTCTACATTAAACTTAAAACAACAAGGTAAACATTTTCCTGTTGGGTGTTTATCACGTGGTAAAAATGATGGATAGTTGGCAAGATATTCTCCTGTTTTACTTGCAATACGATTTTGTCCTGTAAACTCGAATACAAAGTTTCCATCGTTTTTAATAGTTTGACTTCCACGTGGAATAATACCGCCACATGTGGGATGTTCTAATACAGGTTGGCCTTTTTCATTTACCATTGGTTCTCCATTTTCATCAACTTTCTGTCGCATTTCGCTTGGATGAATATAACTATTTGTTTTCATACACCAATATCTTGGGCATGCATATACATTTCTTTTTTCACGACTTGAACCATATGTAACAATAAAACGATCATCTAGTTGAGTTTCTTTCTCGATAATAGCTTCTTGTTCTTCTGCCGACAATGAAGAAAACTCGTCTTGTCCATATTTATCAATAATAACAGTACGTTCATGTTCAATATTATTTTTGTATTCATCAAGTGTCATGAGAACAGGTTGTCGTCCATAAGCAGAGTCGCATTTTGTAGAGTACTTTACAAACTTTTCCTTTCCATCACCTTTCGCCAAAAACAAATCTTTGTCTGCTTCTTCCATGATTTTTACAAATGGATTTGGTTTGGTTAAACGCATACCTATAATATTAGATACTGTTTCACCACCACGTTTTGAATATTTTCTATTTTTATTACGTGAACCACCGTCCATATCTTCATCTTCTTCATCGTCGTCATAATCATCATAATCTGCATAATCATCGTCACTTCCGTAAATAAGGTCAAGAGCATTCACAGTTTTTGTCTTTTCCTCACCGTCATACACAAGTGGTTGCGCATTATCAACTACTTGAACCTCATCGTTTTCAATAACAAGTTCTTGTGTGTTAACAATATTTTTATCACGTGCAGATAACACGTCCTCTTTATTTAAACTTTCATTTTGTGTTAGACTGCATACTTGTTCTAAGTCTTGAATAATACTGGTCAAATCATTGTATGATACAGAGAGGGATATTAAACTATTGATGTATGTTTCAAGACATTGAATATAGAACATATTGTCAATACCAGAAACTTCTATACGTATTTTTCTCTTTGTTTTTAGCGATTTTTTTGTTATATCTGTGATTTTTACTGGAAATCCTGGATTGGAACGTATACGTTTTGTTTTAGAACCAATTCCTCCAGTATCAATCGTGAGATGTGTTGCAACACGTGCAATAATCTCTCGTGCCTCATTGTCATCTATATCGTGTGCTTCCATTAGGTTTTCAAGTAATGCGTCACCCTGATAACCCTCGCGTCGTTTTACTTGTTCAATAACAAATGCCTCTTTACTAGTCATTTTATTAAAGTTTGAAACCTTTTTATAACGCATATTCGCTCCATCGCGACCAGATACATTAAATGAGTTGATAATAAATGCAGGTGTTAAACATTTTTGAACATTTTTGATATCAAAATCGGTCTCATAGTTTTTTATATGCACATCATAACCATATTTTATATGTAAGATATCAATATTTTGTTCATATAATCCTGAAAAAAGATTAAACTTATAACCACTGTCAGATAAAAAGTCGGCAATTTGTTTCATGAAGGGATTTGCATAACGTAGTATAAAGTCGTTCACTTGTGTCAAAGAGAGAGTATTTGGTGAATTAATATTTATAATCATATCACCATTTTCTTGAAACTCGCAAACAAACTCAACATCAGGCGACTCTTCTATTTGAATATATGCTGCAACAGATTTTGATTTACCAATATTGGAAGATAACTGAAGTGTTTTTGTTTTTGTAAATGAAGGAATAACGCGTTGATCTTTTGTTTTTTGTTCACCAAATAATCGGTACATTGGTTCTCGTTGAATACCTGGATTTAGTTTGGTAAAAGGAATATTTTTATCTACATGGATGAGTTTAAAAATAATATCAAGAGGAGCATTGATTTCAAATGATTGTTGGATTGCAAATCTAATTTCCATAATTCCTTCTGTGTCATATTCAAACATATCCATATTTCTCTCTTTGGTTATTTTTGAAACATTGTGCAACATGTCTTCTTTTGTATACATGTTTCTTGTTGTTTCAGATATTAGGTTATTTGTTTCGCTCATGATATTGCTTCTTTTTTCTTGCAAATGATTAAGTGAAGAAATCTCATTATTTGCAAGTGAAGGGAAATAAACACTTAATAGATATTGTTCATTTAGTGGATTATCAAGCTTTGAGTGATACTTTAATACATCTTCTGCAGTTGATACGTATATAATATTATCTACAATAATACCATTGTCTAAAAGAAGATTACTATTCATAGTGCTTGTAGCATTTGTGCTAGCGGTATAGAGAAGATTATCAAAATACTTCATGTCGAATGGATTATATGGAAATGGATAGTGTGAATCAATCAAAAACAGTTTTTGTCCTAACATTCTAACTACATTGATATTTTTATCAAATAGATCAAGTTTGAGTAAATCATCATAAGAGTAATACTCTTTATTGTCGTTTAATATAATTTCCGTGTTATCGTTTGCAAATAAACCCTTTATATTTTGTAGAGTGTTGTCTAATCGTTGGTTTGTTAAAACAACCCTGCGTTTCTGTGTTAATGTATTATACATGTCCTGTGGAAACATTGTCTCTGATTTCATACAAAATAAAAATAATTCGTCTATTGACATTTCGTTTACTTCTTCCATATTCATCAGTTCTATTAGGATTTTTATTTTTATTGACAATATAGTATCGTCTAGGTAGATAGTTTGTTTACTGAAAAATACATCTGTATTTTCACTCTTAATACGTTCTAATTCTTCTTGACTAAAAATAGACTTTCCTGTTGCACTATCTAAAAACCTTTTATTGTTTGGATCCGTTATAAAAAGTTCTTTTAAATCTGTATCATTATCCCCGTAAAATACAATGACTTTGCTAGGCAATGTTTTATCACCACCCTTCACAAGGTGCACTTTATAAATATTATTTATACGGTTCATATATATTTTACAAATATTATTATCGTTATATGTTGACTAATTTATAACTAATAATGTATTGTATTTTATATTTGTGTAATATATATATAATAGTATTATGGCAGTTTTAAAAGAGATTACATTATTACTAGTTGCATACTCCATTGCATTTATTATCTCCACAACATTAATCGTTTATATTCTTCACATTCCTACTTTTATAACAGGACAACAAAAAATGGTGAATGAGTATTATTATGACAACTTTCTAAGCAGTACTTTACTTGATTATTTCTTAGTATTCGCATATTTACTGGTTGCACAATGTGTTATATATGGGTTAAATGCAAACTATATTGCACATAGATTAACATTAGTTATTGTTACCACTTTATGTATTTCTGGTGGTTTTTATCTATATTTTAAATCAAAGCCATTAGATAAAACAAGCTTTTTTTCACGATGGTTTTATAATGCAGGATTTAGTGCTGTAGTTTATGATATTGTATTGCTTACCGTAACATATAGTGTTTTAATGGTGTCGCTTGTGAAAACAAAAGACCGATTAAAAGAATGGTTAGGTTAAAGAAATATATTGAGGTAATATAGGTAAAATACTATTTCCTCTACTACATTGATATAATGTCTTATAACCGTAACGAAAAACGCTCGCGCAGTGATAGTATGGGAGAAATAGAAGATGGAAAACAACAAGAATTAGATGAAAGATACTATAATGTAGTCATTTCGTATATAAAAAAATTACATATGTCCCGGGCTATTTCTTCAAAGTTTTATATAGATATGTTAGATAATGGGACTGTTGACTTAATAGTAAGAAAAAAGAAGAAAGAAGGCATTGAATACATAGACAAAACTCATCACGAAGAGAGAATATGCAAAAATTATATTAAAATGAACAATGTGATTACCATATCTAATTGGTTAAGTATGTTTTCTAGTGAAGAACGAACAAACTGTCAACTACAACGTATACCACCTCCATGTCACAAAATATGTGACTATGTTGCATTGTATATTTCAAAGTTTATTTAAAATAATACGGTTATCAGGTAACATATTATACTATACGTATAATACGTTATTCACTCGTTGAATATTTATATATCATAATAAGGATTATCTGATATGCTCATTCCGCAATAGGGTTGGTTTTTCTTTTTGTAGTTAACTGGATTATACATATTCATTTTTTTTGCCTCGGTTAAGATAAATTTAAAATTGTCCCAAAACTCTTTTTTATGACCTACAGAAACAGACATGACATGTGATAGTTCGTGAAAGTATACAAACATGAGTGTGCTTTCATCAATAAGTGTTTCACTGTGTTTTGTTTTTGATAAACAAAATGCTAGTTTTTCACCCTTATTTTCACTATACGCAGTTAACTCACTAGTTGGCAATGTTTCTTGAACCTTTTTAGGGTTAAACCCTTCTTTTAATCGTTTTACACGAGCATCATTGGGATATTTTTCATATAATTTATTTACAAACTCTGTCGCGTTGTTTGTTGTTTTTGCTAAAAGATTTGCAGCTTCTTTAATATACACTCTGTTTCTTACACAGTATTTATGTCCATCTTTGGTAGCAATGATACACTTTAAGTTAAATAATTCACTTTCTGAATATATTTTAAGACTGAATATAATGACAAACCCAAATAGAACATAAAAGAATAAGTCTTGTTTTAGTAACGTTGTTAACATTGTCAAATTATACTTACTAGTTATTAGCAATTGCCAGTACTATATGTTTGGATTTTATATTGTATCTATTTAATAACTAAATAATTCTTTTATGATTATCATTTATGAGATAGTTACTTCATAAATGATATTAATGATTATTCTTAGATTTTATTTAAGCGCAAACACCCTGACGGCCAGTATCAGGCTCAATAGTAGATTGGTTCCAAGGACCATTGTAACTGCGAGGGTTGGGCTCTTCTCCACGAAGTTGCAAGTTAGCGTTTCTTAAAGGAGCATCACTTCCAGAGCCTCCAATATGGTGTCCAGCATCTAATAAAGCAGCATTGTTTCCACCGTTAGCAGTAGGAGCCATAGAGGCAAACTCGTTGTTACTGTCCTTGGGAAGAAGGTCAGCAGGGTTAGTGATAGGAGCAGGAGCACTGCTCTCACCGCTTACACTTGCAAAATCACCAGCACCCTCATCGTTAGAGGGAGCAGATTCAGGACCAGGAGCAGGAGCATCACTGTAAGCACTAGCCGAGGCAGCCAAGTTAGCGTGACCTTCACTTCCACCTAAAGCTTTATTATTAATGTAATCAGCAAGAGTACTAACTGCAAAGGCAGATAATAGCAAAATAATGATAACACCTAGACCGTAGTCTGACATAAGTTTTTTGAAACTGGCCATTATATAATTTGCGAACAAATAAATTTGTTAGGATTGTGTGTATTATAGTATTGCAATGAAGTATGTTTTATAAAGAAAGATAACTTATTCCTAAAACATTATTAATCTACATCTCTGAAGCTAGTTCAGCGCTATTCTTTTTATCAGGAAAAATATCATTAATATTTGTAACATGAATATTATCATCCGGTTCCAATATTTGATTAGTTTGTCTCTTTAATACTGGTGGTTCAAGGCCAAGACTTGCAAGGTCTAGTTTACTAAGCTCATTAATATCAGGAACGGATACATCTCTACATTGGTTCTCAATGTTAACATCTTCTTTTTGATTAATATCTTCATCTGTCTTTTTGGTAAATATTTCCCTATATTCAACCATACTCTCGGTTGGTATAGAAAATACAACTTCGGTTAACTTTGCATTTGTATCCATAACGTAAGACTGCAGTTTAACAAAATCATTCTTAAAATCGTTTATTCCATTTTGTATATGAGTGACTGATTTTTCTAGATTTTCAACTTGTTCATTGTCAACTTGTTTATTGTCTTCAATATTTCTTAATGATTCTTTATTATTTTCTAAATTATCAAGACGGGTTACAAGAGAATCAAAAACTTTTGCATCAACCAAATACTTATTCTCGGTTTGTTGGCCAAATGCGCGTGTTTCTTGAAAAGATGCTTCCATCTCATTCATACGTTCTTCAACTATGTCTAAACGTTTCATAATCATTTGAAGTGCTTGGGGGATAGTCAATTTTGTAACGGATTGTTGTGATCCAACATCTGTAGTATTATTTTGTTGTTCGGACATTGGTGTAGCAGGATTAGGACTATTTAGACCGGCCTTTTTATTTTTAGCTGAAGCAATGGCTTTAGATGCACTCATATACTGTATATAAGATACTTGTATTTAATATAGTTCTACTAATTAAAATATTAATACGTCTGTATTTATTTCTTTAGGTACTTCAGATGACTGATATTGATATTATTGGCGGTAGTCCTAATGAGACATTTGTTCAACATGTCTTCAAGTTTGACGAACAATCTAAAAAAGAAATGATGAATGTTATTCAATATACAATTATTGCACTTTTTCCCGTAGTTTCTCTAAATAAACTTATGCAGAAGTATGTTCCCGAAGCAGACGACGAAAAAGGAAGTGTAGAACTTTTAGCAGAAATTGTTATTCAACTTATTATTATGTTTGTGGGTATTCTCTTAATTAATCGTGCTGTTACTTTTGTTCCAACATACAGTGAAATGAAATATGAACAGTTTTCTATTATTCATATGATACCCGCAACACTTATGATTATTTTAAGTTTACAGACTAAACTTGGTGAGAAAGTCAGTATTTTATATGACCGTGTAGAAGAGTTAATTATGGGAAAGAAAGAAGGTTTTGGAGCGAAGGAAGATGCGGGATCGCAAAATAATGTTAAGAGACAACCTACACCTTTATCTGGTGCAAGTTCTCCAGGCGAACCTGGCAACCCTAGTATGCCAGTTACAAGTCCAGGTATGCCAATGTCTACGCAACCTAGTGGAACCACTGGTATTAACAACTTAAGACCCGAGCCTCAATCAGAAACCACGGGAAACCAACAACTATCATCCAATGACGGATTTGAACCCATGGCCGCAAATGATGCATTTGGCGGAGGTTCTTTTGGATCTTTATGGTAAATAATTACATATAATTCATATACTATATGTAATTAGCAGTTAAATAATAGTAATAATATACAAGTAACACGGTAACTAGCTTAGACAACTACACTATATCATATAGTCTTATTGTATAGTACAGAACAGTTACTATAGTTAAATAATGAGTTATACAACAGACTTGCTAAAAACAGCATGTGAAAATGAAGCAAACACAAACATTCTTAATTTTACTAATGACAAAATTATAAAAGTTAAAGTAGATATTATTAACGAATTACCTATCAATCATGAAGCAAAAGTCGAAATAATTAAAAAATTACAAGGTTATATCTATGTAGATGAAATACACGAGTTAAAAAATGGAGCATATTTAAGATGGCTAGATATGCGAGACATTGAAAATATACGATTAGTCTCAGGAGCATTTTTTTGTGAGCTGGTTTTTACTGATAGTAATAGTTGTATGCGTATGAAAAATATTCGAGGTCGTCATTTTGAAGTTAAAATGGACGATGTTATTCTGTTTCAAAAGTTGAATGACCAAGAAAAGGTTATTTTGGCTGCATTATCTTACATGTCAAAGTAATATAAAATAATGAAAATATACAAATATTTAACGTCTAGATTTTTTGGGGGATTTGCGTGTTTTTTTACTATTTTTATTTTTATGTATTTTTTTCTTTAAAGTAACGCTTCTTTTCGGTTTTTTACATGCAAAATTACCGCGTGCGAAACCTTTATTGTTGATAACTGTTTTGGTGCATACGCCAACTGAAGTTTCATTTTTAACATTATTTTTTGATTTCATATTGTTACGCGCTATACTTCTAATACATCCGCATAATTTTGCAGTAATTATCTTTTCTGCTTCTAGTTTCACCTGGTTAGACTGTTTGGGCACTGGAAAATTATAGTATTGGAGAATATCTGCATATTCTTTCGTTGTTAAATCTCTAAACGCCATTAAAATTAAGAGTTAAATGTTTCCCTAGTGGGCGAATAGTTTATTTATATAAATTAGAAAAGAAAATAGATTATACAGATAATTTAATTTTGTTTTATAGAATATTTACTATTTAATAAATAAATCATAAATTAAGTATACTTTTTATTTCTAGTATAATGTATATTCTTTATACTAATTATATGAATGATACGGGGGAATGCAAATAAATACGTTGTATTTGATTTAGATGAAACAATTGGTCATTTTGTTTTGATAAGAAATATATGGGATTCATTGCAACGATTTATTACATATAATGATGTCAAATATAAACTAACACAATATGATTTTAACCTACTATTAAATGAATTTTTAGAATTATTCAGACCTGGAATACTATCTATTTTATTATCTCTTAAAAAAAAGAAATTACAGGGATTATGTAAAGGTATTATGATTTACACAAATAATCGTTATTCAAAAGATTGGGTGCATCGTATAACGGATTTTATTGAACAAAGACTTGGCGGAGATATTTTTGATAATATTGTTCTTGCGTTTAAATTAAATGGGGAAGTACAAGAGCCATGTAGAACTTCAAAAGACAAAAAATACTCAGATTTTATTCAATGTTGTCGTATACCACAAGATGTGCAAATAGAATTGTGCTATTTTGATGATGTTTTTCATCCAGAAATGGATATTGCAAATGTTTATTATCTAAAGGTTAAACCTTATGTGCATTGTTTTTCACATCAAGAAATTATGAATAGATTATTTCGAGTAAAAACAATATGTAAAATCTTATATATTAAAGATAATAATGAAAAGGTGAATGATAAACATAGAGAGATGTTTTCTCAGTATATTCAAAAATACTTGTCTATGAAAAATGTATTATGTGAACAAAACCATCCTATTGATTATAATATTGATAAACTAATTACAAAAAGAATGGTAACTCATATTCATGTATTTTTTACCAGATTTTTTCCAGGGTATATAGATATTGATGATGATACAAGTTCGGGTAGTTCAAGTAACAATTAATTTCGTGTTTATTAGATAATAAAGACGAATTGAAATAAAATATATAAGTATCATGGAAGAAACGCACAACCAAAGGTTTAAAATAAGACAAATAAAAGAACCAGATTATTATGGAGGATATTTAAACGTTCTTAGTGATGGTTTTCAATTGGACCCGTCGTCTATAAATGTAATGGATTTTCAGTTTTTTTTATCGTCACAAAAGGGTATAATTTTTGTTATAGAAGATACAGAAAAATCGTTGGGTTATGGGTACACAAATTATATTATAGCTTCTGCTACCGTATTTGTAGAACAAAAACTAATACATAATATGGGGAAAGTTGGCCATATTGAAGATGTTGTTGTATCTTCAGATTATCGTGGACATGGACTAGGAAAGCTTATTGTAAATAAATGCATTGATTATGCAAAATCCCAAAGGTGTTATAAATGTATACTCGATTGTGCGGAGGAAAATGTCGAGTTTTATAAAAAATGTAACAGTGATTTTCAGGAAAAGGGTATAGAAATGGCACTATACTTTTAATTACTTATACATTTATATTTATGCTCCCAAATAATAGATTTTACAGTTGCATACCATCCTTTTTCTTCGGGACAAAACAACCATAATGATATTGTTTGTGTGCGACCCTCTTTCACAATTTTTCTATTTTTATTCATTTCATGTCCATTGATATTAAATGTATAGGTATCTCTATTTTGAGCATTTTTATTGCCTTTTTTCTTTCGTTGTCTCATTATAGTACATGCTTTAATACATTTTCCATCGTTTATCTGGTATCTTATATGAACCTTTCCAGTTGCACCTCTGTTTTGATCAAATGCTATAATTTTAAAACAAATATTTGTAAGTACATATTTATTTAAATCAATACTGGGCACATATTTTTCAGGTTGTATGTCTTCGGATGCTATTTTAATACAAGGATATTCATTACCTGAATCTGATACACATGTTGGGCGTGTGTTAGACAATATATGTCCCTTTGATACATTTTGTGTTTCTATATTATCATCTAAATCTTGTTTATTTTCTCTAGGCACTCCTGCATTCATTTGAGGGTTTCCTTCTATATATTTCATAATCAAGCTGATATTAGTTGGATTACTATATTTTGGTGGTTGAATTTTTTGTATAACATTAAAAGCATTTAACTTATCTTGTGCATCTTGTTCTTCTTGTTTATTTGCCTGTGATTGCAAATCATGAAATTCTTGTGTATATTGTGTAACATCTGAATGATTTTTCTCAGCAAGTTTAATTTTTCTTTTAGTTTCAAGAAGTTTAAATTCTACTTCAAGTCTTTCTCTCTTTTTCGAAAAGGATGTTTCTTGTAAGTATTCAGTATATTTTTCAAAAAAAGTTTGTGCGTTGTTAAAGTCAATATCCTTTGAAACATTTATTTGAGTATTATCAGCCCTGTTTCCAATAATAT
>Ga0233436_1000099_pt1 | contig 107961 bp, 147 predicted proteins | sample SI_122_August201_2_FD_182723 | JGI IMG/M metagenome (GOLD analysis project Ga0233436, IMG submission 182723) | Seawater microbial communities from Saanich Inlet, British Columbia, Canada - SI_122_August2016_150_MG | ecosystem: Environmental > Aquatic > Marine > Inlet | place: Canada: British... | reverse complement strand
CCAGCATCAACATGTCCAACAAATACAACATTCATGTTTGGTTTTTCTCTTGCCATTTTTTGTTATTTTAAATATTAAATTTAAGTGTTCTTTTAAAAAAAAGTTTGTTTATAAACTTTTTGTTTGGGTCTATTGATTCTCACTCAACCCTTTACGTAAAATTTTTTATTTTATGTCTATGGTCTACTGGTTTTCAGATAGACCTTTTCTCTCTCTGATCTTCTTAATAATTTCAGCTTGAATACTTGCAGGAATCTTTTCAAATTGCTGCTCTGCTAAAGATGAACTTCCTCTTCCCTCTGTTGCAGATCTTAAATCATTTGACCACCCAATCATTTCAGCCACAGGTAGTTTTGCTTTTACTTCTGCATTTGTTCCTTCCTGTGTAACATTAATCATTTGTCCTCTTTTACCACCAATCAATTTTGTAATTGCTCCAAGGAACTTATCAGGCATTTCAATAACATGAACTTGTAAAGGTTCTAATAAAGTTGGACTAGCTTTTTTCATAGCTTCTTTAACAGCGTCCCTAACAGCAGGATAAACTTGGGCAGGTCCTCTGTGAATAGCATCTTCGTGAAGTTTAATATCTACTAAAGATAATTTTAATTTCATACAAGGTTCTCTTGCCAAAGGACCTTCTCTCATAACCATTTCAAATGCATCTAAAATCATTTCAATAACTTCTTGAATATGAACTTCTCCTCTTGTTTCATCCATGAAAACATTTCCTTCATAAATATCTTTAATATTTCTAATGTCGTCGCTATCCCATCCAAGTTCTGTTAATATTTTTGCAACTTCCAAATCTTTTTTCTTCATTCTTTTTTCAGGAAGAACACCTTCTCTAATTGCTTGATAAATATTTTCTTCCAAAGGTTCAACTCTGATATAAAAACTATTATGTTTATTTGGGCTTCTTCCTTCCATAGCATCTGAATTTCCACTTACAGTTTCTCTATACACAATTATAGGTGCAGAAGTTTTAACAGGTAAACCCTTTTCAGATTTAATTCTATTTTCAATAATTTCTAAATGTAATTCACCCATACCAGACATTAAACTTTCTCCTGTTTGTTCATTAATAGAAATTTTAATAGAAGGATCTTCTTTTCCTATTTGTTTTAATATTTCTACTAGTTTAGGTAAGTCTGCAGACTTAGTAGCTTCAATAGATTTTGTAACAACAGGATCAAATAAATGAGTTATAGCTTCAAAAGGTTCTATAACACTCTTACTAACAGTTTCACCTGCAAATACATCTTTTAATCCAACAACACCAACAATATTCCCAGCACTAACTTCATCCACAATAACTCTTTGAGCACCTTTATAGACAGAAACTTGCTGAACTCTTACAGTTCTTTTTGCTTGGGCCATATAAACTTCATCACCTTGTTTAATTGTTCCTGAAAATAATCTTCCAGCAGCAACTTCTCCAGCATGTTTATCGACAACAATTTTAATAGGAACAAATGCAACTTCTCCTTTAGGATCACAATTAATTATTGATTTACCAACTTCAGATTCCATATCTCCATGCCATATTTTTGGAATTCTATATTTCTGAGCTTCAACAGGATTAGGGTGGTGGTTAACACTCATTTCTAAAACAACCGTATGTAAAGGAGCTTTTTTAGCAAGAGCTTTATGATTATCATTTTCATATGCATCTATAACATCTTTGAAAGTTATTCCATGTTTTTTCATATATGGGAAACTTAAAGCCCAATTATGAAATGCAGATCCAAATGCAACAGTTCCTTCACCAACACCGACTTTCCATTTTTCTTTGTAACCTTCAGGGGCAATATTTTCAATTAATTCATTAACATGATCTATAATAGAAATAAACTTTTTTTCCATTTCTTCAGGTGTTAATTTAACTTCCTTAATCAATCTATCAACTTTATTGATAAATAAGGCAGGCTTAACTAATTCTTTTAGAGATTGTCTAACAACTGTCTCTGTTTGGGGCATCACACCTTCAACAGCACATGATAATATAATAGAACCATCAACAGCTCTCATAGCTCTTGTAACATCTCCTCCAAAATCAACATGTCCAGGAGTATCTATTAAATTGATTAAATAATCTTCACCATCAATATTATGAATCATAGAAACAGAAGCAGAATCAATAGTAATACCACGAGAAGATTCATCATCATGAAAATCAAGAGCTCGTTGTTTACCAGCTGTTTCTTCAGAAAGCATACCAGCTCCTGCAAGTAAGTTATCAGAGAAAGTCGTCTTACCATGATCAATATGAGCAGCTATAGCAATATTCCTAATATGATCTTGTTCTTTCATTAATGATTGAATATCTGTTTTTGCCATGTTTTTATAACTCTAAATATGTCTAGAGAATAATTAATCATGTTAAAATTGGTTTTTAAAACTTATGTTTAAAACAAAAATCTCAAGCACACAAATTTTTATAAATAAGTTTTTGATATTTTAAATATGAAATCTTATGATGTAATTGGAGCTTTTTTTCAAAAATATTATTCTGGGAAACCCTTTGGTTCTGTTGAAGGTTTTGAAGGAATTTTAAATATTAATGAGGATAAGACTATTGTAGCTAAGTTTTCAGATCGTTTTGGTAATTCCAATGTTTATGGAGAAGTAGGCCCTAAAGGAACTATGGGTCTTAGAAAGCATTATTTTGAGAACTCAGGAAAAGAATCAAAATATGTTATTTTTGATTACTTATTTAGAGATATAGGCCCTTTTCATTTTGGTAGGTTTGTTGACCATGAATTTGAAGATGGTACAAGAGGACAAGCATTTTTACGTTTGATTTCTAGAGGAGATATAAAAATCCCTTTAGATCCAAAAAAAAATCTTGATCCTATGTTTGAAAAAGCATCTTTTGAATATCTTAAATCTAAAGAAGAGCTTAGAATTATTGTGGATAAAACTAAAAAAATTTATCAAAGAATTGAAAAAGGTTTAGAAAATAGTTTTGAAGAGATAGATAATTTAGCAAGAGAATTAATTGAAAAAGCATAAAACAAATCCAATCTAAAAAATAGGAGCATTTCTTTGCTCTAAAATTTCATGATCTGTTCTTTCGTGAATATCCATATATTTATATTTTCTATTTTCTAATTTAGAAATATAACAAGAAGGAAGATGTCTAAGCACAAAATACTTTTCTTTAACTTTATTTATAACAGGTTTAAGAGAAACTAATCCAATAGCTGCTAAAAGTTCTAATGAAAATTTAGCACATTCAATACCTTTCATTATTTGATTTTTCATAAATTTTGAAGATATTATGTATTTATAAGAATTATCAATCTTTAATCTATATTTTTAACGAGCAGAATCAGCTTGCTTTTCACTTTCATTTCTTTTTCTAAAAGAAAAACTATCTCCATTACTATCTGAAGCCATTATAATTTCATCTGCAAGACCTTGAGCAATTGTTTTCTTTTTTCCGAAGGCTTTATCAGAAGAACCTTGAACAATCCATCTAATTGCTAAGTTAATTCTTCTTAGAGGAGCAACATCAACAGCTTGAGGATATTTAGCTCCACCATATTCGATTAATGTAACTTCTTCTCTTGGAGCAACATTTTCAATAGCTTGAATTAAAACTTCAACAGGATTTTTCTTAGTTTTCTTTTCAATTAATTCAAAAGCATTTAAAATAATTTTAGCATTTTTTGAATATTTACCTGTACAGTGTCCAAGAATTATTCTATGTTTCTTTCCTCTATGGCCTGCAACAGCAAGTCTATTAATCATTCTTTCAACAACATTTACTTTTGCTTGTCCATATTTTTGATTATTTCTTCCAAAACTTTTTAAGATTAGTTTAGCATCTAAATTAATAACAGCCTGTAATCCAGGATCTTTAACTTTAATTTCACTAATATCATATAAGTCAAATATTTTGAACTTTGGTAATTGTATATTTTCTGTTGCCATTTTAATTTAATTTACCTAATAAACTTGATTTTACTTCAGTAATTGGAGTACCTTCAAGATATTTTTTATTGTTTTTATTTATAATGGGCATCTTAACATGATCAGAATGTATTGAAACTAAAAGTCCAGAATCTGGGCATCTAAAACTTGCAGAATCTTGATCATTTGAAATTTCTTCTAAACCTAATTCATTCTTTAAAAGAGAATATATAATTTTGTAATATGGATCTCCCTTAATATCAATTTTTTCATAATGCTTTCCTTCTTTAACTATCATCTTCTCCCCTTCTCAATCTTTCCACTAACCAATCTTGGCAATGGTTGATCATTTACTTTAATTACTTTAAATCTAACACCAGGAATATCTCCCATACTTCTTCCCTGTTTTCCACCTATTCTTTCAATCATAACTTCATCATGTTCATCAATAAATCTTTGAGCCAAGTTCCCAGGAATAAATGCTGTAACTTGTTTAGCATTTTTTGTAAGCTGAACTCTGCAACATTTTCTCATAGCAGAATTTGGTTGTTTAGCTTCTTTTTGAACTTTTTGAAGAACAATTCCTTTAGCTTGATTAGCACCTTCCAATGGATCTGATTTAGCATAAAGGCCCAAAGTTCTAACTTTATAAGCTCTAGATTTCCATCTAAATTTCTTTCTATTTTTCAGACTTTTATATGCGCTTTTTAATCCCATGTTAAATATGATTATCTACTCCAATAGATAATTATTGTTACTAAAATTAGTTTTTAAAGTTGTTGGTGAATAGGTTTAAATAGTATAATGGCTAAAAATATTTATGGATAAGGCAACATACAAGAGTTTAGGGATAGTTTCAATATTAATCTCAATAGCAATGTTTTTTATAATCTCAGCAAATAAAAATTGGTTTATGGTTGTAGTGATTTTAGCTATTTTAATACTAGGAATTTTATTTTTATTTTTCGGAAGTGGAAAATTCCAGATGAATAAATTAAGTAATTTTTCTGCAAATCTTTTTACAATAGGATTATTGATAGGAGTTATAGGGCCATTTTTAATTAGATCAGCAATAGTTCCATATATAGGTTATGCTGTTATATTAATTTCTCTTCTTTTAATAATTATTTCTATTTTTAAATCACAATAATTTTAGATGACTTTAAGTAATTTTTATTTTTTATAACAAAGAATTACATCATTCCAATAGGATCTTCTGAAAGAGCAAAATCAAAACCTTTTCCAAAGCATTTTTTTCTTAAACCATTTAACTTATCTAATCCTTTCGGACCAAATTCAGATAAATCCTTTGGATAATCTTTAGGAAGTAAATCATTTTTATAAAAAAATTCATTAGTTGATGTAGATTGAATACTAAAAATTCCACTATTTACACCTAAAAAATTCAACGTTTCTCCACGATTTCCATTTTTTAGAGATAGATAATATGGAAACATATAGGAAGTTATTACCCCTTTAAAACTAGAGGGTTCCCCTTCATAATTATAATCAATTATTTCAACTTCTTTTTTAGATGCAACCCCTTTATCTAAATTTTGTTCTCCTATTACTTTCTCTCCCATATATTTTAATTGTAAAAATATTATATAAGGTTATATGTCTTTAATTATACATATAGATTAAATAATTCTAAAACCTTTACTAAAATAATCTGCGATTATTTTTTGCATCTCTAATAATCTTCTTTTATTTCTACCAATTAGAGCTGCTTTACTTTCAGAACCAGCTGTTAACACAATATCATCTCCAATAACTTCAATTTCTTTAAATTTAACAGGTGCAACAATTCTTTCAACAAATATTTTCAAGTCTTCAATCCCTTTTGGCAATGGAACAACTTTAACTCTTGTTTTTAGAATACCATGAATTTTTCTCAAGTTTTCACTATCTCTTCCAATAGCTTGAAGAAGAAAGGGTTTAGGAACACCAAATATCAAAGTATCATTATATTTAAAAGAAAATCGAGTTTGAATTCTTGTTATTTTTTCAAATAGATTCAAATGTCTAATATCTTGCATACTTATTGTTTTTGCCATGTAATAAAATCCCTCTAAAAGAATAGAGAATAATTAATCATATATGAATTGGTTTTTAAAACCTTTTATTGTGTAGAAAAGAATTCTTTAATTTTTAATTGAAACACTAAACATATCTTCTCTATAAACATCACCAATATTTTTAGGATTCCAAAATCCAATAAAATTGCCACTACGGAATAGACTTGCCCCACATACTATAGGGGTTTTCTTGACTATTTCAGAAGATTTTCCAAGAATATATTTTTTCATAAATGTAAGATCATATTTAGATAGATTTCCTACTACTTTTGAAAGACCATGTTCGTCATTTAGTAAACCTGTAAAATTACCATCACTTCCTAAACTTACATTCATACGAAATTTTCCAAAAGCCATATGGTCTGCTTCTTCATCAGAAAAATTATTTTTTCCATACCAGTTGCCATAAAATCTTATTCTTTTCTTTAATTCTTTATTAGTATCCATTTTAAAAAAAATAATATATCTTTTATAAAGATATCTTCTAGATCTTTTCTCACTTCTTAACTTCAACAACTTTCTTATCTTTTTCTTTCTTTACCAAAGGACCAATAACCTTAACCATTAACCCTGGTAATCCTGTTCCAATTGGCACTGGTTGATTTAGAATTATATTTTCAATAACACTTGATAAATAATCTTTGTTTCCCTTGATTGTCGCATTTACAAATTGTTTTGTTGGTGTTTCAAATGTTGCTCTTGCAAGTATAGATGATTTCTGAGCAATGATTCCCATCCTTGTAACACCTTTAACTTCTCCACTATTTGTCATTGCATCTGAAATAAGTTCAAGATGTCTATAATCAATATCTATTCCCTGTCTATCTAAAACATCGTTTATTTCATTAATAATTAATTGTCTAGCAGCTTCAATTCCAAAGGTAGCTGCAACTTCATATAAATCATTTGAAATTATTTTATCTTGATTAACTTCTTTTAATTCTAATATTTTCTTTAAATTTGTTCCTAAAGTATTAACAACATAATCTCTTTCTTTTTTAACAATTAAAATTTGTTTAACATTTTTAATACCTGAAATTATTGTTTTCTTTAATTTTTCTTTTAATTTATAAATTTCTTTAAATGTAAATTCTTCAGCATCTAAAACAATTGTATTTGACATTTCTTTAGCTTTAAATCCTAAATCATTCATTTTATCCACAATTGTTTTAAGTGTCATATGAACTTGTCTTAAACCTTCTCTATCTATTTTAATTGTAATTTTTTTAGTACTAAAATCAAGATCAATTTCAGAAGAAATATCTTTTATTGTAACTTCTTTAATTTTTTCTGCAAAAATCTTAGAATCTTTTTCATTATTATATTCTTTATTCAAATAAATTTCCATTCTTGGAGAAGAAGGTTTTTTACGAGCATCAAATATTTCAATTAATCTTGGTAAACCCTGTGTAACTTGCATTTCAGCAACACCTGCCATATGGAAAGTGTTTAAAACCATCTGTGTTGAAGATTCTCCGAAAGATTGAGCAGTTATAATTCCAATAGCTTCCCCAGAATCTAATTTTCTTCCTTTTTCAAGATGTAATCTTGAAATATCTTCCCCATCTTCCCCATACTTAAATTGAATAATTGTATTATTACTATCTCTAATTGTTCCATCATATTCTTTTCTTAAATCTTGTAAGGCATTTGCTAATCTTCTATATAAATAACCAGATTTAGGTGTTCTCAAAGCAGTGTCCATAAGTGAATCTCTACCTGTTATAGACTGAAAAAAGAATTCATCTGGTTTAAGTCCTTTAATAAGAGGACTGTAAATAAATCCTCTTGATCTTGGAGATAAATCTCCTTTTTTGAAAAATGATAATGTTCTATTTGTATATCCAATATCAACTCTTCCACCTGCAAAAGCCTGTTGACCAACACAAGAAGCCATCTGAGTAATATTCAAAATATTTCCACCACCACCAGATTTAATCATATGTGCAACAGGATTTGTTTCAGGAAATTCTTTTTTAACAATCTCCCCAATCTTTGTTCTAACTTCATTTAAAGTTTGAAGTATTTGAATTTCTCTTGATTCTTCTTTTGTTTTACCAGGTATAACTTCCAATTTTCCAGCATTATATAATTCAATAGTTTCTTGAGTTTTTTTCTCAGCTTTCTTAATAATGTCATATCCTTGATTAAGAACTTTTTGATCTAAATCTAGATCTTCAAGTGAAATTGTAATTCCTCTATCTGTTAAATAATTTTTACCAATATTAAATGCATTTTTAATTGTTTCAAAAGTTTTTTCTCTTCCAACAGCAGAATCTAATTCTTTAATTAAATCTCCATCTTCTTCACCAAATGATGTTTTATCAATTATTCCGTCGATAATTTCTCCATTTTTGATATTAATTGAATTATTTTTAAAATCTATTTTAGGTAATAATTTTGAGAAAAGTTCTTTTCCAGAAATTGTTTTTTTCACAACAGGATCATAGATTCCAGATTGATATAAAATTTGATTTGCATATGCTTTTGGAAATTCTTCTAAACCAAATAAATAATTACCAGTAATAGCATCTCCAACACAACCAATTAAATTAGTATTATTTTTAGGAGAAATCAAATTATTTTTAACATCTAATAATATTTGAGCTTCTGCTCTTGCTTCTTCTGTTTGTGGAGAGTGTATATTCATTTCATCCCCATCAAAATCAGCATTATAAGGAGCAGCTGCTGCTGGATGTAATCTAAATGTTCTTCCAGGGAAAATTCTTGCATAGTGTGCCATTAAGCTTCCCCTATGTAAACTTGGGTGTCTATTAAATAATACAATGTCCCCATCTTGTAAATGTCTTTCAACTTTGTAACCCGGTGTTAACTCATTCATTATTTCTTCTTTTAATTCTTCTGTTATTTTTTTTCTTTTTTGATCAGGCCTTATAACATAATTTGCACCAGGATATTCTTGTCCATTTTTTATCAATTTTTGTAATTTCTCAAGATTTAAATCTGTAACAGTTTCAGAAAATGTAACTGTTTTAGCAATTTCATACGGAATTCCAACTTCATTAATTTTCATAGATGGATCAGGAGAAATAACAGTTCTACCAGAATAATTAACTCTTTTACCAGCTAAATTCTTTCTAATTCTTCCTTCTTTTCCTTTAATTCTTTCTTCAATTGTTTTTAATGGTTGACCACTTCTATGTCTTGCAGGAGGTATTCTTGCAACAGTATTGTCAAAGAATGTTGTGATATGGAATTGTAATAAATCCCATAAATCTTCTATAATAACTTCAGGAGCACCTGCATTTAAATTTTCCCAAAGTCTTTGATTAGCTCTTATAATATCTGAAAGTTTATGTGTTAAATCATCTTCACTTCTTTCACCAGATTCTAAAATAATACTTGGTCTAACAGTTACAGGTGGAACTAATAATGAAGTTAATATTCCCCATTCAGGTCTACAATTACCAGGATTAACCCCAATCTTTTCTAATTCATTATCCTCAATATTACTTAATATTTCTCTAACTTCTGTTGGGAAAATTCTTTTTCTTCCTTTGTAGAATGAAGTTGGCTTATCGAGCTTAACTTTTTCATGAGGAAGTTCACAATGAGGACATTTCTTTGCATCTTTAGCTTTTTTAGCTCTTTGACTTGGTGAATATTTTTCCAAATGTTTATCATCTAACATTAATTTTCCACATGAATGACAGAAAGATCTTAATCCTAATTCTATCAATGGAACATATTTTAAATGAACAACAGATCTAGCTAAATCAATACTTCCTGAGTGACCTAAACATTCTTTTATTCTTCCACCACATGTTCTACATCTAACACCAGGATCAATTGCACCTAATCTTAAATCCATTAAACCACCATCAACAGGATATCCATCTATATCATATAATTCAGGTGTAACTATCTTTGCAACAGATAATTTCTTAATCTTTTGTGGATTAAGAAGTGCAAATTTTATTGCTCTAATTTTTTTTCTTATTGGTTTATCGTTCATTTTGTTTTTTTGCTTGTTTTTATTTCTCCCTTCTTAAAGGGAGGTTGTTTCTTTTACTTCTCCTTTCTTAAAAAGGGAAGGTTAAGCTAAGGAAACCGCAGATGTCCTAGCTATTGTTGGTATTTATTTTGTAAATCAAAGGTAGTATGGATGTGCATTCCTTGCATTTCTTCGATTAGTAATTTGAAAGCATATGAAACTTCAACATTTTCAACATCCTCGCTACTACATAAAGGACATTCAACTTTATCATTTATAGTATCATCAATTGCCACAGCTCCACATTGTGAACAAATTGGTAATATAACTTTATCAGAATCATATCTTTCTTTTAATAATAAAGAAGCTCCATGAGCAACTAAAGCTTGCTGTTCCATTTCTCCTAATCTTAATGCTCCTCCTCTAGATCTTCCTTCAATAGGTTGTCTTGTTAATAATGCAACTTTACCAGATGCTCTACCATGTAATTTGTTTGCAACCATATATTTAAGTTTAAGATAATATAAGTTTCCAACAAAAATCCTTGCAGTCATTCTTTCACCTGTAACACCATTATACATAACTTCTTTTCCATCATATCTAAATCCAAGTTCTTTCATTTGACTTTCTAAATCTTGTTTGCTTACACTTGAGAAAGAAGTACCATCAATAATTTCTCCTTTTAATGCACCAACCTTACCTGCTAATAATTCTAATAAATATCCTACTGTCATACGACTTGGAAGTCCGTGAGGATTGAAAATAACATCAGGTCTAACACCACTTGCTGTAAATGGAATATCTTGTTCAGGAACAATTGCCCCTATAACACCTTTCTGACCATGTGAAGTTGCGAATTTATCACCTAATTCAGGAACTCTTTGATCTCTTGTTTTAACTTGAACAGATTTATTACCTTCATTATCTTCTGTAACTAAAACCATATCAACAGTTCCTTTTTCTTCCTGTCTCATTGTAATGCTAGATTCTTTATTTGTTCTAATAGCAATATCTCTAGCTTCTGATAAGAATTTTGGAGGAGATATTTTTCCGATTAAAACTTCTCCTTCTCCAACTTCTGCTTCAGGATAAGTAATTCCATCTTTTTCTAATAATTTGTAACTTTCTTCTGTTTTATATCCAGAAGTATCTTTATCAGGAATAGCGATTTCATCTCTTAATCCACCTGCATAATTCATTTCAACAGCAGAATAAGGTCTAAAGTAGAAACTTCTTCCAACACCTCTATCAACACTTCCTTTGTTAAATACTAAAGCATCTTCCATATTATATCCTTTGTAAGACATAATAGCTACAACTAAATTTTGACCTGCAGGATATGTTCTTAATGTATCATAAACAAAACTTCTTACAAGAGGTTTTTGAGGATATTGTAAAATACTCACATCTGTATCTAATCTTGATAAATAATTACCAGCATATATTCCTAATGCCTGTTTCTGAGTTTTACTTCCTCTATTTAATCTTGAACTCTGATCATGATTTCCATATGGAACCAAGCTTGTAACAACTCCAAATAAACTAATATAATCTATTTCTAAATGAGTATGTTCATTTGTTATTTCTTCTTCTGTTAAAGCTACTAAGGCATTTTCTTCTTCAGATGCATCAAGATATTCTATAATTCCTTTGTCAACCAAATCATTCCATTGTAATTCATTTTGTTCTAATTGAATTAAATGTTCATTTTTTAATTTAGAAACATTATTTTCTACAATTATTAAAGGTCTTAAAACTCTTCCAGCTTCGATAGAAATGAAAACAATTTGGAAACCTTCATCATTTCTAACATTTAACTGATTTGGTAATTCTCCATTTCTTCTTTTTTCTCTAATTTTCTTTACAAATTCATTTGGATTTGTAACAGAACCAATAAACATTCCATTGAAAAATACTTCTTGTCCTTCTGTTCCTTCTTTTTCCAATCCCATTTCATCTAAATCCTTTAAAAATTTAGGTTCATCTAAATTAACTTTTGTTGAAACCCTGCTTAATATTGCTAAATTTTTTCTTAAACCAATTTCAGTTCCTTCAGGTGTTTCAATTGGACAGAATCTCCCATAATGTGTTGGGTGTAATGTTCTTGCCTTTGTATTTTCTTGATCACTTGACAACATACTTGAAACTCTCTGTAATTGAGAAATTGTAGCTAAATAATTTGTCTTATCCATGTTTTGAGTTATTCCACTTCTTTCACCTGTCCAACTTCCTGTAGCAATAGCAGATTCAACTCTATGAGAAAATAATGTAGACTTAGCAATTATTTTAATAGAAAAGAATTTTCTTCTTTTCACAGATTTTTGTAAAGAATACTGAATATCTCTAATTAAGATACCTAAATTAACTCTGAACAAAGTTGCTAATAAATCACCTGAAAGTCTAATCCTCTTATTTGCATAATGATCTTTATCTGTTCTTAGTTTTGGATTTTCCTTTGAATTTAAAAATTGTTTAATCAATTTACATAATGTAATAGCTTTCTTTATACTGTCTTCTTTTTTAACTCCAATATGTGGAAATAAATATGAATTTATTCTTTGTTTAACCCTGTCTAAAATTTCTTTTTTAGTTCCTTGTAAATTTGTCTTTTCAGCAATATACATCATAGCATCTTCTTTTGTAGCTAAATCTACAAATTCATATAAATTAACAATAACACTATCTGTTTCTTTTCCAATATATTTAGCAATATCAGCTTCTTTTGTTAATCCTAAAGCTTTAAGCACAACAACTACAGGGAGATTTTTAAATCTAGAAAAACCAACTTCAATAATTCCTTCTTTATTTTCTGTAATTGTTACAGGAATTCTATATGTTCCTTTTAATGAGAACATTTTCAATAATAATTCTCCTTTATTATTTGTCTCAACAAAAGATTGGTTTTCAGCTAGATCTTCAGCCATAACCATAACTCTCTCATTTCCTTTAATAATAAAATATCCACCTGGATCTAAATGATCTACTTGGTTTTGGATTAATTCATCTTTAGTTAGACCATGTGTATTACAATATTTACTCTTAATCATAATAGGTATTTTTCCAATTTCAACAATTTCAGAATCTACTTGATCATCTTTTCTAACTGTTAATTCTAAACTAACAGGTGCAGAATATGTTAAATGTCTAAGTCTAGCATCAGAAGGCATAATAGGTGAAGTACTTCCATCAGCTTCAATAACTTGAGGTTTCCCAACTTTTATGTTTCCAAGCTTTATTTCAAAATCTTCATTGTTAATTGTTTCAGAAATTTCAGTTACAATTTCTTGCATTCTTTGATCTATGAAGTTGTTAAAAGAAGTTATATTAGATTCTACAAGTGAATGTTTTTCAAGATATTTTTTTACAACAAGATGATTTTCCATTTGATTATACAACCACCCTATAGTAAATATTTAATTTGTCTTTCAACTTTCTCTCCACTTTTATCACATCACCGACGACAATATCCTCTTGAAGAGAAGGATCAGAAGAAAGAATCTTTGGAAGTTGAGCCTTAGAAATATTAAACTTTTGAAGTAACTCTGCAATATCTTTTTCACTTAATTTAGAATGTTTGGGTTGTAAAATGTGCATTTTGAGGTGGTGATAAGCATCAAGATAATTGCAAAAGCCAAGCCCGATTGTGACTATTTTAATATGACTTTAACAACTTCTTAATAATAAAAGATACAGATTTTTGGTTTATAAAGGTTTTTGTTTTTGAGAGGGGATGAGGAAAGTAGGGATAATTAGAAAATAAGATTTAAATTAAAAAAGCTCATAGTCATTTGTAAAGAGTAACATTTAAATATATCCTTCCATTATAAAAAATATGCTTTTTTCAAGGAAAGATACAGAAATAATGAATCTTGCTCTTAATGAAGCAAGAGAAGCAGGTAAGCAAGGAAATTTTCCAATTGGAAGTGTTTTAACAATAAATCAAGATATTATTGGAGTTGGAAGAAATCAACTTTATACAAATGGGGATTGGAATTCTCATGCAGAAAATACATTAATAGAAAAATATTCTAAATTAATTCTCAAAGAAAAAAAGAAAGAATCCTCAATTGAACTATATACCACCCTTGAACCTTGTTTTATGTGTTTTGGAACCTCTCTTTTACATAGAATTCCAAAAATTACTTTTGGTTGTCCAGATCCATATGGGGGTGTTGCAAGCTTAGATAAGAAACATTTTCCAATTTTTTATAGAGATAGATGGCCTGAGATTAGGAAAGGTCTCTTAGCAAAAGAATCTTATGATTTATTGCTTTCTTTTTTTGCTAGTAAAAATACTCCTGTATTTAAGGAAATGTTTAATACCTATAAAAACTTAATATTATAATGGTAAAAATAGATTTACATATGCATTCAAACCATTCTGACGGAGAATTCCCTCCAAAGGAATTAGTAGATATTGTGGCAAAAAAGAAAATTTCTGTAATGGCAATAACAGATCATGATAGAGCTACTTCAAATAAAGAAGCAGGAGATTATGCAAAAGAAAAAGGAATAGAATATATTAACGGAATTGAAATTACAGCGACTCCTCCAAAAGGAGTGAGAGAACTTCATATTGTAGGATTATTTATAAATTCTGAAAATGAAGAAATAAAAAATATTTCAGGAAGACATAAAAAATATGCTATTGAAACTGCAAAAAATATAATTGAAAAATTAAATGATTTAGAATATGATATTTCTTTTGAAGAATTATTAAAAGAAACAGAAGGAAAACATTTTGGAAGACCTTTTATGGCAAAAATTTTAATGAGAAAATATCCTGATAAATTTCAAGAAAGAAGCCAAGTCTTTAATGAACTTTTAGGAAAAAATGGAAAAGCTTTTGTTTTACCAAGAGGAACAGAATTAAGAGAAGCAATAAATATTATTCATAATGCTGGGGGAATCGCAATTGTAGCTCACCCATGGTATTTAGGAGAGAAAATGTTAGATATTCTAGAACAATTCGTATCTCTTGGAGGGGATGGAATAGAATTAGATTACACTCCAAAAGAATCTATTCCTAATAATACAAAAGAAATATTAGAAGATTTTACAAAAAAACATAATTTAATTATTTCTGGGGGAACAGATTTTCATAGAATTAAAGAAGGAAAAAAAGAAATTGGTGATAGGGGAATTTCTAAAGAAGAATTTCTCAAATTAAAAGAATATCATCAAAAAAATGCAAAGACCTGATTGGATAGGATTAAGAGAAAGAGATAATTTTTTTTATACTAAAGGAGCAATCCCAATATATGATCCAGAGAGTAATAATAGTATTATAATATCTAATTCAAAAAAAGGATTTCTTCAGACTACAAGTAATCACGCATTAATAAAAGACAAAGATAAATCTTATTTAATACCTATTACAGAAATAGATGAAATTCTAAATATTTCTTCCAAAATATTAAAAGGTAAAAGAATTTTCTATAAAAAACCATATTCTATTAAAGAAAGAGAAAATTTAGAAAGGTTAAGTCAAGAAGAAATCATACAAGGATGTCGTGAAAATTATGATCTAAAAATTAAAAATATATCTCAGATAACAAATGGAAAGGGAAAAAATAGAATCTATAAAATTATTTCCAAAGAGAATGAAGAATTTATATTAAAATATCGGGGAAAGAATCCAGATTTATTTGAAGCCCAATCTATCTTATTAAAAGATAATATCTATTTTCCAAAGATCATAAACACAAAAAATTCTGAACAATATATGCGGTTTAATCAAAATGTTTATGCTATTGAGGAATTTGTAAAAGGCCAAGAAAATCCCTTAGATAAAGAAAAATATTTTGAATTTTTAGGAAAAACTTTAGCGTTAATGCATAATGAAATTAGTTCAAAAGTAAGCAAAAATAAAAATCTTGAAGAGGCTCTAGCTAAAGAAGGAAATTCTGTAAGTGAGAGTAATCTAATCTCAATCCAAATAGATTTGATGAATACTTATGATAATCAATTTTTATTAAATGAAATGAAATCTTTTTACAAAAATTTAAGTGAAAGATTAAAACCCTTACCTAACCAAATTATTCATGGAGATATAAATAGATCAAACTTAATTTGGACCAAAAATAATGCAAAAATAATTGATTCTGAAACTATGGGATTTTCCAAAAGAATAAGAGAATTTATTCCAGCTCTTTTACTTAAAGGAAATTTTCAGTATCCAGCCTTTGTTCAAAACTCTGCAAGAGAATTATCAAAATATTACAATTTTAGTTCAAACAATCAATTAACAGAGGCCGAACATCTTATACTTCCTGATTTATTGAAATTTTCATTGTTAAAATTATATACTGTTTATAATATTAGAAGAAACAAGGAATCTAGCAAATTTAAAAAACAAGTTATTGACAGTCTAGATATACTTGGGGGTGAGTTTTATGTTTACTAAAATTAAATTTGATATTGATTATCCTTTAGATATTTTTCATCCTACAAAAGAAATAAATTTTAAAGATAAAAATGAAAGAAGTAAACTTTTTGAAAGAAACATTTATTATAATTTATTTGGTAAAAAAAGAAACAAACTTTTAGAAAATAAGCATCATCTTTTTTTTGAACTAGGAGAAAAGGTTTTAGATTACATGGGAGATAATTATTCTACACTTCAAGTTCTAAATCTTTCATTATTTGGATCTTCCACAGTTTTAGAAAATCCTGGAGATTATGATTTTTTAGCAATTACTAATGGAAATATTTTTGATCTTAAGGAACCTATTTTAAATCTAAAAGGAAAAAAAATACAAGGAGGAATTTCCATAAAAGGAATTGATAATTATCTTAGAGGATTTAAAAAACCAGATAATAGTATTAAAAGCAATAGACTAGAAGAAATAATTGATAGGACTGCAATTTCTTTATTTAGAAGACATATTCCTATCTTTGGAAAAGATTTCCTAAATAATGAAAAAGAATTTTTAAGTAATGCCTATGCACAGGTTTCAGATTTAATAAATAATTCTTATGAATTATTTTATTTAAAACAAGAAGATTATTTTATCCCAGAAGAAAAAAGAGCGAAGAAGATGTTAACTAGATGCTATGAAGCAACATCCTATATGGGAGCAGTTAGTTCAGATAAAAGAATTCAAGAGATGAGAGAAGAAATTTATCTTGCTTTGAAAGATAAATTAGATATAAACAAGAGTAAAGAAATTTTTGAAAGATTTGGATTGCTTTACGAGGAAAAAGTTTCTAAATTAAAGAATAAAAACTAGTTTTTAACCAACCCTCTCACAAAAGTTTCTCAACTTCACTTAAGACCTTTTCATATATTTTTTCATGTCCTTGTGTATTAGGGTGCAATCCATCTTCAAAGTCAGCTGATTTTAAAAGACCATCCATTGAGACATAACGTACTTTTTCATCTAAACATATTTTTTTTATTATCTCATCATTGGCTTCTAAATATTTATTTTGCATTGATTGGTTAGGGTCCCATATTAACGGATTTGTAGCAGATTCGTCTACTCTTTTAAGCCCTAAAAATATTATTTTTTTAGTATAGTTTTGTGCAATTTTAACTAATTCAGATACATTTTTTCTTACTTCTTCTGGTTTGACTAAAACTCCGTTTAATTGCTTTACATACAGTGCATCATTTCCTCCTATTGAAAATATTATTATATCAGGTCTACTGGCAGCACATTCGATTTCACATCTTTTCAATAAATCTTTTGTCGTTGCCCCAGATATACTAAAATTATATGTTAGATGAAATTGTCTAGGCATTTTCTTTACTTGTTTTCTTGAGTCTAATTCTCTTTTTAATCTATCAACCCATCCTCCTTGAGAATCCCAAGCACCATATGCAATACTATCACCGAATACAGTTATCTTTGTCATTTTAATTTTAAGAAATATGTTTATTTATATTTTTTCTTTTCGCTCGTTCATAAGCTGAAGATATAAATCTTCAATTTTTTTATTAAACCACTCACGTCCACATTTTTCATTATCTTTTTGAAATTGTTTTATTTTTTTATAAAATTCTGATGGTGTTTTTTTAGTAAGTTTTCTAATCTTCTCAAAACCTTGTTCACTTGCTATCCACATAAAATCAAAATTATTAAAAATTCTTAAAATCGGTTCATCTTTAAAAGAATCACCAAAAGCCCAATTATCATGTTTTAAGATTAATCTTTTGATTTCCTTGATTTTTTCTTTTGGATATTTTAACTCTTCAAGAATATGTTCTGCAATTTTAGCACCTTCTTCTGAATGAAGTTTTCTAATATCTAAATCATAAGGATTTGCCCCTTTTGGAACTTTTGAATACCCAACATCATGCAGGATAACAACAGGAATTAATAGCTCATAATCTACATCTGATTCACTAATATATTTGGTAATAATTTCAAATAACCAGTGAACATGTTCTATATCTCCCTCTCTACCTTTCTTATAAAATGGAATGGCTTTATTCAGAATTTCTTGATATATCTTTTCCATTATCTCTTAACAAGATTTCAGGTTTTATATTTTCCCCTTCCTCAACCTCAACTCACCCTTCCTAGCCTCAATCACCAATTCATCACCCTCTTTCAATCCTGCTTTTTTGATAGCTTCCTTTGGGATGACTGCAACATATTTATAGTAATTTTTATCTTTTCGAGTTTTATGTTTTTGAAGTTTCATACCTTATCAAGGCAAAAGTTTTATTTAAATTTATAGGTACCGCAAGGTTTATATAGAATAGGTACCTATTATATATCATGACACTCTGCTATCATAAAGATTTCTTTGCATTAGGAATGCTTGGTGCATTTGCATTAATGTATGTGGTTTACATGTGGGAGGTTTTGTTTGGGGGGAAGAAAGATAAAACTAATATAGAAGCAAGAATAAAAGAACATTGAAGGACAAATGTAACAGATTTTTGAGTTGGTTCAGATGATGGGGAATAAAGTTAGAAGTTAATTTTTAGCCCTTTTTCTTCAAGAGCAATTATTAAGTCCATATCCAATAAAGGAAAATTCTCTTCAAAAAGAATTTTTAATGCTACTTGAGAACCTGTCGATTGATAAATTTGATTATTTGATAAATATGCATTAGCAATAGTATTTAATTGATCTTTATTAAAATTTTTTTTGAATAAAAGAAGACTTCTAGAATTATTTTTAGCAGTAATAAAAGAATGGCTATTTACAAATATAGAAATAAGATTATCTAAATAATCTTTTTCCAAAACAAGTTTTTTTATAGCAGAATAATTCAAAATTTTAGAGAAATTTTCAGTAATTTCAAATTCAAAAGGAATAGATTTAGTGAAAACTTTATTAAAAATTCTTTCAAATAAATCAACTTTTTCTTCATCTTTATCCCTAGATTCTATAACTATTGAAAGAAAACGATAGTACCCTTTTTTTAAATGTCTTTCTTTCAAGTCTGTTATTAACATGACTTCCTCAATTGCTTGATCAACATATAAAGATAATAACTCAAATTCTAAAGAGGGTATAATTTCTCTTAATTCTATTTCACCCATATCTTTTATTTTATCAAAAAAAGGTTTATGTATGATCCCAAAATCTAATTCATCTATAATTTTTATATAGTTACATAATTGTTCGATATAGCTAAAAAGTTGATATTTTGTAATATCTAATTGAGCAACATGAGCACAACTATTCCTTGTATTAAGAAAATTGGATAATTGATTTTCAATATTTTTATCATAAAATCCTAACTCTCTACATAAATAAATTAGATCTTTATCCTTTATTTTTTGCAAATCATATATTTGGTTTATATTGCCCTCAAACTTTGTTTTTTTTTCTTTTACAAATTTCTTAAAATTTCTTAATCCATAGATTTTTATTTTATTATATAAATAAAAAATAAAAATTGACCAAAGAGAAATCACTGTTGATCTTTTACAATCGTTCTCAAAACATTTTTGTGTTTCATCTATATATGCATTTAATGAAAGATCTCCATCCTTTTTTAGAGATTCAATTTTTTCTTTTAAGGGTTTTTCTTCACTCATATTTCAATGAACATTTATTTAATATAAAGCTTTTTCTATTTCCACATAACTCTATTCAAAGGTGTTTGATTAAGTTTCTTACCTAATTTATCCTTTAGATTATACATATCTTTCTCATCTGTCCAGATAAAGAACCAGTTTTCATTTTCTCCACATAGTCTTTCATATTCTTTTATTTTTGCTTCTTTTTTCTTATTATAATTTTCTTCATCTATTCCAAAGTGTTCAATGATTATCTGAATATCTCCATTACAGATAATAAAATCTGGACGATATTCCTTATCATTTAAGTAAAGACAGGTTTCATATTGAGATTTAAGTCCATTTGCTTCAAAAAAGTATAAAAGTAATAATTCAGATTTAGATTTTACTTTTTGCCCATTAAAATAGAATTTGCCTTCAAATTTTTCTCTAAAATCAGTTTCTTTTTTCCCTTTAACATAAGTTATTTGTTTTAATTTCTTTTTTTGTTCTTGCTTTTCTTTCCAGTGCTCTTTACAAAGATAATGGTTTTCTGGTACCTTTACCCCGCAAACTTCACATGTTGGTTTTTGTTTTTCTTTTTGATTACAATCAAAACAAAGGTTAAACCAAGATTTTTTAGGATTTCCACAATTTGGACAAATTGTTTTAGACATTTTATCTATTTCTAGTTAGCTTCCCCCATTTTTAATTCTTACTAAATTCCCAAAAACCCAACATCCCCCGCGCCTCAACCAATTTAACCCTTTTAACATTTTTCAAAACAAAACCATATTTTCCCCACGAAGAATCAGCCAAATGCTTCTCTCTATCCTTCTTATGCTCCCCGTTATTTTCATATTTCTTAACATCTACTAAATCAGCTTCACCAACAATTACCCCAACAGGCAATTTATCAAAACCAAATCTTTTCATAGCTTCAGTATCTGGAATTTTAGAAGCATGAATTAAAAACCTCCCTCTAAATTTAGTATTCCAATTTCTGAGTTCAATAGTTTTCTTTCCAGAAACAATTAATTCTGCAAAGGGCTGTTTAAGTGATAGGGCTTTCATTTTTTATTTCAAAATTTAAATGTTTAACCAGTCAGTTTTAAAATCTGTATAACCCACTCTCTTTAATCTCCCAAAAGTATGAATAACTTCAACACCTAGCTTAACTTTTTTATCCTTCAGAATATCTTCAAATTCTTTTGCACTAAAATCTTTAAATATTTCACAACTCCAAGAAGAATTAGGTTCCACATGCCTCCTTCTAACAAAATCTGTAGTATCAAAGACCCTATTTCCAAACAAAAGAACTATATTTTCTATTGTTGTTGAACGATTACCTTTGTTTCTTATTGAAAACCAACAGGTAATTGCCTCAGTTTTTGTTCGGTCTCTTTTATCATCTCTTGTAAAACTAACCCTATCAAGAATAATTTTTGAACGAGAATTAATTATATGCCAAACAAAACTAATAATCCCAGTAATTGCTCCAATACTTCCTATTATAATAGAAATTAATGAGAAGGATAATTTGTAAGGCATATTTTATTAATAAAGTGAGGATATAAAATTGTTTCTGTTTAAAAAAATAAATTGGGGCACTAAGCCCCTAAAAATAAAGAAAAATACGTGATTCACAAAATGTTTACTTAAAAGATTTAAAAATAAGTGCCACAAAACCAATTATTCCTCCGAAAAGGAAAACTAGTCCAATAGGGAGCATTACTCCTGTAGAATCACTTGGACTTGTACTTAAAAAAAGTATTCCAGCAACAATTAAAATAAGACTTCCTCCAATACTCAATTCATTTTTTACCATATCAAAAATTACCTCCTTTCACCTGTTTTTTTACAGATGACAAAACACTTATAAAGAACAATTCACTAAAATCCTTGTATAAAAGAGGAAGCAAATTATTTTCATAATATTTTTCTGTAACGCTAGCTAAACTAATATAATTTCTAATAACTAAAAGGTATATTTTATTACACATCTTTCTTTTAACAAAATGGAGCAAAGAAATCACCCTATTTCTATCCATTATTGATAAATTTCAATAGTTTAAACCTTTTATAAGTTTTATGAAAGCCCAAAAAAACCAACACATCCCCCTCCCCAAAACATATAAAAACATCTTCCCCTTCTTCCTTATATTAGTTAATTAAAATGGAACCATTATTACTTGCAGGAACACTCGGCGGAATTGGTGGTTTAACTCGTGGTGTTGTTGGTTTACTCAAAGCATTATCCTTGAGAAGAAGAATTCTATGGCCATATTATATTATAACTGTTCTTGTTGCCTTAATCATAGGTGTCTTTGTTGGAATCATATTTGATTTTGATCCACGACTAAGCCTACTTGCAGGTTATGCAGGTACAGACATCTTAGAAGGCCTATACAAAAGCTTCAAAGTAGACAAAGTGTATGTGAGGAAGAAATGATTAAAATGGAACAGACAAAAGAAACTAAAGGTCTAGGGGGATGGTTAACCATATGGCATATAATTTTGTGGGGAGGATTATTAACTTATTTCTATAATTCTGTTGAAAGTGTCATGGATATTTTTGGTTATTCATTATATAATATTGGTTCTATTAATACATTTAATTTTATCATTCCAATATTATTTCTTTTACACCTTGTTATGATATATCTCTTTTTAACTAAAAATACAAATTTTAAAGTATTTGGAATAATTTATCTTTGGTCAGCAAATATTGTATTGGGTTTGTTAATTTTTATGGATATAGGGGTAATAGGATCTATTATATGGTTAATAATTTCAATAATTTTAACACTTTATCTAAAGAAATCTATTAGGGTAAGAAATACTTTCATAAATGGAAGACAAATTATCAAATTAAAACAATAAAATGCCAAAAATAACAATAAATCTTGATGAAGATGTTACTAAAATTCTTAAGAAAAAAGCTAAGACAAATCTATTAACTCTCAGAGAGCAAATAGAAGATATTCTGAGAAAAAGTGCTGTGAGGTCAAAAAGAAGTCAAGGATATCAAAGCATAAAGACTAATGATAAGCTTATTTCAATGTTTTCTAGGGAAAGAAGAGGAAGGAAGAAAAAGAAGTGATTATTCTAACACCTTTCTTCCAAACATTCACCTTTTTTTGATCTTCTTTGAAATGAAGAAAATCCAAGACCAAGAAGATGAACAAGTATTAACCCTGTACCAAAAAATGCACGTTCAAAAGCTCTTTCTTCTATAATTTCTAACTCTGACCCATATTTTTTAAATTTAGGCATTTTTTCAATTTTATCTTCTCTTGATTTTATCTCCTCTCTTAATGTATAAACAGTTTGCACATTATGTCTAACATTGAAATAAGGATTATTTTCTAAATTTAATAAATCATTATTTAGTTGTTCAATACCAGAATTTAAGGCAAAATATTGTTTATAATTATTAGATATTGTTGGAAGTTGAGGAAAAAAAGAACCCAATATCATTCCAACACCAATTGCAGGGCCTAAATAAGGTATAATGCCAAATATTTTTTTCATATTAAATAAGATATTTTGTTGTTTAAAAGTATTTATATTGTGTAGAAATTCCACACTATTATCAAAAGAAACCTAAAAAAGAATCCCCTTACCCAATACAATTTGCCATATCAAAGCAATTGCTAATAAAACAAAGGGTATGATATATGTTGTCGTGTTATAAACATTTTTTCTCTTAAATTTAAATCCTAGTTTTTCCAAATATACAGCATGGAAAGTAGTATATTGGTCTTTTCCAAACTGAGCTCGTGTTAGAATACATTGCTTAAACATCCTATCTTGAATCGTAAGAACAACAAAACCCAAAAGTATTAATTTCCAACTAAACAAAAATGGTGAGAGATATATCATTATAGTAATTATTAAATGTGCCCAAAATATAAAACCAAATAAGTTAACTTTTTTCTGAACCATAAGTAAAATAGAAATTTAGGAGTTTATAAAACCTTTTCTAGCTTACTTCCATCACCACTATCTAGAATAATATATCCTTTCTTCTTCAACTTATCTCTAATAACATCTGCTTTTTTCCATTCCTTAGCTTTTCTCAACTTATTTCTTTGATTAAATAATTCTTTAATATCTTTGGAAATCATAATCTTTTTTTCTTTCTTTAATAAATCTAATCCAAAAACCTCATCCATTTTCTTAATAGCTCTAAACTTCCCATCAGCTTTCGGATCTCTAATCATTTTCCATAAAGCTTGCAAAGCATTTGGCATGTTAAAATCATTATTAATAGCTTTTTCAAATTCTTCTAAATATTTTTTATTAACTTCCCCATCATCTTCCAAATCACCAATAATCTTCTTCAATCTATTATATGCCTCTTTAGATTTTCCTAAAATTTCAAGAGAAAAATTCAAAGGTTTTCTATAAAGTGTTGTCAAACAAAAATACCTAAACACAAGAGAATCAAATCCTTTTTCTTCAAGATCTGATAATGTATAAAATCCTCCTTTGCTCTTAGAAATCTTTTCTCCATGAGCTAATAACCAAGCAAAATGCACCCAATATTTTACCCAAGGTTTTTTTCCAAAACATGTTTCACTCTGAGCAATTTCATTAGTATGATGTATTTGAATATGATCTTGTCCACCTGTGTGAATATCAAACTGTTTTCCAAGATATTTAGTAGCCATTGCAGAACATTCTAGATGCCAGCCAGGATATCCAACACCCCAAGGAGATTTCCATTGTTGCTGTCTTTTTTCATTTTTTTTAGAAAATTTCCAAACAGCAAAATCAGTAGGATTCATTTTTTCACCCATATTAACTCTTTTACCTGCTTGTAGTTCATCTATATTTGTTCTACCTAATTTTCCATATTCTTTTAATTTAGAAGTATCAAAATATATTCCATCAGAAGTTTTGTAGGTATATCCTTTCTTTTCAAGAATCTTAACAAGTTCAATTTGTTCTTTAATATGTTTTGTAGCCCAAGCCCAAACTTTTGGTTCAATTATATTAAGTTTCTTCACATCTTGTTTAAATAATTTAAAATAATGTTTAGCAATTTCAGAAGCTTTTTTCCTTTCTCTTTTCGCAGCTATTTCCATTTTATCCTCACCAGTGTCTTTATCACTTACAAGATGGCCTACATCTGTAATATTAATTACATGTTTAACATTATATCCATTATAAGTTAAAACCCTTTTCAAGATATCTGAAGAAATATATGTCCTCATATTTCCAATATGTTGATTCCAATAAACAGTAGGACCACAAGTATACATTCCAACTTGATTTTTTTTCAAAGGAACAAATTTATCAATCCCATGACTCAAAGTATTCTTAAATCTAATAACACCTTTTTTATTCATAGTTATTATATCTATAACATACTTTTATATTTTACTTTTTAGAATGAATTTTATAAAGCTCAAAAAATAAACCCTTTTTCTTAATTAATTCATTAAAATTACCTTTTTCAATAATTTTACCTTTATTCATAACAAGAATCTTATCAACATTCTTTAATGTGGAAAATCTATGCGCAATAATTAAAATTGTCTTCTTTGTTAATTCTCTTTCTAATTGTTTTTGAATATTATTTTCTGTTTTACTATCTAGGTGAGAAGTTGCTTCATCTAAAATTAATATGTCTGAATTTTTGTAAATTGCTCTAGCTATTCCTATTCTTTGTCTTTCTCCACCACTAATTTTATATCCTTTTTCTCCAAGCAATGTTAAAATGCCTTTTGGTAATTTTTTAATCACTTTATCTAATGCAGAGATTTTAATCACCTTATTTAATAATAGAGAATCTTTTTTTAAACTAGAAATAGTAATATTTTCTGCTAAAGTTATATCAAACATTTCAGAATCTTGAAGCACTGCTGTGATATTATGAGTAATAGAACTATGTTTAAATTTATTTATATCCCTTCCATCAATATAGATTCCCCCACTTTGAATTTTAGATAATCCTAAAAGCAATTTAGTAATTGTTGATTTTCCACAACCAGATCTTCCAACAATACCTATTTTTTCTCCTCTTTTTATGACTAAGTTTAAATTATCTAAAATTAATTTTTTTCTATATTTAAAAGATACATTTCTAAATTCTATTTTTTCCCAATTTTTAGGAATTTCTAATAATTTAGAAGATTCTCTATCAAAAATCTTCTTACCTAAAATAGTCATTAATCTACCAGTGCTAGTTTTAATTTGAATATACAAGTTTACAGTATGACTAACTCTATTTAGAGATAATCTTAATTTATTAAAATAAGTTGTAAAAACTAAAATTGATCCAAGAGTAATTGATTGAGAAACAAAATCATAACCTACAATTAATAAAAATAAAGCAGAACCTATTGCTGCAAAAGATTGAGTAACTACCATTTTCATTTTACCTGTTTTTTTAGCATTAAACCAAATTTTGTAATATTGTTCTTCATATTTCTTAGTAGATTTTTTAAATACATTTTTCAGACCAAGTGATTTCACAGATAAAATATTTGAAGCAGATTCATGAATTTTACCACTAACTTTTTCAGAAATTTTATGCATCTCCTCTGTCCAATAACTTAATTTTTTACTATAATATCTTTCTATTAATAAAAATATAAAAATATAACCAAGAGCAAATAATGCATATTGCAAACCTAAAACAAAAAAGATAGCTAAACTTCCAAAGATTCCCATCGTAATAATTATTAAATGATTGTTTGTAAAATCAGAAAAAAAGCTATAAATATAATGCCCTCCATAATTAATTTTTTGAATTTTAGAACCTGTATCTTCTTTTTCATGCCATTTAAGTTCTAAATCCATTAATCTAGACATGGATAACTCTCTTACTCTTTTCCTGGTTTTAGCACCTATAATACTACAATTCATTTTTGACCACATTCTAATCAAAACTTGTGAAACACCTATAACTCCAATTAAAATAACTAAAATATAAAACCTCATTAACTCCTGACCTGTTTCATAGGTAGTAAAGAAATCAATTGTCATACCTAAGAGAAATGCAATTGCAAAAGGTCCAATTTCAGATAAAGCCCTGATAAATACAAAAAAACTAAATTTTAATTTGTTTCCTTCTAGAAATTTCCAAATATCTTTTAAAAAATTAGTATTCCCATAATTTTTCTTATTATTTTTATCCACTTTTGTATTACTTTAAAATATGACCTAAAGTATTTAAATGTTACTATAGGGTGATAACACCTACCCAAAGGTATTTAAATACCCCTTCCTTAGGATTATTGTAATTTTAGAAGTCTAAATATTTATATATCTTTTATAACTCTTATTTCTATGATTATAGAAGATCTTGATCATGAGATAGAAAATTTAGAATTAGATTCAAGAGAAGCTGATGATATAGAGATTCCTGCAGAACTTGATAAATTTTTAAAATAAATCTTTTTATAAACTATTTTTTTACTAAAAACCAATCTTTTTATACCATCAAATCTAAGGAATATTAGTTAGGAGGTTTTTACATGCGGAGATGGCACAGCGGTTACTGCAGTCGGCTGCAACCCGACTTTTCCTGGGTTCGAATCCCAGTCTCCGCTTATAATATTAATTTTAAATAGGTAGAAAAAAGTCGTGAAATTTATTCACTTAAAAACTCTTTAAATTCATTCATCTTAAACAGATGACATGAAGAAGATTCAGAAACATGATCATACATTTTAACACCATTTTTATCTTTATTGGCATTTTTAGATAATATTTCATAAGCTTTATCTATTTTGTTAAAGTGGTATGACCAAACAGTATTTTCATCTTTTTGAATATTAAGTAAATAATGTTTAGATCCAAAAGTAGCACTCACAATATCTTCTGGTATTTTATCTGTCAATACTAAAACATATGCTTTACTTAATTTATCTGGTAGTTCATTCATTGTAATTTAATCATTTTTATTTAGTTTATAAATCTTTTGTTTTGTTACTACTCATAGATAAAGAAAATGGCCCCGAAGGGATTCGAACCCTCGACACCTGGATTGCTTCCCCAGAAGTACCTATAGGGTAAAAGTCCAGTGCTCTAACCAGGCTGAGCTACGGAGCCATTAAGTTAAAGAGAATTATTTACTTTATAAAGTTTTTACTAGTTCTATTTAATCAAATCTTTCAACTTCTTCTCAAAGTTTTCAGCAGATGTAGCTCCCATAAATTGATGAACCTGTTTTCCATCTTTAAACAAAACAAAATTAGGTATAGATACCACTTTAAATTTTTGTGCTAAATCTTGGTTAGAATCAATATCAACTTTTGCAATTGTAACTTTTCCTTCAAATTTCTTACTTAATTCATCTAAAATAGGATGCATCATTTTACAAGGCATACACCAATCTGCAAAAAAGTCAACCAATACATAACCTTTTTTAACAAAATCGTCAAATTCTCCAGAAGATATTTCTTTAATTTTATTTTCCATTTTTATTTATGATTAATATTATTTATAAACATTTACAATGTTAAGCTAGTAACACTTTTTTACAAACCAGTACTTCCAAAACCACCCTCTCCTCTAGAAGTTTCAGATAATTCTTGAATTTCCTCAATTTCAGGATGTTCAACTTTTTGGATTAATATTTGTGCAATTTTTTGACCTTTTTTTATTTCAAATGCTTCCTCAGAAGTATTTAGTAAAATTATTTTATATTCTCCACGATAACCTGCATCCATAACTCCTGCCATTGTTTTTATTCCTGATTTAAATGCATGACCTGATTTATCCCAAACAAGAGCAACATAACCTAAAGGAAGTTCAACAGAAATACCTGTTCCAACCCCAATTCTTTTTCCAGGATTAATAATTACATCTTCACTAGAATAAATATCCATACCTGCATCACCTTCATGAGCATAGGAAGGAATAATTGCATCAGGATTTAACTTCTTTATTTTAATATTCATTTTTCTTTAAAACTTTTCCATTATTTAAATCTTCTCAAAATCTAACTATAGTCATTAGTAATTTATAACCAAACCATATCAAGATTAACCAATATATGAGTGACCATGATAAATTAAACATCCAAGCAATTAGTAAATAAAATCCACAAAAACCATCAATAATACTCATCCCATCTTTGAAAACAAAACCTTTTCCAAGTAAATAAACAACAGACATTAAAACTAATTGAAAAGCCACATTATGATTAAAATGAAGTAAGGTTAAACTAGCAAATGAAATCAAATCTAAAACTAATAATATCCAAGTTATCATTTTAATTAATCACATTTAGAATGACCACATTCGGTACAAGAAAGACATCCTTCTTGATAAATTAAATTATCAGAATCACATTCTGAACATGTTTGTCCTTTTTTAGCTCTCGTACCATCTGCAATATATCTTTTTAATGTTCTCTTAACACCTGCTTTCCAAGAAGTTATATCTTCACTATCAAAATTTAATGAATCTATTAAATCTATTACACTATTAACAGTCATACCATGTCTTAAAACACCTGAAATTAATTTAGCATAATTCCAAAACTCTTTATTAAATTGATGAGACAAACCACCAATTGTATTATTATAACCATATTTATCTCTATAATTAAAATCATATCTTGCATTTCCTTTTTTATCTCTTATCTTAATTATTTTACCTTTCTTAATAGATATAGGAATTGGAAACATTTCATCATCAACCATTCCTGTAAATATTTCATAAGGATGCCCATTGTTTAATCCAACAAATGCAACCCATTTTTCATCACCATTATTAAATCTTTGAATTTCAGCATCAAGGATTTCAGGTCTTTTAGCTAGAGCTAAATCTATTTTTTCTTCTTTTTTATTAGAAATTAAAACACCTTCTCTAGAACCATCTCTATAAACAGTTATTCCCTTACAACCTTCTTTCCAACCAGTTATATATAATTTATTAACCAATTCTTCTGAAGCACTATTAGGAATATTAATTGTAACACTAATAGAATGCTCAACCCATTTTTGAATAGATCCTTGCAATTTAACTTTAGCAAGCCAATCAACATCATTTGAAGTAGCTTTATAATAAGGAGTTTTTTTAATAATTTCACTTAATTCTTCATCATTTAATTTTTTTATTTCACTTATATTATAATTATGCATTTTTAACCAAATTTCAAATTTAGGATGAAAAACATTATATTCTTCCCAAGAATCTCCAACAGAATCCACAAACGCAATTTTAATATCTTTATCATTTGGATTAACTTTTCTTCTTCTTTTATAACTAGGTAAAAATACAGGTTCAATACCTGAAGTAGATTGAGTCATTAAACTAGTTGTACCTGTGGGAGCAACTGTTAACAAAGAAATATTTCTTCTACCATGTTCTTTCATTTCTTCTTCAAGTTCAGGAGCATGTTTAAAAATTCTTTTCATAAATGGATTATTTTTTTCTCTTTCAAAATCATAAATTGGAAATTTTCCTCTTTCTTTAGCAAGTTTTACAGAAGACCTATAAACTTCTATTGCAAGAGTTTTATGAATTTTTGTTGAAAAGTCAATTGAATCCTCACTTCCATATCTTAAATTCAAGGCAGCTAACATGTCTCCTTCAGCTGTTATTCCTATTCCAGTTCTTCTTCCCTGAAGTGTTTTGTTTTGAATATTTTTCCAAAGACGTACTTCTGTTTTCTTTATTTTCTCATCTTCAGGATCATTTTCAATTTTTTTTAAAATATTTTTTATTTTTTCAATTTCTAAATCCACAATATCATCCATTATTTTATGAGCATAATGTGCATGTTGTTTAAATAAAGGAAAATCAAATTCAGCCTCATCTGTAAAAGGATTTTTAACATAACTGTATAAATTTAAAGATAATAATCTACAACTATCATAAGGACATAATGGAATCTCTCCACAAGGATTTGTTGAAGTTGTTTCAAATCCAAGATCTGCATAACAATCTGGAATAGATTCTTTCTTAATAGTATCCCAAAATAAAACACCTGGTTCTGCAGACTTCCAAGCATTATGAATTATTTTATTCCATAATTTTTTTGCATTAATTTCTTTTTTTATTTGAGGATTATTTGAATTAACAGGAAATTGTTGAGTATATTTATTTCCATTTTTAAGAGCTTTCATAAATTTATCATCAATTTTTACAGAAATATTTGCACCAGTGACTTTACCTTCAGTCATTTTAGCATCTATAAAGTTTTCAGCATCAGGATGTTTAATTTCTAAACTTAACATTAATGCTCCCCTTCTACCACCCTGAGCAACTTCTCTAGTAGAATTAGAATATCTTTCCATAAAAGGAACAATTCCTGTAGATGTTCGAGCACTGTTCAATACCTCACTATTACTAGGCCTTATATGTGTTAAATCATGTCCAACACCCCCTCTTCTTTTCATTAATTGTACTTGTTCTTCGTCTATTTGAATAATTCCACCATATGAATCAGCCTCATTTCCTATAACAAAGCAATTAGATAATGAAACAATTTGTTTATTATTTCCAACACCTGAAAAATTACCTCCTCCAGGAACAATATATTTGAACTTATCAATTAAATCATAAACTTCATCTTCACTAAGAGGATCTTCATAATTAGATTCAATTCTTGCAATTTCTGATGCAAGTCTTCTATGCATATGAGAAGGATTCAATTCGTAAAAATTTCCCTTAGCATCTTTTAAAGCATATTTATTCATCCAAACATTACCTGCTAACTCATCACCATCAAAATATTTTACAGCACTTTTAAGAACATCTTCATTAGAATATATTTTTTCCAAATCAAGTTCCTGACTCATTTTATAATTCTTTCAACTCCTTTTTAAATTCTTTAACATCTTGAAAATCTCTATAAACAGAAGCAAATCTAATATAAGCTACATGATCTAACTTTTTAATTTTCCTCATAATTAGTTCTCCAACAACAGAACTATTAATTTCTTTTTTCCCCTTTCTTCTCAATGTTTCCTCTATTTCATTAATCATTTTTTCTATTTTTTCTTTTTTAATAGGCCTTTTTTCAAATGCTTTTTGAACACCTTTCTCTAACTTCTCTCTATTAAATTTTTCTCTGCTTTTATCCTTTTTGATGATGTAAAATATACTTTGGCCTATCTTCTCATATGTTGTAAATCTTTTTTTACATTTAACACACTCCCGTCTTCTTCGAAAACCTTCGGGAGAAATTCTTTTGTTTGTAACGCGAGATACATCATGCGCGCAATATGGACATTTCATCTTATTAAATAACACTCGATATACAACATATTGTATATTTAAAATCCTCAACCCCTCTTAATTGTACAAGTGTCTAATAGCAAAACCAATTCTTTATTTAAAGTTTTATCTCTACTAAAATATACAACGCAGAAAATTAAGAAAAACTCTATATTTTTAAACTCAAAAACCTTTAATTAATTATTAAAAATGGCAGGCGATATCACTTCACTTATCTCAACAAGTTTAGGAATTCCAGTTTGGGCTGTAGCTTTTATGTTTATATGGTCTTTAGTATGGAAAGCACTAGCATTATGGAAAGCAGCCAGACAAAATAGCCCTATATGGTTTATTGCATTGCTTATCTTCAATACCTTAGGTATCTTACCAATATTATATATTTACATTTTCTCAAAGATGAAGAGAAAGAAGAAAAAGAGAAAATAGTTCTCAGTATCTAAATTCTTTTAAAGTAAAATTACTCAAGTTTACTATGGTAAAAAATGTAGACGACGCGGTTCTTGAATTAGAACAAGTAAAAAAATTTAAAGATAGTTCACTAGAAGTTATTGGATACATATTAATGGATAATCCAATGGGTGATCAAAGGAAAGTGAATAGTCAACATAAAATAAATAAAAAAAGATTATTAGTATATTGGGCTAATTTTTTAGAATTAAAAAAAGAATTTCCTAATTCAAAATATTTAGAAAAAAGTATGAATGAACTAGACAATAAAGCAAAAGAATTCTTACCTTCAGAAATTTACGAAAACATTTATAAGCTCAATTAATTCCTTAAACTTTCTCGATAATCTCTAATACATTTCTCCATTTCAGCTTTTTCTGTTGGAGCATCTGCATTCCATAAAGAACAAACAGGTTGAAATTCACACCAATTACATAATCCTGATTTTTTAGGTGGGAATTCTGTTGTAGATTCAATTGTATCAATAAGTCCAATAATTTCTTTTTTCAAATCTTCTAATTGTTCATTTGTTCTTCTAGATTCTATTCTTCTATTAAATGCTAAATAATGCCAAACAAGAATCACTTCTTTATCCTGTCCAAATTGATTCTTAATTCCTATTGAATAAAGTGCCAACTGTTTATCTTTCTCAACTTTTCCAGGAAGTGGTAAGGAATTAGCTGTTTTATAATCATGAACTTCATATCTCTCTTCTTCTAAATTATAAACTAATCTATCTATGAATCCTTGAAGTCTATATTTTCCCTCCTCATCCATATCAATCATAACTTTCTTTTCAATATCAATTGTATTATCATTAAATGGCTTATGTTTCATATAATAACTAACTAAAAATTGTAGTCCTTTATTGAAATAATCTTCTTTTGTTAAATTCTTTCTAACAATTTTAATAGTATCTTCCCATTTAGAAGTCCATTGATTTCTATAATAGATTAAAGCATCATCTAATTCAGGAATCTTTCCAAATCCAACCTCTGTGTAAAGCCATTCCAAAGTTTCGTGCACAACTTTTCCAAGATGTGTTTCAACAGTCTTTTCAAAGGGTGTTCTAATTTTGTCTAGATATCTATACTTGAACATCTGTGGGCATGTTTCAAATGTGTTTAGTCGTGAGTGTGAATATATTGTCATAGTATCCTCTTTAAATTAAGTTTAGAACAAAGTATAAAATTTACAATTCTTTATAAGATTGTTGGTGATTTCAATCACAAATCATGCCCCAACCAATTAATCTCCAATGACCATTAACATTTCTTGCTAAACCTATTTGATCATGTTTCAATGGAACTACAGGAATATTCAGACTCAACTCAGCTTTATCCTTATCAATTTTTTCAACAATACCTACACTAATAGTTGTACAAACACTTAACATTAACATTTCTTTTGTTTTAAGTTTTTCAACTTTTTTATGACCATCTTCTCCAAAGATTTCATCAAATAATTCATATTTTATTTTTAAATTATGTTTAATTTCAGGAAGATTTCCTTTTGTAGAGACCAAACAACCTGTAAGTGAATCTGTTTTAGTTAAATAAGGATCAAGTTCTGTTTCAATAGAAATACTGGCACCTGGAAAAACTTCTTTTACAGATTCGCTTCCCTTATGAAGTGAAATTATTTTTGTTGTTAAAGATTCATAATTAATTTGGTGTGCCTTTTTACTAACAATACCTGGTTTTATTTCTATTTCATCACCAACTTTTAATTTTCCCTTTTTCAAGATTCCACCTAATACTCCACCATTTAATTTAACAATTTCTTTTCCAGGTTTATTAATATCAAAACTTCTAGCAACTAAAAAAACAGGATCAGATTTAATATCTTTTTCAGGAATTGTTAATTTTGTAATTGCTTCTAATAGTTTCTCAATATTTACACCTTGTTGAGCAGATATAGGAATAATAGGAGCATCTTCAGCAATCGTTCCTTTAACAAAATCTTTTATTTCTTTATAATTTTCAAGTGCTCTTTTTTTATCTACAAGATCTATTTTATTTTGTACAATAATTATATTTTTTATTTTCTTTGCTTGTAATGCAATAAAATGTTCTCTTGTTTGAGGTTTAATACCTTCATTTGCTGCCACCAATAAAATAGCTGCATCCATTGTAGCAGCTCCACTTAACATTGTAGCCATCAGCATTTCATGTCCAGGCGCATCTATAAAACTAATATATCTCAAAGCCTTTCCTTTACCTTTAGTATTGTATGTTTCACCATCTTTGGAAATAATAACATCTGCATAACCTAATTTAATAGTAATTCCTCTTTTCAATTCTTCTGAATGAGTATCTGTAAACTTACCAGTAAGTCTGCTAAGCAATGTTGTTTTACCATGATCAATATGTCCAACAACTCCAATATTTAGTTCAGGAATTTCATTTACCATGAATTATGATAATAGAATCAGTTTTTTAAGGTTTGGGTTTAGTTTAAACCCCTATCTCTTACTCTAAAATCTTTATTAAAAGGATAATTTATAATAGTTTTTCCTATAATACCTAAAAGAATATCCATAACCTATTTTTTGAGAAGTATTAAATTTAGATTTTTCTAATTCTATCTGATTATTAAAAAATTCAATTACTCCAATAAGATATGGATAAGATTGGGAAATTTTATCTCTCAGTTTAATTTAAGTTTTTCAGAAATTTTTTCTTCACTTTAATTAAATCCTAATATCTTTGATAAATTTTTCAAAGTTGTCTGATTAAAACCATCACCAGGTATTAGAATTTCATATTTTTTAGCAATATCTCTAGCTTTTTCAATATCATTACCATAAAATAAAGCATGATAATCCTTATTTGCATCTATAACAATTTGAATTTTATTTTTAGGAATTCTATTTCCCCTACGACCCATTTCTCCCAACATCTTAAATTTAGGTTCATCTCTATACATTAATTCTTTTTTACCTTGTCCTAAAATGCCTAAAACAGGTGCAACTAAGAAAATATCTTTTTTATTTTTATATCTATTATTCATAATATGAATAAAAATTTTCACTTTATAAATCTTTCTATTAGTATTCTCTTAGAAGTAGTAACACTATTCCTTCTTAAGCTCTTCAGGTTTTGCGTCTTCAACAGGCTCTTTTTCAGCTGAAATTTCTTCTTTAGGAACTTCAGCAACTTTTTCTTCTTTAGCAGCTTCTTCAGCACCTTCAACTAACTTTTCTTCAAAATCAGCTTCTTCTTCAGGATCAGCTTTTTCAACCTTTTTTTCTTCTTTTTTAGGTTCTTCTTTAATTTCTTCCTTCACAGCTTCTTCTTTCTTAGGCTCTTCAAGCTTTGTTTCTTCAACTTTAGCTTCAATAGGTTTTTCAGCCTTTATTTCTTCTTTTGCAGCCTCTTCTTTCTTCACTTCTTCAGGCTTAACTTCTGCCTCTTTAGGTTTATTTTGGTCTGGGAAAGCTTCTGACAAAGTTTTCGCACCAGTCTTGAGAACTGTTAAGTTGATTTGAGATATTGCAGGAGATATAATTACTCCTCTCATAGTTTTTCTTAATCTAAGGCCTTTTGGATTAGTATTAGAAGTCTTTTTCTTACCTTCTTTTCTAGGTTTTTTTTTCATCCCTTTTTGATAAGAGGTGAATAAAACTTTCTTTAAACCAACACCTTCAACATCTTTATGAGAAGTAAAACCTGATTTATCACTTGTACCTGTAATTTCTAATTCATATCCTTCTAAAGCAGGAAGAATTTCCTTTCCATCAAATTTATCATGAAGTGATTTCCCAATTAAATCTTCACTTTCTAATTCCAACTTGTAAGTCTTTCCACTTTTATCAGATATATTTATCTTAAATACCATGTTACTAACTAATCGAGAAATCTATTTTTAAACCTTATCATTAATGTTTTTATAAGTAAATTGCAAGAATGATCAATATAACTGCAATAACAAATTCCCAAGCAGCTATTTTTGTCACACTCTTTACATTTTTACACATCTTCTTGAAGCCCATCTTTTTACAAATCTTAACAGATTGTTTTGTAAAAATCAATCCAAAAAGACTTTCAGCCAAAGCAAGAACACCTATCACCCATAAAACAATATTTAATGTTTCCATGTTTTATTTAAGAAGAAGAACTTTATAAAACTAATCACTAATCTTTCTCAAAACTTCTTCAACCTGATTTTCAAGTTCTTCAATAGTTTCATTATTAGTTAATTTAAAATCAGATCTATTAATACATTCTTTTAAATTTATTTTGTGAACTTCTTTTGTAGTTATTTCTCTTTCCTCATCTGCAGCAAATTCTTCAAAAGTTCTATTATCTGTTTCATTACCTCTTTGAATTATTCTTTTATATCTAAGATTCATATCTGCATCAACAGAAATAAGATAAAAATTTTCTTTCTCTTTTAATTTTTCAACTTCCCCCACATTTCTTATACTTTCTATAATTGAATTTCCTTCTTTTTCTTTTGCAAGAGAATATAATTTTTCAACAATATAACTAGGATGATGATTTTTTCTTAATTCATTCGCAATTAAAACCATGTTATCTCTATTAATTTCAAGATTTCTTTTTCTTATTACTTCATTTAAAAATTCTCTAACAGAAAAATGATGAAATCCTTTTTTCTTTAAGCAATTAACAATAGTTCCTTTTCCAGCTCCAATTGTTCCTGTTATTCCTATAATCATTTTTTTGTAAGCTTTTCCAAAGCACCTAATGAATACATTTTAACATTATCTCTAATTTCATATTTAGGATTATTTAGATCTTTTTTTGTAAACCATCTACATCCATCACTTTTCTCTGTTTCTGAAAGAATAAGTTTATCAGTATCAGTAGTTGCAAAATAAATTAAAGTGACATGTTCGTGGGAATCATTAATTCTATGTCTATTCATAAATTGAGAAGGAATTAATTCCTTGTAGTTTTCATTCTTAGATAATTTATATTGGTTTTCATGATATAATTCAATATCTAATCCCACCTCCTCTTTAACTTCACGAATTGCAGCTTCGTTTGGATCTTCATCCAATTCAATATGTCCTCCAACACTTAACCAAAATCCATATTTATCATGTTTTCTTAATAAAATTTTATTATTATAAATAATATAAACTTCAGAAGTAAAATCAATTTTATCATGAATGTGGGGCATATAAGTTAAGAATTATCAAATTATTATAAATATATATGTTTTACTTAATCACATTCACTAATTAAAATTAAAATCGTAAGGTAGAATTCTAAATACTTAAAATTAAATCTTGATTAATAGTTGGGAGGGATTCGCCAATTTCTCTCTTTGAATCATTATACATTTTACCTTTTTGTACAATTGACTCTAAAATCGGTCTTGATAAGGACCAAGCTTTCACAATTTCCAACCTTCCATCATCAATATAGTTTTGATATTTTTTAAGAAATTCTAATGTAGTATTTGATTCGAAATAATCACGGTAAAAAATTTTATCCTGATTTAATTTAAAAACATCTCCCCTTTGTTTAAACTGCCCCAAAACAAACCACTCTGGAACATAAATTTGGTGGTTAACATCAAGAAGATTCAAATTGCCAGAAGCATATATTCCAAAAAGTCGCAATTTACTAATTTTTGGTTTTATTAAAAATGCATTTTCATTTACCATATTGGTTTTAGAATAGTTGGAAGTTTTTTAAAGATATATATACTCTACCAATCACATTCCCCATTCAGATTTCTTTTCTCTTTTTATCTCAGCTATTTCTTGTAACAAACTAATTTCTTTTGAAGATAGTAAATCTTTATTTTTCTTGAAATTTTTAAATTGAGATTCTGAAAGACTTGAATATAAAAAACTCCTATTTTTTAATTTCCTTTCAAAGTTTGTTCCAGGAATTGAAATTGCAACTTCCAAACCTTCCATTGCATCATCAACAGCTTTATTTTCAGATTGAATATTTTTAATTCTTCCTTGTTTTTCATCTTTCTCATCGATTAAATTGAGATTTTTAATCAATTTTCCTGTTTCAATTCTAACTCCAAAAATCGCAGGACTAGTATTTCTAAAAACATGTTGAGGTAATATTTTTAATTTACATAAAGTTGTCAAGCCCATAATTCTTTTCTTTTCAATTTCTTTTTTCTTTTCAATTCTAAACTCAACCAAATCATCTATTAACTTATAGACAACTTCGTGAGTAATTATTTTAATCTTTTTCTTAAGTTCTTTTATTTCTTCATCAACTTCAACATTAAATCCAACAATTATTGCATCTAAAGGATTTATATCTAAATTAGCTTTTGCAGAAATTAAATCAGATTTACTTATCTTTCCAATACCTGCCTTAACAACAGGAATATTACTTTGACTAAGCATAACTAATAATGCTTCCAAACTTCCAAGAGAATCAGCTTTTGCAATTATTCCTTGTTTAGCTGTTTTAATATTATCAGAAATTTCTTTTTTGAATTTTTCTTTTATTTCTTCCAAATTATTTTTATAAATTTCAAAAGGCATCCCCGGTAAAATTTCTGTTTTAGAAATTAATTGAAGTCTTAATCCTGTAGAAGCTTGAGCCTTGTCAACAGGTTTAAATCTATCACACAAAGGTTGAATTTCTTCAAGTATCCTAATCTTGCTAATAATTGGCTCGCCATCAAAACTAGCTACAGCTATTTCATCTTTTTTAGAAAGTTCACCATCATATAAAATAGATTCAATATAATTTGTAGATTTTTCTTTTTTAATTTCAAGCATTACACCTTTTGCATCTTTTCCTAGTTTTAATTTGTCTGCTAAATATCTTTGAGATAATCCACATAAAACCATAATAAGTTCAGGTATTCCTTGAAGAGTTCTAGCAGAACAAGGAACAAGAGCAATATTTTGAGCAAAATCATCAATATTATAATATAAATCAGATTCAAATCCATAACTATTCAAAGAACCAATCAAAGTCATATATTTTTCATCAAATAACTGCTTAACATTATCTGCTTGGGACTCTATAGATTCTTTTAGAGGTTTATCAGACTTCATCCAACCCGAAATATTATCTATTTTATTCAATGCAATAATAAAAGGTGTTTTATTATGTTTTAAAATTTGAATAACTTCAGCTGTTTGAGGTTTTATACCGTCATTAATATCTATAACAAGAACAGCTAGATCTGCTAAACTTCCACCACGTTTACGCAAATTTGTAAATGCAGCATGTCCAGGAGTATCTATTAATAAAAATCCAGGAATAGTTAACCCAATACCAGATTTTTCAATTAAAGGACATGCATCTTTTAATTGTTCTAAAGGATAGGATGTAAATGATATTTTTTGAGTAATTCCTCCAGCTTCACCTTCTTGAACACAACTCTGTCTAAAAGTATCTAATATACTTGTTTTTCCATGATCCACATGACCAACAACAGTCACAATAGGCTTTCTTATTTTATCTGAGTTCATATATTTTCCAGAACAATTTTCTTTTTAAAGGTTAAGATTATATAGTTTAATGGGGAAAAAAGAGAGTAAATTAGAGTCTTCATTACAAATAGTACATATTCTGGATAATGAAGCACATATTAATTTCATAAGATTTTTACAAGAGAATAAATTTAAATCTGTAATAGATAAAAATATAATTCCTAGGAATTATACTGAATCTAATAAACCTGATTATCAAGAATTTAATAGCCAAGGTTTACTAATTTATATTAGAGATAAAAAAATATGGTATGTTTCTAATGATAGGTCTGATTCTCCGATATTATCTCCAAAAGAATTTGTTAAAGAGTACAAAAGATAGTATTAAAACACCTAATAAATTTTTTATTTTATCTTATGTAATATATATCTCAGAACAGATTTCTTTTTAAAGCAAATGAGCTAATTATTTTAATGTTAAACCAATTAGAAGAAGCTGTTATTAAAGTACCTACAAAAGAGGGATGTGAAACATTTGTTAATTATCTTAAAGATCAAAATTTTGCCTTTAATTGGAATAATAGAGATACAAATACTACAGATATATGGGATAAGCATAAAGATCAAACATGCATTCATTTAAGTGTCAACGAAGCAAATTATTGTAACAAAGACTTTTATACAAATCAAGGTTTCAACCTAATTTCTATAGAAACATATATGGAAAGAACAGAGAATAAAGAAGTTACTGTTTAAGCTTCTTTATTAAACAATATCTCAAAAATAATGCAAAACATTTATAAATAAGTTAAACTTAGTCCAAATAAGGATAAATAACATGGTAAATGCATTAATTAAACTTGATGAAAACACTAATAGGATTTTAAATTTAGTCAAAGCTAAATATAATTTAAAAGATAAAGGTGAAGCTGTAAACGTGGTAGTTAGTAAATTTATTGAAATGCAAAACGAACCTGAATTAAGACCTGAATTTATTGAAATGATGGGTAAAATAGAGAGGCAAAGAAGTGTTGTTGTTGAAGATTTTGCAAAAAGATATCATATAAACTAAAATGTATAATCTGGAAGTAAAAGAAGAAGCAGATAAAATATTTAAAAAATTATCTAAAAAAAATCCAAGTCAATTAAAAATAATTTCTAAAAAGATAGATAAAATAAGAAAAAATCCAAATCATAGATATAAATTTCTTAGAAAACCTCTCCAATCTTTTAATAGAGTTCATATAGATAAACATTTTGTCCTTATCTTTACAATTGATCATTCAAGAGACACAATAAAAATATATTATTTTGATCATCATGACAAAGTTTATAATTGGAAATCAAAAGACATTTAATAATAAATCTCAATATTTCTTTCTATAATCTCTAATAAGATTCCCAATTTCCTGAATTTTAACAAAACCAGCTTCAATTATAGAAATAGATTCAATAAACACACTCCCTTTAACAGCTTTCTTTTTTCTTAGTCTTTGGAAATATTTTTTATATTTTCTATTTATTGATTTTTCAATTTCCCTATTTATTGATTTTATTTTTCCTTTTGATTTGTTTTGTGGAAATGATTCTGCCATCAATACCATCATATCTTTAAGAGATTGCGTCAACTCTTTAATATCTTTCTTAGATTCTTTAGAAATAAATTCTCCGACATTTTTTGTCTGAATATATACATGACCCAGTCCACCCACAATACTTCCTAATTGTTCAAGAGCATTTGAAAGTCTAATCAAATAAGCTAATTCTTCTTGATCTTTTTCATCAAGATCTCTTTTAGAAATTTCCAGAAGAGCTTCATCAATGGTTTGATCTAGAAGCTTATTAAGAGATCTATATCTTTCCAATCTATCTAACTGTTTTGTAGAAGGTGATTTTAATAGTTGATTTGCCTTTTCCAATATTTTAGAATTAATATTTAAAGAATAAGTTAATTCATTTTTAACTAATTCAATAGCTTTCTTATTATCTTCAGGAAGTTTATTTTCAAGATATTTTGTTTTTTGTAAAATTTCTTTTTCTTTTCCAGGCACAATTCTTTTTATTAAATATTTATAAGGTGTTAGTAATACTAAGAAAATCAAGGCCATACCAATATTAAAAATTGTATGAGCATTAGCAATCTGTTGTCCTGTTCCTCCACCAATAGAAGCTACTAAAGCACTAAATGGTAATATAAATGGAATTAAGATTAAAGCTCCAACAACATTAAAAATTAAATGAGCCATGGCAACTCTTTTTGCATGTAAATTTAGCTTAAATGAAGTAAATATTATTGGTAAAGTAGAACCTATATTCGCTCCAAGTAATAATGGAATTCCCTGGGGCAAGGTAATCATACCAGAACTTGCAAGGACAACAACAATTCCAGTAGTCACAGAAGAAGATTGAACAACTGAAGTTATTAAAAATCCAACTGCAAGGGCAATAAATACATTAGATAATTGAGCTAACCAAGCCATAACTTGAGGATTTTCTTGAATAGGAATTAATGCATTTGACATTAAATTTAAACTAAAGAAAACCAATCCAAAATAAAACACACTTTTACCAAGTAATTTGTATTTTTCTTTCCCAAACATACTTAATAAAAATCCTAAAATTAAAAAGATAGGTGCAAAAGACATTACATTAAAAGCTACTAATTGAGCTGTCAAAGTTGTACCCACATTAGCACCAATAACAATTCCTAAACTCTGTGTAAAAGAAATAATACCACCATTTACCAAACCTGTTGCTATAACAATTGTTGCTATACTAGATTGTATAACAGCTGTAACTCCTGCTCCCAGAAAAGCTCCTTTAACCCTATTACTTGTAAATCTTTCAAGTAGTTTTCTAAAGGTGTTTCCGACAGCACTTATAATCTCTTTTGAAAGGTGTTGTATACCAAAAAGGAATAAAACTAATCCTGTAAAAGCTGTTATTATTATTGTCCAATCCAAATTATGTCACCTAATATAATATAGGGAATTTTTATTTAAAAATGTTTTATTAAACACCAAAACTATAAACTCTTATTTCTTTATCTATTTATGAATAAAAACTGGTTAAAAGAAGGTGCAAGAGACATTATTGCATTAGGAAGTATACCTTTTTTTCTTCTTGTTCTTATGAGAGTTTCATTATTAAACAAACCAGATTATTTTAGTCAATTTATTATCGCAGGCATTTTACTAATTATTTCATACTATATATTTAAACCAAATCTATACGCAGGTTTAGGATTAATTGTACTTACATTCACAGTCCTATATTATGATCAATTAAGATTTACTATCTTTGCTATTATAGCTTATTTATTATTAATTTTCTCATTAGTATATCTAAAAGAAAACAAAATCAAAATTTTTAAAGGAATATTATTAGGAGCAATAAGTGTAGGACTAAGTTATTATCTTGTAAACTTTATTATTTAGATTCAGAAGAATATTTAGGCCCTATATCTGAAATATATTTTCCCATAAAATCTGCTTTAATCTGTCTAAAATCCACAGCAAGATTATGGTCAATATGTTCTGAACTTTCATTTGATAATACTACTAATTTATCTTTAGAATTCATTTCATCTTCTACTTTTTGAGCTATTCCTATAAATACCATTTTTTAATATTTTTAAAGTTAATAATCTGGAAGTTCTTCTTTATCTTCTGCAGGTTTATCCAATGTTTCTTGACCAGCTTCAGGAGCTTTTGGTTCTTCAGCCTTTTCCTCAGCTTTCAAATCTTCATCTGCAATTGAATTAATCATTTCCTTAAACTTTGCAAAGCTTTCTGCAGGAATCCTTAATCCTTTCTTTGTTGGCCCTGTATATTTCTCACTTTCAACAAATTCTCTTATATCTACGCCAACTCTTCCATTATATTCTCTAATACCAATAACAATATCTGTTACAGTTCCTTGGTATTCACCTTTTTGGATTTTTCCAATATCTTTTTCCATTGTATTATTAATTTGTTTATAGGTTTTATAAATTTAACTCAATCCTCTCCAGGGAGAAATATCTTCATCATATTTTCTAGCATTTGAATAATCTCCATCTTCATCAGCTCCCCACCCACCTTCTGTATCCATTTGCATAGGAATTTCGCCCATTCCAGTTATTTTATACTTAAAAATTTCCACTTTGCCACCTATTTTATAACAATTAGTCTCAAGACCCATAACTGCATGATTTAACAATGTGTGATAAGTTGTTAATTCTCCTTCCATTCCAGAATCTGTAAAACATGTTGATACTAATTCATTTTTCATTAAAAATCAAAATTTTAAGTATTTATAAATTTAATGATACTAAATCACCCAAAACAAGCATTACAACCAGAAGCAATGTTTTTGTCTCTTTTTCTATGTAGATCACATAATAATTTTGAACCTCTGAAATAAATGCATAAATCATATATAGATTCTACACAGTCTTTATTTTTCTTTGTAATACACTGGGCAGCTTTTTTTATCTGAACCAAGTCTGTTTTAGAAAATTTAACTTCTTTCCCTCTTTTAGACTTCATATACTGAGAAACAGCAGCTTCTGTCACGCCAAGAATTTCGGCAACCTTTCTCTGAGTAAGATTATGTTCTTTAACAAGAATTTTTGATAATTCTCTTCTAAGAGCTGGGATCAAATACCATACTTCAATTTCTTGAGGCATTGTCTTTTTCATAAAAAGTTAACAATATTTAAGTATTTAAATCTAGCCAAAATTTAAACCCAAATCCACAATCTTTTTATATTAACAATAGTTAAAAAATTCATGGAAATAAATGATAAAGTAGCGAAACAGTTTAAACAAGATTTTCCCATATTTGAGAATAATAAAGGATTAATCTACTTAGACAATGCTGCAACATCCCAAAGACCAATCCAAGTAATAAATGCTGTAAAAGATTTCTCTAAAATTAATAATGCAAATATTCATAGGGGACTTTATACTTTAAGTGAAAAGTCTACTCAGCTTTATGAAGAAACAAGAAAAACAGTAGCAGAATTCATAAATTCTGATGAAAAAGAAATTGTTTTTACAAAAAATACTACAGAATCATTAAATCTCTTAGCTCATTCAATTTCTTCATTAATATCAGAAGGAAAAGACGAAATAGTTTTAACAGAAATGGAACATCACTCTAATATGGTTCCATGGCAAGAATTAGCAAAAAGAAATAATATGAAATTAAAATTCATTAAAGTAAAAGATGATTTCACATTAGACTATGAAGATGCTGCAAATAAAATAACAAATAAAACAGCAATTGTTTCAGTTGTCCATGCTTCAAATATTCTAGGCACAATTAATGACATTGAAAAAATAATAAATCTAACAAAAAAAGTAGGAGCTATCTCAATTATCGACGCTGCGCAAAGTGTTTCACATATTAAATTAGATGTTAAAAAGCTTGATTGTGATTTTTTAGCTTTTTCATCCCATAAAATGCTTGGGCCAACAGGAATAGGGATCTTATATGGAAAAAAAGAGTTTCTCAATAAACTTCCACCTTTTAATTTTGGAGGGGGAATGATAAAAAAAGTTACATTTGAAAATACAGAATTTGCAGAAGTTCCTGAAAAATTTGAAGCAGGAACCCAACCAATAACAGAAGCGATTGGATTAGCAGAAGCAATAAAATATCTCCAAAATATTGGATTAGAAAATATAGCAAAATATGAAAAAGAATTATTAATTTATGCTCTTGATAAAATAAAAGAAATCGAAAAAGTTAAAGTATATAATCCAGGACCAAACAATGCAGTATCAATTATTTCTTTTAGCATAGAAGGAATTCCCCCTCATGATATATCTACTTTAATGAACAAAGAAAATATTGCAATCAGAGCAGGCCACAATTGTGCAATGCCTCTAATGGATAAATTAAAACTTCCAACAGGAGTTGCAAGAGCAAGTTTTTCTTTCTACAATACAAAAGAAGATGTTGATAAATTTGTAGAAACTTTAAAAGGTATTAAGAAAATATTTGAGTGAGGTTATTGTCCTCTCCAAAAAAACCTATTTGCAGTTTTTTTATTAATAAAAAGAAATTTATCTGATTTATGTATTAAATCTCGTGAAGCAAGTTTATCAAAGGAAACCACTTCTACTTTTTTATTCTTATTTTTAACATATTTTAGTAATGGGACAAAATCTCCGTCTCCAGAAAATAAAATCGCCTTGTCATATTTATCCTTCCAAGCATCATTTAACATATCTAAAGCCAAATTAATATCATCCCCTTTAATAGTATAATATTCTTCCTTATCTTTATTAAATCTTTTTTGCCTTTTACATAAAACAACCTTACATTTTACGATTTTTCTTAATCTTGCAAGAAGTTTTTGTTGCTCTTTAAACCTTCTAGGATTAATTTCTTGTTTTAAAGAAGCATTGTAATAAAATATATCTATCAAATCATTTTTACCAATAATTTTTTTAATAAAAGCTTCAAAATCAAAGTGATAATCTGAATATGTTTTATTTAAAGATTTTAAACCATAAACAAAATTAGCACCATCAATATAAATAGAAATTCTTTCTCCCATTTTTTTTAAAATCCGGTATTACAGAAGTAATAGCCGGGAACACGCTTGCGGTATGTCCGAAGACTTAAGGCAATACCTGTTACCTTAAAATATAAAAATTTCACTATTATTTAAGTCTTTTGATTAACTTTTTAAAAGGTATTAAGAAAATTTTTGAATGAGGTTACTAATTTTATTCTAATGTAGTCTATTTTTTATTTGAAATTTTGTAGAAGATTTGTCAAGATTTTCCAAAGGACTTATTCTATCCAATGATCTTGCTTTTTCAGAATTTGATATACCATATATAGTAAATGCTTCTTCAATCAATCCTTTTTCTAAAAGACCATCTGCCATAGATTCTAAAATTAGATTCTGGTACTTTTCTGATATATTTGGAGTTTTTTCATGTGAATTATCTTTTTTGTTAAAATTAACATCAACCTTATACTCATTTTGTACAATATTTACAAGTCCCGCTATTTTTACATGTAATCTTTTTTTAAAATATTTTTCTTCTTCTAAATTTGAAGCGTTAATAAATTATTCTGAAACATTTGTAGTCTGATATTTATCAAAATTAAAAGACAGGTCATATGCTTTATTAGCTAAACCTTTTCCATACAATATTGCAAGTTTTGTTTTATTATTCATTTTATTCTAAAATTTCTTTTCTTAAACGACTCATTTTCATTTTTTCAGAAGCAAGAGAATCTTCAAGAGCATTTCCTAACTTATTCATAGTTTTTTCTTGCGCATTATCCAAATTTATATAATATCCCCTATCAGAATCATAGACCATCGGAGTTAAATCACCATGTTTTGCTTTAATAATTAAATAACTATTCTCATTTCCTTCAATTTGTTTAGGATATGCTGTTGTTGAGATTAAACTATTTTTTACTAATGTATCATTTAGTACTGATCCTAACAACACACCCCCAAGAGCTGTAATAACATATTTAAAAAATCTTGGAACCTTGATTTTATTTTTCTTTCCCATACAAAAACTAATTACATTTATATTTATAAAACTTTCTAAAATGTTACTCTTCTAGAATTACTCTTAAATCCTCTTTCTTCTCAATAGATTAGCATTTCCAACAACAGTTATAGAAGATAAAGCCATTGCAATCTCAGCAATAACTGGATGTAATAAACCTGCAACAGCTACAGGAATAGCAATTATATTATATGCAAAAGCCCAGAATAAATTCTGTTTGATTTTACCAAATGTTGCTTTACTTAGATTTATAGCTTGAACAACTCCTGTAAGTGATCCTTTAACAAGTACAATATCTCCTGCCTCTATTGCAATATCTGTTCCAGTCCCCATTGCAATCCCAACATTACTTTCTTTTAATGCCGGAGCATCATTAATACCATCTCCAACAAACGCAACCATTCCCTTTTCTTTCAATTCTCTCACAATTCTAGATTTATCACCTGGTAAAACATTTGCAATAACTTCCTTAATTCCAACTTGTTTTGCAATAGCTTTGGCTGTTTTTTCATTATCACCTGTAATCATAATTGTTTCATATCCTGATTTATTAAGTTCTCCAATAGCTTGGACAGAATCTTCTTTAATAGCATCTGCCACACCTATAAGACCTATAACCTTTCCTTGCTCTGCAACTAACATTGTTGTATAAGCATTATTTTCAAATTCATCTATTTTTGAACTAAATTCACTTAGTTCAATTTTCTTTTCTTTCATTAATGCACTATTACCAATAATTACATTTTTTCTATTAACAAATCCTTCAATTCCTCTTCCTCTTAAGATTTTAAATCCACTAACCCTCATATATCTAGTCAACTTAGCCCTAGCAACAATAGCTCTTGCAATTGGATGTTCACTTAGTTTTTCCAAACTTCCTGCAACATTTAGCAAATATCCTTCTCTTTTTTTAGGAAAGATTTCTTTTACTTCTGGTTTTCCTTTTGTAATTGTTCCTGTCTTATCAAAAACAATGATTTTAATTTCCTTCATTGTTTGAATAGCTTCACCTTTTCTAATTAAAATTCCTCTCTTAGAACCCATACCACTTCCAACCATTAAAGCAGTAGGTGTTGCTAAACCTAAAGCACATGGGCAAGCAATAACTAAAACAGCTACAGCAACTCCCACAGATCTACTTAAGTCACCACTAAAATACATCCAAGAACTAAATGTAAGAATAGCTAAGATTAAAACAACAGGAACAAAAACACCTGTTATTTTATCTGCAAGTTTTTGAATAGGAATTTTACTTCCCTGTGCATTTTCAACAAGATCAATAATATGTGCTAAAAATGTATCTTTCCCTATTTTTGTAGTTTTAATATATAATATTCCATCTTGATTAAGAGTAGCTCCAATAACATTATCACCTTTTTTCTTATCAATGGGTAAACTTTCTCCTGTTACCATAGATTCATCCACAGCACTTTTCCCTTTCATAACAATTCCATCTATGGGGATTTTTTCACCAGGTCTAACAAGAATAATATCTCCAAGTTTTACTTCTGAAATAGGAATTTCTAATTCTTTATTATTCCTAATAACAATAGCATTTTTAGCACCAAGTTCTAAAAGTTTTTTAATTTCTTGGCTAGCTTGTCCTCTAGATTTTGATTCAATATATTTACCTGTTATAAAAAAAGCCATAATCATAGAAGATATACCAGAGTAATCTAAAATATCTATAAATAAACTTAGGATTCCTGTTAAATAAGCTACAACAGTTCCCAGAGTTATCAAAGAATCCATATTAAAATAAAAACTTGTAAATCCCTTTAATCCTCCTTTGAGAGTATTAAATCCAATAATAAATATAACAGGAAATGACAAAATAAGAAGCACAATTGTCATAGTTTGCATTTCCATTAATCTAAATCCTAACAACCTTTCAGAAAACATAATAAGTGTAATAGGAATTGTAATTAACCAAACCCAGATTAACTTTTTCTTCCACAAGGTTATTTCAGAATCTTCAACTTTTTTATTGTGCTCGTGCCCTTCCTTAGAGTAATTGTGATCTAAAGCTTCAACTTTTTTTTTACTTGTTTCATCTAGACTACTTGTATCTAGAGTAGAATCTTCACTATCAAATTCAATTTTAGTTGCTTTATAATTTCCAACATCTGAAATAGCTTTTCTTATTTGATCTTCAGAAACATTATCTTCAATATCAATAAGACCTTTATTTGTCATAATATTAACACTTGCACTTTTAACTCCAGAAACTTTCTTTAAACTCTTTTCAATATTAGAAGCACATGAAGCACAACTCATACCTTCAATATCTATTTTTACTTTTCTTTCCATTTTTTCCTCCTTATATTTAATTAAAATCTATAACTCCCACTATTAATATCTGTTTTCTTTATTATTAAATATTCACCTTCAACTTGACTTGGTAAATATCCTGGCCAACATCCTCCTCCTCTCTTATTCTCTGTTCCAAGACCATCAATAGGATAAGAATTTCCACAATTATTACAAATCATTATATTTCCTTCTTGTCTATATCCTTTATGAGAAGAGTAACAGACATCACAGGCATCAAAAGCTGTTTTTATAAATCCATCACTAGCTTTAACTACAAAATATTTTATTTTTCCTTCATTATAAAATTTAGCTTGATTTGAAATTTCTTTTAAAGGAATTTTTATCATACCTTCTTCAACAACATTTCCTGTCAAACCTCCCTTATTAACAAATAAAAGAACAGCAAATAAAATACATACTCCTACAATTACAATTGTTTTTTTCTTGATTTTTATTGTTTGATTATTTTCTTGTTCCATTGGTTTTTCCTCCTTTTTATTTATTATAGTCACATGTAGGACTTCCACATCCACCACCACATGAACCTGTTCCCCCACAACCTCCACTACATGAACCAGCATTTGCAGAAGGTTCATTTACTACATTACCTATTATATTAGAACCTAACACACTTGCAGGATATTCTTCAAAAACATCTAAAGATAAAATCTCTGATTCAGAGGTTAGACCTGCATCATAATAAACTTCAAAATCATTAGGAAAACTATATTCACTTCCCCCAACACCATTTATTGTTAATAATTCATTTGATATTAAAGGGGCATGACCTGGACAAGGTATATCTACAGAAATAGTCATGGATGAAAAACCAGATGGATCATTTATAGCAGCACCTGTAAGATTAGCCATAAAAGGAAAAACCAGAATAAAAAGAATTAAATTTATTCCAATTGTTGAACCATACATTATAATCAAATATCTTTTATTTTTTTTAATTCCTTCTGTAGATAAACTCTTATGTTTTCTTAAATATAAAAATGATGAAAGAGTTGCAAAGCCAATAGATATTAAAATTAAATAATGAAAAATATAACGATTCATTAGCATTGGTTTAAAAAATTGCATTAAAATAGTAACCCCTAATATAGAAGCAATAATAAAAGCAATACACCCTATGTGTGGAATCAACCCATAAGCTACACCACTCCAAAAAGTTTTTTTACCTTTTTTCTTTTCCTCGTTTTTTTTGTTATCACAACAATCCATGAATAAAACTAGAATAAAATAGTATATAACCGCTTTGGTGAAACTAGTTTCACTTCCTCATTCTTCTAAAAATTAATATAATTAAAATTAATATACCAAAACTAAGAAGTGAAATTAATTGAGGTATAAAAGACATATATCCAAAATAGGATAGTAAAAATATAAGGGGGATTTTTCCTAAAAGAGTTGAAGCAACATATGGACCAAATTTAACATTACTAAATATTCCAAGAGCATAACTTAAAATGTCTACTGGAAGAATCATTCTTAAAAATACCATTGTCCAAAATTGATCTTCTTTAGGCATTTTATTCTCTAATTTGTAAAGTTCTTTTAAGGGAATTAATTTTTTAACTAATAATACACCCCATTTTCTTGATATAAAAAATACTATTATTGATCCAAGAGTCCATGCAAATATATTTACTAAACTTGTATAAAAAGGCCCAAATAAATTAGTCATTAAAGGGATTAGAGGTGTGGCACTTAATGGTGCAAAAACAATTGCCAATTGAACAAATAAAATATATCCCAAAAGAGCTAAAGGTTTATTCACAAAAAAGCTTTCAAAAAAATCTAAATTTGATTGAACAAGGTAAGAAACGATTAGAAATATAATTATAATAAAAACTAATTCTAAAAAATATTTTATTTTGTTTGATTTCATTTCACTCAATAATCTCAAAATCCTCATTACAATATCTTTCAGCTGTTTCTTCAATAAAAACCATTCCAAAAATAGGATCAACACACATAGCTGTTCCATTTACAGGTTGACTACATCCAAAACATCCAATTAAATCTTCAGATTCATGCTCCATTAAATTAATATCATCAAGCCTCCACCAATCATCGATAATTTCTACAAAAGTTCTATCAGAAATAGGATCTCTGCATTGTCTTGGATAACTTTCCATTGCAGGATTTCCAGCAGCAATACATTCTTCAAAATTAGTTATAGATTCAGAAGGTACATTGAGATAAAAAGTAAATACAATTGCTATTAAAATAATAATTCCCATAATTATATGTTCTTTACTTTCAGTTTCTAGATTATCCATTTTTAATTTCTCAAAACAACAATATTATTCATTCCCCTTCTCTTTCTCTCAATAAGTTGTTTAGCCTCTAATTTATCTAAAAGTCTAGTTGTTTTTACTTTTCCAATATCCATCTTCTCCATCAAGGTTTTTTGGAAAATAGCTCCATTTTCTTTTTGTAATAAATTAATAACTTTTTTCTCATCTCTATCCAAATTATCAAGTTTTAATTTCTTTTTTCTTTGTACTACTTTTTTAATAATTATTTTTTCTTTTTGTTTTGTAAATATTAATACAAGGCCAATAATAATCAATAATCCCACAATTGATAATGCTAAATAAGTTTGTTGATTAATTGTAGATTCCATAGGGCAAATTATTGCATGTTCCATATCACAACTTTGTGAAACAATTTCTGTTAAAGCACTTTGAAATAAGAATATAATTATAATTAATAATAATGAAATTCCTAAGATAATATATCCTACATTTTTGTTTTCCATATAAACTCAATAAATTGAGTTTTTATAAATCTTTAGAAGAAATCATCTTTTGTAAATATTTTTTCTGTGTCCCATCTTTATAATTTTGATTAATTCTTTTTCAATTACAAATAAAACTCGATAATCTCCTACTCTTAATCTATAAACATCATCTCCTTTTAATCTTTTTATGTCCTTGGAACTAAAATTATGTTCTAAATCTTTAATATTTTTAACAATTCTTCTATAAACAAATGCATTTAATTTATCTAATTCATGTAAAGCTCTTCTTTCAAATTTTATAGTATATATCATAACCCTAAATGTTTTTCAACATCTTTCATAGAAACTAAATCATCACTTTTTCTTCTTTCCTCTATTTCTTTCTTTGTTTTCTCATTTAATTCTAAATTATCTTCTATCATATTTTCAATAACTTCATTATAAGTTTCTCTTTCAAATATTTTCATCTTATCTAAATTACTCTTTACAGATGTTGAAATTTGTATTGTTGTTGGCATTTTATTATAACTCTCTATAGCATATTATAAATGGCTATAGTATTTAAATCTTTTGATTATAAACCTTTTTTATTAAACTTCACAAACATTATCATTAGTTAACATCTTTATAGCTATAACTAAAAATACTGCAGATACTAATTGAATTTCCAATCCTAATAAAGGTAAATTGCCCAATGTTGCACTTATTCCAAATAATCCTATAAATGCTGGGAATAAACCTGCAAAACAACCAGGGCAAGCACTTCCAAGAATTCCTGCAATCATACCAATAACACCCACACTTTCTCCACCATTTGAAGCAAGAAGTTTAGCTTCTCTAAACTTAACAATTGAAAGATTAAAAGTTAAGGCGACCAGTGAAGGAATTATCAAAAAATTAAATAATAAAAAGGGAATAAGAAACCAAGTTCTATAGGCTATAAATAAAACAGGAAAAGTCACATAGGTTTCATTAATATAAATATTAAATAAAATATAAGCAAAAAAAACAAAAATAAAATAAAAAATAAAAGGTTTTCTCAAAGTAGCATCTTTAATTCTCTGAACTCTTCTTTGATTAACCTTCATTTTTAAAAACAAAATTAAACAACAATCACACTACATGTATTAGGTTGTTGATACCATCCATCACCTGCTAAAGTAGCTTCTATAGCTGTTTCAAATACACTATATGGACATGCTCCTGAAATAAATCCAACACCTTCTCCATCTTTAGTTATAACAGTATAGGGTGTTCCTCTTCCTCCTGAAGAAGTTGCTTGGGCAGTTTCTTTGATAACTTCTGATTTTGCTTCATCATTATCTAAACAACTATTGAAATCATTTGTATTAAGTCCTACTTGAACAGCATATGACTTAAGACTTGTAATATCTAATGCAGCTTGATTTAAGAATAACAGATCATGATATTCCCAGAATTTATCTTGTCTATTAGCACATTCCGCAGCTTCACCAGCTTTTTGAGCATATGGGTGAATACTATTTAATGGAAAGTGCTTAAAGATTAAATTAACATCTCCATTAGCCACATATGAACTAGCTTTTAGACTAGCAACAAAACCTGTTGCAGCTCTTTCACAAAATGGACATTGAAAATCTGAAAATTCAACAACAGAAACTTCTGCATTTGCATCCCCGTAAACAGGATCATTATTTTCTATTTGAACCTGAACTTCTTGAACAGCGCCTCCTAGATCATTTCCATCATCATCATTAATTTCTAATCCAGACCACCCTCCAAAGATAGTTATAAGGAACAATGCTGCAAAAACTAATGCAAGACCTTTCCACAAGGTATCTTTCTTAATTGTAATACTTTTTCCTTCTGACATTTTTTTAATTTTACCTCCTTTTGATTTTATTGATTAGAACAATTAGTTTCTATGTAAAAATAACTTTATAAATATTTTTATATTCATAAAAATCCTTCATCTAACAAATCTTTCCAAGATTTTGCACCAATACCTACCAAGGCTTCTCTAAATGTTAAAATAGGTTTTTCATATTTTGCAAAATCATCAACAGCAATTCTTGGACATGCAAGTTCTACAAAAGAATCAATATGATAGAAATTCATTATTTTATCAGGAGTCATTTCATTCATTGTAATTAAAATAACTTTTTTCCCTGCTTTTTCTAATTTCTTTGCAATAAGTTTTGGTAAACCAAATTTCTGCCCAATCTTTGTACCAATAATAATTCCCACTGTTTTAGCATCTTTAAATCTAGATATTGCAATAGCTCTCTGTCTTAAAATAGTATTTCTAACTTTTGTCATATCAGCTATTTCATGATTATAAACATCAATTAATATAACAGGTTTTTTAACAGCAATACTAGCTCCCATTGAATGAAAATTATTTCCAAGAATAACAAAGCAATCAACTTTTTTTTCAATAGATTTTAAACCAGAATATTGACAACCTACAATATGTCCTTTGTAAGCTACATTTCCTTTTTTATCAGATAATATAACTTTCTTGCCATTTTGCTTATAGAATTCAATAATTTTATCCAAATCATGTCTATGTTGAATAGAATATGAAAATCCAATTGTCTTAAAATTTTTTAAAGCTTTCAAAGACTTCTTTAATATTGGTGTTAAATTAAGTTCATCTTTAATCTCAATATATAATATAGGGAATTTAGAATCAACAAATTTTGCATGTCCAAAATGAACAATTAAATCAGCTTTAACATCTACTGCTTCATCAACACCTATAGCACATCCACCCCAACATGATTCACCTGAAACCACAACTTTGATTCCAAGATCCTCAATAATTCCCACAACTTCTTCTGTATTTTGTTTAATTCCTTCAGGTAGTTGAACTAAAACCTTTTTAGGTTTTCTTTTCTTTAGTTCACTTACAAGTTTCTTTGTTTCAAAGTTAAATGCCATATAAAATTATTAAAAGAAGGGATTATAAGAGTTTTGGTTTGGAGATTTTTAAATATGTATTATTTCAGGATTGTCATCTTTTCCAAAATTCTTGGTAACAAGTTGATTATATTTGCTAGAAGAATATTTAACAACATTATAATTAGCTTGCTCTAAAATAGCTAATTGTTCTTTATTTAAATTTGAACCTAAACTATAGATATTAATTGACTTTTTATCATCTTCTATAGATTTCGGAAAATATTCTTCTTGAATATTGAAACCCATAATTCCTAAGGCGTGTTCTAATGGATCTGTTCCTCCAGAAAAATCTATTTGTTTTTCAAGTCTTGTAAGGCCTTGCTTTCTTTCTATAGAATAATGAGATCCTATTGTCATAACTACACAAATAAAAAATTAAATTATAAAGATATATCTTCTAGAGAATATACCTTAAATCTTATCAACTAAATCTAATCCAGGTTTTAGAGTTTCAGAACCTTTTTGCCAATTAACAGGACAAACTTCATCACCGTTTTCTCTAACAAATTGCGCAGCTTGAAGTTTTCTTAAAAGTTCATGTGTTCCTCTTCCAATAGAATTATCATTAATCTCATATGCTTTAAGAATTCCATCAGGATCTATAATAAAAGTTCCTCTTAAACTCATACCTTCATCTTCAATATATGTTCCATATTCTCTACAAATTTTACCTGTAGGGTCTGCCAACATTTCAAACTTAATCCTCTTGATTGTTTCAGAACTATCATGCCAAGCCTTATGAACAAATTCAGTATCAGTGCTTACACTTACAATTTCTGCTCCAAGTTCTTGAAATTTCTCATAATGATCAGCTAAATCACCTAACTCTGTAGGACATACAAATGTAAAATCAGCAGGATAGAAAAATAAGATAAGCCATTTACCCCTATATTTATCAGAATCTATAGTATCTATATGATCTTTATGAAAAGCATTTGCCTTAAAACTAGGTGCATGTTCATTTATTTTTATCATTTTTATACCTCCGTTTAATTTAATTAATATAAAATAAAATTAATCAACTAATCAGAATAGAATATTAAGTTAAGAATTTTTATATTTAAATAGATATGGGTTGTTAAGATTTATACATGATCAACCATATATATCTTTAAATATTATTTTTTCTCATCAAATATTATGGACAATAAAAAGGCGATTAAATTACCAAATTCAGACAAGGTATTTGGTCACGATAATGGGGATTATGAAGAACATGTATTTTTATCTTTATTAGAAGAAGCAACAAAAAAAGGATTAGAAAATTCTGTTTTAATAAAAACAACAGATGATTGGTTTGATATTCCTGATGATTATGATTCAAGTAATTTAGAAATATATAAAAAATTTAAAACCAATTCAATAACTGTAGAAGAACTTAGATCAATGTATAAACAAAGATATGGTATGGATTATTCTATTGAAGAAGAGAGGGGAAGACATAGATTTCAAATAAATATGGCAGATAAAAGACATCAAAATATTTGGGATTGGAAAGAATATAAAGTGCACATGAGATTAATTAATAATCAATAACAACTTCACCTTTCTTAATCTTACATTGACAACCTAATCTAAGATCTTTATCTAATCCTAAATCTTCTTCAGCCTGAGTAAGTTCAGATAAATTTTCTCCACCCTTTTCAATATTAATCATACATCTTCCACACAAACCATCTGAACATCCAATATCAACTCCAAGCTTTCTACAAGCATCTATAATTTGATCTCCATCATCAACATGTTCCTCTTTTTTATTTTTCTTTAAAATTATTTTCGCCATTTCTCTTTTATAATTACTTATTAGCTTTTATTATTTGTGTAAAGAATAAAATTTTCTAACTTATTCATATTACTTGCAAAACCACTATTTTCTCGATTAAATTCTGAATCATTTTCATATTGTTTTTTTTGCATCTTTACAGGTTGAGATTTCTCTAACTGTTCTGGTTGAGATTTATTCATCTTAGATCCAATATATTCTACAGCAAAATGTGTCATCGCTCCAAAAAAAGCCACCATATATAATCCTCCATAAATAAGTGCTCTACGAGCACTTCGATTTTTATTCTCCATATAAAATACAAAAAATTCCAATTTATAAACTTTAAGATAAAGAAATCCACAGATTATTCTTTAGAAATACCTTCAAGACTTGTTCCCTTTGATTCTTTAACTTCTGAAGTATCTTTAGGGGTAAGAACATATGTTCCATCAGCTTCTTGGATATAAGGTGGGCTATTACTTAAATTAGGAACATCAATAAAACTTGAAATTTTAACAGGATTTGAAGGACTAACAGAATTTATATTATAATTATCAATTTCATTCTTTAAAAGAGCTAATGCACAACCTATTAAAATTGTACTCCCGCCCCAAACTATATAATCTCCAAATTTAATTCCCATTTTATACCAATTAAAATTTTTATCCACTTATAAATTTTTAGATAGTTAAACTCACACTTTTTTACTAGAAATATATTCAAAAGCAGAATAAGCAGCAGTACATCCATCTGCAACACCTGTTATAAGTTGCTTGAAATGCTTATCAGTCACATCTCCTGCAGCATAAACACCTTCCATGTTAGTTGTTGAATTTTTATGATCAATTATTATTTCTCCTTTCTCACTTAATTTAACACCCAAGTCCTTTGCTAAACCAGATAAAATATCATGACCTATTGCTATAAATAAACCGTCTAATTTGAATTCTTTACTTCCATTATATTCTTTATCAAACGCAACACCTGTAACTAACTGATCACCTTTAACTTCAACAACATTAGTATTAGTTATTGTTTCAATCTTAGAGTTTTGTTCAACCTTTTTCATATTTATTGGTTCTGGATGTATTTTTTCTCCTCTAGCAATAATGTAAACTTTAGTAGCATGTTCTGCAATAACTAAAGCATCTTTGATAGCAGAATCACCTGCCCCTACAACCCCTACAATTTTATTTTTAAAAAGAGGAGCATCACATAAAGCACAATAATTCACACCTTTATTTTCAAATTCTTTTGAACCAGGAACATCAAGTTTTTTCCATTTTGTTCCTGTTGCAAATAAAATTGTTTTTCCATTATAATTTGCTTTATCTGTTTTAACACTAAAATCTTTCCCATTTTTTTCAACTTTTTGAACATGTTCTGTTTTAATACTAACCAAATCATAACTTCTAGCATGATCTTCTATTTTCTTTGCAAGTTCTTCACCTGTTAATTTCGTATATCCAGGATAATTTTCAACAACATTAGTAGTTGTAATAACACCCCCAACAGGAAGCTCTGAACCATGTGTTGAACCAAGAACAAGTGTTTTCATACCAAGTCTAGCACCATACATTCCAGCAGCCAACCCAGCACCACCAGCACCTATAATAATAAAATCAAAACTATTTCCTTCAGCCATTATTAATACTAGAATAATTTTATTATAAATCTATTGATTGTTAAGGTTAAAATATATTAAAATTTTTTAGCAAATAATTCAAAACTTATTTTATTAAAAATTAATCTCCAAGAACCATAAAACCTTCTAATGCCCTCTTAGATGACTCTTCATCCAAATAAAGTTGAGATCTATTAGCAACTACTCTATCTCCTTTCTTATGATGATCAGAATCAGAAAGAATTTCTATTCTATATGTTGGAGTATTACCAAATCTTAATTCAGGAGATTCATAAATTCTTGCCTCAACAACTTTTCTATTTTTTTCTTTTTGATAAAATACTTTAGTGTCAAGACCCACCATTGAGGCTACCATAGGATTTGATTGTAAATTCGCTAACTTCATAAATCTTCATCAAAATAATACTTTATAAGTATTATGAAAGAAACGCCCGCACCAGGAATTGAACCTGGGAGCCCCGAAAGGCCAAGAGTTCCAGTCTTGTGCAATAACCACTATGCGATACGGGCTTAAACTAATTAGAAAAAATCAATTTATAAATATTATACTTCAGAATTAATCCTTCATTTCAATCTTAATATTAACATTCTTAGGAACTCTAAGTTTCATAATATGATGAAGAACTTTTTCATTTGCAGGAAGATCAATTAATCTTTTATGGATTCTCATTTCAAACCTATCAAAAGTAGCTGTACCATCTCCACAAGGAGATTTTCTTGTTGTAACTTTTAACTTTTTAGTTGGAAGAGGAACAGGACCACTTATTGTAATACCTGATTTTTTAGCTAAATCTTTAATAGAATCACAGATATTATTCAACATTTCAATGTTTGTACTGTTTAATTTTATTCTTACTTTAGGCATGATATAGAATTTCAAAACTAGTTTAAAAACCTTTTTATAGATTTATTTGGGAACTTCATCTTCCTTATGTAACCCAAAAAGAGAAAATATAAAATCAAAAAATCTTAGAACTATTTCTAAGACAATTATGAAGGATAAATAATTAACAATATTATCAAAAAAGTCTCCAAGATAACTTAATTGAGATAAAATTCTTCCAAAATCAAAAAATCCAGGTGTTAAGAAAGAAACAGCTAATAACATGAAAGGCAACATTTTAGCAATTTCTCTAGCAACCTCTTCTTTGTAGTAAGCACTCATTCTTACAGCAGCTATAATTGTAGCAGAAATAATTAATATAGAACCTATTTCCAAATTCTGAGTTAAAACTACTAAAAATATTGTAAAAAGACTAAACCAGAAAAAAATCAAAAACGGTAAAATAATTATATATTCTAAAAAATAAAACAATCCTGCAATTACTTTAGAGAAAAAAGGATGCTCAGATTTATTGTATTTATTTAAATTTAATTCAAGTAAATTTTTCTTTGAAATATATCTATAAAATTTCCACACAAAAATAGAATATACAAATACAAGAAGAGCAAGTAAAAATAAATTAATAAAAATCTGTGCCCAAGGAGACAATGAACTAAGAGCAGATTGATAACTACTTAAAAAATCTGAAATCACTTTATTAATACCCCTTTCATAATTTAATCTAGTTATTATTATTTTTAAATGTTTCAATAAATTTAAATACAATATTTCTTTGTTTCTAACATGATTGATATAAAACATATCAGAGAAAATTCAAAAGAAGTGAAAGAGAACATTAAAAAAAAGTTTCAACATGACAAACTTCCCCTTGTTGATAAAGTCAAAAAACTTGATGAAGATTGGAGAAAACAAAAATATAAACTTGATAAACTAAGGTCAGATAGAAATAGAATTTCTAAAGAAATTAATCAAGTTATGAAAGCTAAGGATAAAAAAACAGCTAAAGAACTTATTAAAAAAGCTAAAGCAATTCCTTCTGAAATAGAAAAAGTTGAAGTTAAAGCTAAAAAACTAGCACAGGAAATTAAAGAAATCATGTATCAAATTCCTAATTTTATTCACAAATCTGTTCCAATAGGAAAAGATGAATCTAAAAATAAAGTATTAAAAAAAATAGGAAAAACATTAAAATCTAAATATGAAATCTTCAATCATGCAGAATTAGCTGAAAAAATCAACGGAGCAGACTTTAATTCTGCCAGAGAAATTGCTGGCAAGGGATTTTATTATTTAACAGGTGATTTAGCTTTATTACATTCAGCTATGATAAATTTTGCAAGAGATTATATGCTAAGTAAAGATTTTGATTATGTTATTCCTCCTTTTATGATTCATAAAAATGTGGTCGAAGGTGTTATGAGTTTTGAAGAAATGGATGCTATGATGTATAAAATAGAAGGTGAAGATCTATACTTAATAGGAACATCTGAACATTCAATGATTGGAAGATATATGAATAAAACATTAACCTTAAAAAATTTACCAATAACATTAACAAGTTATTCTCCTTGTTTTAGAAAAGAAGTAGGCTCACATGGTATAGAAGAAAAAGGATTCTTTAGATTACATCAATTTGAAAAACAAGAAATGATTGTAATTTGTAAACCAAAAGATTCTTACAAATGGTATGAAAAAATGTTAGATTATACTGTTGAAGTTTTTAAAAAATTAAATGTTCCTATAAGAAAATTAGAATGTTGTTCAGGAGATTTAGCAGATTTGAAAGCTAAATCATGTGACATTGAAGCATGGTCACCTAGACAAAATAAGTATTGGGAAGCAGGTTCATGTAGTAATCTAACAGATGCCCAGGCAAGAAGATTAAATATTAAAGTAGATAATGGAAAAGAAAGATATTTCCCACACACCTTAAATAATACTGTTCTAGCTTCTCCAAGAGCTTTAATAGCTGTAATGGAAAACAATCAATTGAAAGACGGTTCAATTAAGATTCCGACAATTCTTCAAAAATACATGGGTGGAAAAAAGAAGATTGAGATGAAGAAGTAATCAACTTCTATAAACACTTTTTCTATGTTCAAATTTTAACAAGATAATATTATCATTTAATACAGCATAAATTAATCTAAATGGTTTAATATAAAGTGATCTTTCTCCACGAGTATATCTCAAGGGCTTACCAACCATGGGATTAGAGATAATTTTTTTAATTTGTTTTTCTAACTTTTTTTTATTAAATAAATCAAGTCTTTTAACATTTTTAATAAATTCCTTGCTAGGAATTATTTTTACCATGATTTCATTTCTTTAAAAAATTCTTCAGGAGTATAACTTTGGTTTTTACCATTATCTATATTTTTCCAAATTTTATCAAGCTCTCTCATCTCTTGAATTTCCCTCTTACTAAATTTCTCAATTCCTTTTAATACTATAAGATTTCCATGTCTCATAATTCTAAATGCGCTTCCAACATCTAATCCTCTTCTTATAGATTCGGGAATTACAATTTGCCCTTTTGTACTAAGCTTTGTTATTTCCATACAAAAGTAAGATATTCTTACTATTTAAATATTGTGATTTAAGCTTTTAACTTTACTTAAAGTAAACTCTATACCAAGGTCTTAATGCTAAAACTATCATTGCTATCAAAAAATACCAAGTATTTACAGAATGAACCCAACTCATTGCAGCAGACCAAATTGTTATTACAAACAAAACAAAAGCTGCAACAGAAAGTTTAACTAAACCAACATCCCAAGCATCCATTTTTTTAACTCTTTTATTTAACCAATTTATCATTTTTCACCTCCTTTAATAAATTATTTAAGATTTTTAGATTTATAAATTAATCTTTAAACCAATCCAACTTTTCCTGCCTAGGTAATTTTTTAATAGCATATTCAAATTTACAAGCAGCAGATTTATCTTCACAAGGTTTTGAAAAAAGAAGTTTTCTAAATCCTTTTCTATAAACATATTTACTTCCCTTTCCTTCTGCATGAGCTTTCATTCGTGCATCAACATCATTACTAATACCTGTATAATATGAACCATCTCCACACTCCAGAATATAAACACACCATTGTTTTTTCATTATAATTAATAGAAATAAAACTATTTAAATTAACCAAACCTAATTTTAAAATGGGTATGAATGAATATGATAGACTTATGGAAAATCAAGCTTTTTATGCTATTTTAAGGGGAGCTACAGAACCCTTTAGTGATCACTGGGCTCATAGAGAAACATTTGGATATATGGGTAAAAAAGTAAAAGCAAATATAGAACTTCAAGAAATTATTCATGGAAAACCAAAAGAATTAGATTCAAAATTAAATATAGTAGATTCGATTCCCCTAATGGATTTAGATCTACTCAACAAACTTTAAAATGGCACAACAATATTATTCAAAAAATAAAAATCCTCCTTTAACAGATGAGGAAATAAAGCAAAGACTCAAAGATGTTCAAGAAGAAATGAAAGAAGTTTTAGAGTGGAAAAAAGAATCTGAAGCAAATCTTAATAATCCAAAATTATCCCCTCAAAAAAGAGGAGCTGCAAAAAGAGCTTTGAAAAAAATTCAAAGAAGAACTAATACTGTTAAAGGTCAAATAATTTATTGGAAACTTAGAATAAAAGGGGAAAGTCATTTTAAAGCTAATATTGAAAAAAATGAATTTTGGGCAAGTTGCAATGAAAAAGCTGAGGCAGAGAAAAAGAAAATAGCAGAAGCTGAATTACCCAATATTTTGAAAGGTAAATTGTAATCTTTAATCTTCAAATAAATTTAATAACCTATTTTCATTATATCTTTCATGATTAAGAAAAAAAAGGTGAAACTGTTCCTTTGGACTTTAAATTTTTTAGTTATATTTCTTCTTATCTGGAGTTTAGTTAATTATCAATTTCTTAATCAAAGTGTAGGAACTCTGGTTCAAATATGGGGTCTAATAGCAATGGTTTTATTTATAATTATTCTTGAAGGTGCTCCTGTTTTTGTAGGCCCTGGAATGGGAGTAGCAGCTGTATTAGCAATGGGAGTTCACAATCCTTGGTTAGTTTTAGTTTTATTTCTCTCTTCAGCATTAATAGGAAATATTTTTTATTTTTATCTAGGACATAATTATGGAAGAAGAATGCTAAAATATTTTGATAAAGAAGATGTAAACAAATATACAAAATCTTTTAAAAAATACGGAAGAGCTGCAATGCTTATCATGGCTGTATCACCTGTTCCCTATCTTCCAACATTTGCAGGTGTTTTTAAAATTAAATCACCTAAAATAATCATAGAAGTATTAATATTAAGATTAATCAGACATTTAGTGGTTTTCACATTCTGGTATTATCTTCTTGTTGGTTTTTAAAAACATTTATTAACCATTAATAATTAAATAGCGCATGGCGAAAGCAAAAAAGAAAAATAAAAAAGAGATGGCATGGCAAGACTCTTGTAAGAATGGAAATTACAAGGGATGTGGTGGATGTGCTTATTTCCTAGGATTCATCGGTGCAGTTGTTTATTACATATCAGCAGCATCAGGTTTTTGGATGGGAGTTCTTGGAGTTTTGAAGGCATTAGTATGGCCAGCATTTGTAGTATTCAAATTACTAGGAATGTAAAAACTCTTATTTTAAATAAAGTAGAAGATATTCTTATTTGTAATTTTTATTAATAAAATCAAGTATCCAAAGAAATATAGATAGAATTATTCCAACTACCAAGATGATTAATAAATGAGCCTTCATAGGAACCCCTTGTGATATATCTATAAAACCATTAAGAAATTCATAACCTCTCCAAGGAATTGTTAATACATATGCTATAATATACAAAATAACAGCAATAACTTGTTTTCTCCACAAAGGTGTTAAAGTTTTCCAAGACATAAAATATAATATAAAAATAAATTTATAAAATCACCTATAGAGAAATTTTTGATAAATTAATATTACATAAGAAAGAACTAAAACTATTCCTCCAGACATTAGAATCATATCTCCTCTTAGATAACCATAAATTAACCATAGGAAAGAACTTGTAACACCTATAATTTCCCATAATAAGGAAACATCTCTTACTTTTTTTGTTTTAAAACTTTTAACTATTTGGGGAGATAATCTTAAACCAGAAGTTACTACAGCCAAAAGTCCAATAATTGTTATTAAATCCATATTAATAATTAATTAAAATACTTTATCAATGTTTTTATTTTGGAGAAACGCTATAAACTAGATTAAAATAAAAGAACCCAAAAGGTAAAAATTAACCTTAATTAAAGTACCTAAAACGTTAAATTATCGTTATATTCATTAATTTAAAGAGGGTCAATAATTTTTAAAAGTGTACCCAAAAGGTAAAATATATAAAGGTTTTCTTTCTTAATTATGCATGGCTTATCTAATTAAAAACAAACAAAGCAGATCTTTTATAAAAAAAGTTAGATTTATGCAGAAAGAACTTGTAATAAAAAAATATATTGGGAAATATTCTGGAAAAATTACAAAAGAACAATTTATGCTAAAAAATATGAATGAGTTAACTAGTGAAGAATTAAAATTCAGAAAAAGATTCTTAAACAAAATACAAGATAAATTATCTTACAGCCAAACTCTTCCAGAAAAAGTAGAGAAAAAATCAATTTTAATAGATAATTTAATTGAAATAAAAAATAATAAAGATTTAATTTATAACGAATTTGCAAAAGAATTTATTTTTAACTCTAATAATATTGAAGGGTCAAAAATCCCAAAAAACGAAGTAATTAAAATTCTTGAAACTGGAAAATCTAAATACAGAAATAAAAATGAAATAAAAGAAGTTGAAAACTCAATTAAAGCATTTGAATACTTACTAATAAATTTTAAATTTAATCTAGCATCAATTAAGAGATTATATTATATTCTAACAAAAAATTTAAATATGGAAGGGGATATCCCATATCCAAGAGGATTTAAGGATGTTGCAAATGTTGTTAATAATAAACCAACTACCAATCCTGAAAATGTGGAAAAAGAACTACAAAACCTTCTTAACTGGTATAAGAAAAATAGAAAAAAAGAACATCCATTAATCTTAGCGTTTAAGTTTCATAAAATATATGAAATGATTCATCCTTTTTTAGATGGAAATGGAAGAACAGGAAGATTAATTATGAATAAAATACTTATAAGTAAAGGATATTTTCCGTTGATTGTTTACAAAACTAACAAACTATCTTATTTTAACGCACTTGATAAAGCAACTGAAGGTAGAAATAAAAAATATTATCAATTTATGTTGGAGCAAGCAGACAAAACTTATGATTTTATTTTAAAAACTATTGATAAGTATTAAATCCATTTTTATAAAGTTATTTTTTCATAAATGCTTTAACCAAACCAAAGAAGATAAATCCAATACCTAAACCCACAAGTGTACCTACAGCAGGATTTCCAAAAAAGATTCCTACACCAATTCCAATCATTAATGCACCAACAAAAATCATTCCACCTGCATCATCTGATCTAGATTTTTTCTTTTTCATGTTTAAATAATCTAAATAGAGTATAAAAACATTACTCAAAAATAAATAAAAAAGAAAAAAAGAAATTTAAAAAAAAAGATTAACCGAAAAGTTTTTTTCTACGATCTTTCCAAGCTACAAATCCAATTATTATCCAACCTAATAATGATCCAATCTTAGGTACAATTATAGCTAAACTAAACCAACCAGGATATTTTCTTTTCTCAAATATTCTCCATTTAGAGATAATTAATAATACTATTAGAGCAATCCACCCTACAATTGGTACGAATACTAAAAATACCCATGCCCAATGAAATTTCCCCATTTGTAACATCATGGACCATCTAGCGAAAGGAATCCAAGCAAGCCAAGAATTTTTATATTTTAACTTTTTAGCGATAGTCTGCCATGCAAAAGATGTATACACATAAAACGCAGCCATAAATAAAACAGCAATCATAATTCCGATTGCAATTAAAGCTCCACCAACTGCACCTCCTGCCATTGAACTAAAGAAAGGACATTGGGTCATAAACTCTGTAAAGTTTCCCGTAAATCCTCCAGACATCAGCTGTTCACAAGTTTCAAATACCATATTTATTATATTTCTACCTCCTTTTTATGAACATATATGGGGATTACTTTCTTTTAAATGTTATTGAGAATTATGGTGGTGATAATTATTTAAAAAGGAATCTCTGGTTTAAGACTTTTCAACCTTGCTTCTTCTTTTTCTCTTTTCCTTTTTTTAATAGTATATTTCCTTCTTTCAATTCCCCTTTGTTTATTTTCTTCTTTTAACATTCTTTTTATTTCTTCAAAAGGGGTCTTAGTTCTATTGGTAATTTGTGAATGATATTCTCTCAAAAATTGGGAATTTGTCCAACCTTTTGTTTTTGCTTCAACAATAAGTTCTGTTTCTAAAACAGCTTTTTCATATCTTCTAAGAGTTCTTTGATTTTTATAAATAAAATTTCTATTATCAAAAAAAAGAGCATTATATCCTAATTTTCTCCAAGCTCTTCTTCTTATTGCTTCAGATGTTAAAACTATATCTGTTAAAGAATATTTAGATTTATTTCCTTGTTGAAAATGTTTCCAGCTTTTTACTTCAAAAGGATCATTAGTCTCTAATCCAAAAAAGCTATTAGCATTTATTATTCTTGAAAAATTATCAATATCTAAAAAATATTTATCTCCTTTCTTAATCCACTTAAAAGAGGAAGAGTTAGAACCTTCCCCATATTCTTTATAAGGATATAAAAAACCTTTTTTTTGATTAAAATCATATATTTTTTCTGGATGATATTCAGGGTAAGCGACCCATAATTTTTCAAAAGAATCAAATTCAAACTCTTTTGAAGAAAATTGAACAACTTCTACTTCTAAGTCTTCATTAATTTCTACACCATTATGAAAATCTTCAAAAACATCATATTTTGCAATTTCTCTATTTAAAACTTTTCTAATAATAAAAGAATTTTTAGGATTCTTATATTTATCTGGGATACAAATCTTTACAGAGTGACTCTTTTCAACATGGTCTCCAATTTTATATCCTTCAAAAAGATTTACTCCAAATTCAGAATAATCTGTTGTTTCGCATTGCATTTTAGTTTTTCCTATACTTTGATAAGATTTTTCAATTACAAGAGAATTACTTAAAATAGGGATGTTAAAAAAACCCTTACGAAAATTTTTAGAAGAATATTTATAATCTTTATTCCAATATTTTTCTCTATTTTTTAAATATTGGTGAGAAAAATTTAAATTAAATAATTCTGAAAACCCATAAAGCCCAGATTTTACTTTCTCTCCTGTTCTAAGAGACCTTAGTTTTATTTTATTAAACTTAAATAAAATTTCTTCTTTTGTAAGTCCTTGTGGATTATCATACATTGTTGCAATCGCGACAAGTCTATCTGTTGGAGCTCCCATAAAAATCCAACTAGTTGATGATATTTAAGAATTATGGTGGTGAAATTGTATATTTCTCTTATCACTTTGGATAAAGCTCAAACAACTCTTTACATTCTTCTCTCATGAAATTTTTAACTAAAAACATTTTTCTTGGTTTTTCGTTTTTAAGAATATTACTACAAGAAACATAGAAAGATCTAGAAGATTTTTTCTTCTTCCCAGCATTCTTAATCATATCTTTGATATTAACCCCATATACAATTCCTTTCATTCTTGCCCAAGCAGCTGTTCCCGTACAAACAGCACAAGGCTCATGAGTTGTATAAAGAATACAATCTTCAATAAAAATAGATTTTCTTTTCTTACATGCTTTAGATATTGCTAAACATTCTGCATGTGCACTTGGTGTTTTATCTCTAAATCTTCTTTGTTGACTTTTTGTTATAATTTTACCATTTCTAACAACCACCGCTCCAATAGCATATTCTCCTTTTTTAGCACTCTTTTTTGCCTGCTCAATTGCAGCAAGCATGAATTTCTTTTCTGGTTTATATTTCATTTTTTAAATTTGGAAACAACTCCTTATTTTATCTCTAATAACTTATTAGCAATTAATTTAGCTAATTTTTCGTGATTTGTATTATCCATATGAACTCCTTCAATTTTATCTACTTTTATCTCATTTGTTGGATTTAAATAATAAACATTTTCTTCTTTTGCAAGATTTTCATATGATTTAACTAATTCCTGGGTTTTCGCAGTTGCACCTTTAAATAATTTAGATGCAAAATCAGCTTCTTCTAATACTATGGGGGGAACAATAATGAGAATTTTAGCTGGAGAGCAATTTTTTAAAATTTTCATATTCTTAACTATTTTAATTAATTTCTTCATTCCATTAGTTATATCTTCTACATTCAAATTTAACATTTCTTTAGTATCTGTAGTTCCTAGCATTATAATAACAAAATTAAGAGGTAAATTAGATTCTAAAATATTAGGTAAAGTTTCAGCTCCATTTCTTAAAGGAAAATCTATTCTAGGATCATCAAACATAGTAGTTCTTGCACCTAAACCTTCTTCAAAGACCTTATAACCATCTCCTAAAAGATTCTGCAAGATTCCTGGCCAACGATTATCAAAACTATATCTCTTTAATCCCATACTTGAAGGAACCCACCCCCATGTATTAGAATCTCCATAACATAAGATATTTTTTACTTTAGAAACAGGCTCATATAAATTTTCTTTCATAATTTATTATGGGAAGCTTTCTTTTTAAAATAAACGCCAACTATGTACAACTAACTTTTTATAAAAAAATAGGATTAAACTCCTATCTTATGTTTTTCAAAGATTTAATTTTACTTTTTAACATTAACTGCTTTCATGCCCTTATCTCCTTTCTCTGCATCAAATGTAACTGCATCATCTTTATCAATAGTTACGTTTGCTTCAAGGCCTGTTTTATGCACAAAATATTCTTTTCCATCTTCTCCAGCTATGAATCCGAATTCCTTATCGCCATTAAAAAATTTTACTGTTCCTTTCATTATTTTTTCCTCCTATAAAATAAATTAATCTTGGAAGTTTAAAAAGGCTCTTATTTGCAAAGATTAGAAGAATTATCCTCAATAAATTCACGTAAACGAGCTCTCCAATCTCCTCTAGGATCTCTCCTAGATCTAATTGCATTTCCAGAATCTATTAATTCTTGTTTATTCATAAGAAGATCATTAAAATTAGCTACAACATAAGGTGCTTCACCATATGATTTATTATATGCTACAAACCAGTCTAAAGGAGTATGTACTACAATATATTTCCCAAATTGATCATTTTTTTTACCCAGAATAATTCCCTTACTTTTATGTAAAAGTTCTGCAGCAAATGCCCTATATTTAGCCTCATCAATATATTCCATAGACATTACTTTATCTTCAATCCCATTATCTCTAGACAATCTAATCTTATCTTGTTCACCTGAAGGAAGAAACTCTGTCCCATCTTTGATTTCAAGTTTACTTGTTAAACCAATTGCTTCACTAAGAGAAGTTACAATATAATCATTAGTCATCACATCTTTACCAACATGTTCTCCACCCCTAGAGATACTTATTACAGGACTAAGATTTCCTTGATCATAAATACTTCCTCCAACTTCTAAATCATTTCCTGATGCTCCTCCTAAACTAAATCTCATTTGTCCTTTAGAAGTAAATTTTAAGGTTGTAGGATTCCAATCAATTCCTAAATTTTTTAAAGAAAGTTCTTTATAGCTACTTAATGCTTGAAATGCAGTATAAAAATTATCAGTTAAACTAGTAAAATCATTTTGAGCTCTAAGGCTTTTAGGTGAAATTATATTTATCTTTGTCATGAAATATTAAAGAAAATAAGAGGTTTTAAATCTTTCTATTGATGTCATCACATAATGGTTACATTATGCATTAAAGGTGTTAAACAAAATCAAAACGCCCCAACCGGGAAGTCGCATGTTTTGTCTTGAACTGGGGGTGTGATTTTTGTTTATTTAACTATCACAGTTTATCGAGGCTGTTGAAGTTTATATAGTTTTTGTATGGGAGTTGTATTCTCCCTTCTCTTTGTATAAAAACATCAGAACTGGCATTAAGCTTTCATCCTCCAGTGTCCTCTTTAGTGTTTCAATCATTTCCGCCTTGCTTCTCCCAAAAACCATTTCATAGGAAAAGTTTGATCGTTTTTCTTTTAATTGTTTAAACTCGTTTAAGAATTCGGTTTTTAATTTAATAAGATTCCATGCTTGGTTTCCTTCACTATAACGGACTTTTCCATTTATCTTCACTAGTCTTCTTGGAAGAATTGCTTCTTTTTCTTGAAGTGTGTTTGCCATGTGAATCCTCATCACCTCACGCCTCTTCGTTAATAGTATTAGGGTTTCGTTTGTGTTAAATGTATTTATTGTCTTTTTTTGGCAATGTGGGAAAGATTTATAAGATAGTCACATTTTGGTTTAAAATGAAGAATTTGGAGAATTCGAACCTTTCTTGGAAGGAGCGAAAGATATTGAAGGAATTGGATGTTGATGCTAGGCAGAGTGCTGCTGGGATTGGGCATAAGTTGGGGATGTCGAAGCAGGTTGTGAATTATCATGTTGAGAATATGATTAAGAAGGGCTTTATCAAAGAATTTATTACTTATGTTGATACGAATAAGCTTGGGTATACGTTTTATAATGTTCTGGTTAAGATGAAGTATACGACGACTGGGGATAAGGCGAGAATTGTTAATCGGTTGAAGGCGGTGCCGAATGTTGTGTGGGCTTCTTCGCTTAGGGGTGAGTATCAGATGATTGTTTCTATTTTGGCGAGTGATGTTGGGGAGTTTAGTATGTATCTTGATGATGTTTTGAATTCGTTTAGTGGTAAGTTGCTTGATTATAGTTTTTTTATTGTGATTAGTGCGTCGCAGTTGGGGTATAAGAAAATTCATAGTTCTAAGAAGGGGGGGGATAATTATCATGCTAAGGTTGGGCATAAGGATTTGGCTAGTTTGTCTGATAATGATTTGAAGGTTTTGAGGTTACTCGCTAATAATGCGAAGATGTCTACTGTGAATTTGGCGAAGAGGAGTGGGTTGACTTTGGAGAAGGTTAGGTATTCGATTAAGAAGCTAGAGAAGGAGAAAGTTGTTCAGGGATATAAGCCGCTTTTGGATGTTTCTAAGTTGGGGTTTATTTGGAATGTGATGTTTTTGAGGTTGAAGACTTCTAGTGAGGAGCAGAGGGAGGAGATGAGTAATTATTTGAAGAAGTTGCCTGAGATTTTTTATGTTGTTAGGGGTGTTGGGAACTGCAATTTGATGATTGAGTTTCAGACTAAGACTAGTGAAGAGTTTGAGAAGGTTAAGGAGAAGGTTTCTAATAGGTTTAGTAATTTAATTGCTGATGAGAAGACTGTGCAGTTGATTGAGGAGCATAAGTGTACTTATTTTCCTGGAAGTTTGGGGAAAGAATAATTTATAAATATGTTTAGATATGAATAATTATGGTGATGAATTTAAAAACAAGATTCAATTTTTTCCGTACAAATAATTTTACTTACTTAGACAGTTCTGCGACAACACAAAAACCCAATCAGGTGGTTTCTGCCGTTAAAAATTCTCTTGAATATGCCGGAAATCCTCATCGGAGTGGACATATCCCTGCTGTAAAAAATGAAGGCAAAATTACTGTTGCTAGAGATAATATTGCAAGATTTATCAATGTAGATCCTCAAGAAATTGTCTTTACAACGAATACCACTGACTCTATAAATTTGGCTGTTGATGCAATCGCGCATAATATTAAGAAAGGTGATGAAATAATTATTTCAATTGCCGAGCATCATTCAAACATGCTTCCATTTAATAAACTCATAAAAAGGGGGGCGATTCTTAAAACAGTTTCTCTAAAAGATGGAATTATTGACATTGATGATTTAAGGGAAAAAATATCAAAAAAGACTAAGGTTGTTTCATTGCAACATTGCTCTAATGTGCTGGGGAACATAAATAATGTTGAAAAAATAGGCAGGTTGATTAAGAAAGTTGATAAGAATATTGTTTATATGGTGGATGGCGCTCAGGCGATTGCGCATATCCCCGTAGATATTAAAAAAATAAAATGTGATTTTTATTCTTTTTCTGGACATAAAATATATGGTCCTGATGGTATCGGAGTCCTTTATGCTTCAAAGAGAGTTTGGGGCTTACTTGAGATGGTTCGTATGGGAGGTGGAACAATTAGCGATGCATCTATAGTAACAGGCAAGCTTAAAGACACATTGGTTATTGATAAACTCGATTCATTGATTGGTTTGGAGGGCGGGACTCCGAATATAGCAAATATTATTGGATTATCTGAGGCGGTTAAGTTTATCAGGAAAATTGGATTTGAGGAAATTCAAGAACACGAAAAGCGCTTAACTAGTCTTCTTCTAAAAAAGTTATCTGATATTGAAGGAGTCAAAATTTATGGTCCTGAAAATATAAAGAACAAGATAGGTGTAGTATCTTTTTCTATTGGGGGTGAATCGTTGGGGGAAATGGCAATATTCCTCAATAAGCGAAAAATTTGTATTCGACAAGGGTCTCATTGTGCCTTTCCGCTTATTGATGAGTTGGGGAGTGAAACTATTAGAATTAGTTTCGGAGTTTATAATGACGAAGAAGATGTAGAAAGAATTATCCAGGAGATACAATTTTATTTAGACAAGAAGAAGGGGTTAATTAAAAATAAAAATTTAGAGGAGGTTAGGGATCAGCCATATTACAAGAATATTCTTCCTGTTCAGAGAGCTTCGAATATTATTAAATTAATAAAAGATTCAGTTTACGATAAGGATACTGAGGTGATTATACAGGCAGGACATTTTTTGGCAATTCCAGATACAGAATCAAACTCATTTTATCCTAGTATTAAGCCGTTGTTGCCCGAGCACTTATATCCTTTACTTGATGAATTTGGAATGACGTCTTTTCCGTTGTTTACCTGGGAACTTGGATGTAATGTTGTTAGCGAATTGAAAAAAGAGGGCGTAAAAGCGAAATTGTTGCTTGTGGCAAATGATACTACTGGAATTAATGAGCTAAAAAACTCGCCTGCCAATAAATCTGGGAAGTCTGCAGAGGAATATCGTGAGGAGTTTTTAGGTAGATTTGGAAAAAATTCTTTGCCAAAAGAGTACATGGATATGCTTCATGAAAGTTCTTTAGATTTAGAAGATATATTGAAATTTGGGGAAGATTATTTTACTAGAGAATCTTTATTGAGAGGTAGGTTTAAGGATTTTATAGACAAGAATAAATCTTTCTTCGATGGTATGATCGATTATACTGGACAACAGGGGAAGATTGATGTTGGAATTAAGGTTCTTGATAATCAAAATATAAAGACTTGTAGATTCAATACGTTTAATTCGAAGACTGGTGGAAGATTCTGTATTGTTGAAGTAGCTCAGTTAATTGCGGAGATGTTCGGTAAATCGGAGGGTTATGATTACAAATATTTACACTCAGAGGTAAAGAAGCCGAAATCTGAAGCAAAGAATAAGGTCTTTGTTATGTTGACTCCAGAGATGTGTAATAATGCTGTGATAAGCGGGGGAGAACTTTATGTTAAGCTATTTGCAGGAGAGAAGGACAAAGGATCTTTTAGATATTTTAATTTTCAGTTTGGACCTGATGCCGAGAAGTCCCTTGCGATTGGTCTTGAAGGAAGCTATATTTCAAATAAAGGTAATCTAATTGAATTAGATATCGAGAAAAAGCCTGATTTCCCTAATTTGTGGAAGTTGGTGGAATATGATCTTCTCTATGATATTGAAGACTATCTTGGTGAAATGGAAAATTTATTTTCAAAATTAAAAATAAATAAAAAATCTAAAATTATTGATACTTGTGTGGGTCCAGGATTTTTCATTAAAGAACTTTTGAATAAAGATTATGATGTTTCTACGATGGACGAAAGCAAAGATAACGTTAAGCCATTTTTAGATGATATTAAAGAATTGGGAATTAATCATAAGACTACAATATGTCCTTGGCTAGATATGAAGAAGCATTATAAATCAAATAGTTTCGATTTTATGCTTAATCGGGGCAACTCGTTTATTTTTGCGAATGGTGGATTATTGGAAAAAATTCCTGTAGATAAAAAGAAAACTTTGCAAGCAATGAAAAAGACACTTAAAATATATTACGATCTCTTGAAGAAGGGTGGTTATTTGTATATTGATAAATATAGAGATTCTGAGGTTCCGTCCGAAAAAGTTGTTGCTAAATTGAAAATTAAAGAAACAAAAGAAGAAAAGAATGTTGTATTTAATGTTGAACGTAATCCTTCAGAAAATTATCGTTATGCTTCTATAATCTTAAGGGATAAGCAGGGCGACGATTCCACTGTATTTAACAAGGTATACGATTTAACAGAGGATGAAATGGAATCTCTTCTAAAAGAAGTAGGATTTAAGGTAGAGAAGATTAATTTAAAATCTGAAAAACATTTTGTTGTTTGGCTGGCTCGGAAATAAGATGAAGACTTTTATTTATGACAAAAAACCAAATATCTCTGAACTCTGGGATGATTGCATATATGAATTAATTTATGATTCAAAAAAATATGTAGCCGAAGTTGAGCATCTGTTCAAGGACTTTGGAGTAAATAAAAAGTCTAAGATTATTGACGTTAGTGTTGGATCTGGATTTCCAGCGTTAGAATTAACTAAGAAGGGATATTCTATCGACTGTATGGATATTTCTGAGGATGCTATAAAAGTTTTTAATAAAAAGGCAAATGAGTTCGATGTTAATTTAGAATGTAAAAAACTTTCGTGATTAGAGATGCCAAAATATTATAAAAAAGATAACTATGATTTTCTTTTTTGTCGAGGTAATTCATTCATCTATGCCTCTGGGGGATGGGATTCAGAGGTGAAATTAGATAGAAAAATTGCATTAAAAAATTATGAAAAAACATTAAAAACATTTTATGATTCTATGAAGTCTGGTGGGTGGATTTATATTGATAAATTTAAAGATAATGAAAAAGATTGTAAGAAATTAGTTGGGCAGGTGAAAATTAAAAATAAAATATACGATTGGTATCTTTATAGGAATACAATTAAAAAAATTAAAAAAAGAGAAGCTAAGATGTTATTGATAGATAAATCTGGGAAAGAGATACCCCTTGTTGAATTTACTACTTATTTATTGACACTTAAAGAATTGATTCAATTAATGGGGAAGGTTGGGTTTAAAGATATCAAAAAGGTAAACTTTAAATCTGAAGTAGAATTTGATATTTTGATAGCTAATAAGTAGCAATGGGAAGGTAGCTTAAATGGGAGAGTGGCTTACTGATGTGAGACGGCGGGGGGTTCGAATTCTCCTCTTCCCATAAATTTTTTATTGTGTTAATTAGATTTAAATAATTCATTTGTTAACAATGGAGATGGTGATTAAAAGAAAGAAAAGATTTTTCGCAAAAGATGAATTGAAATTATTATGGCCGTTTTATTTTAGTAAATTCGTATTTACAATTTTTTATGTTATGATCCCGTTTGAGGTCTTATATTTCTTAGGAATTGGGTTTAATCTTTTTCAGGTGGGATTGATTACTTCGGCCGCACTCTTATCTACATTTATCTTTGAAATTCCGACTGGGGCGGTTGCAGATTTATATGGGCGGAAAGTCTCTTCCATAGTTGGACAAGTCGGGCGAAGTCCTCATTAAATGATCTGCTATATGTACGGCCTTGAATCCGTGTGAATCCGTGGCTAATATTTCGGCGTCTCGTCTTTTAATCTCTCCAAGGAACCAATTCTCCTTTCTCAATCAACCCCAAAACATTTCTCATTTGATTCTCTAATGTATCAATCCTTTCTTGCAATAGCGTTTTTTCGTTTTCAGATTTTAATAGCCTCTGTTCAATCTCGGTCTTCGTTACGTCGACTAGCATATCTTCTTCGCTTATCGTGTCTCTCATACCCAGAAGTTCGCTGTAGTAGTGTATCTTGTCGGACTTCTTCCAGCCGAATCGGTATTTCAGGGCTGATTCGGACTTGTAACGGGGGAGCCAGTAGCAGCAAGAGCAATGTCTAAAGTGATACATTGTTAGTTCAGAGTATTTTTTTCCTGCGGGGCTCTTATCTTCGCCGAAGAGATTTTTTGATTGTCTTTGGAGATATTTATTGACTGAACTTGGTTTGATATTGAAGAGTTGATCTGATTCTTTTAGGTTGTTAACCCTTATGTGTTCTTTTATTAGCTCTGAGCAAATCATTAGCTTGACTCTTCTTCCGAAAGTTTTGCTTATTTCCTCTCTAATATGAACTTCTTTGCAATCGTTGTATAAATCAGAGACCCTGATGTTGATTAACTCTGTTGGGGCCCTAGCTCCTGTATCGAATAAAAACATAATCAAGACTTTGTATTCGAACTTCACATTATCGCAGAGTCGTTTTGTTTGTTCTTCAGTTAAGTAAACCCATTTAGGTTTTTGTTTTGATGTGTCAAGATCTAGTGTTATGTCTGGGACTTCGATGCCTCTTTTTCTGTTAACTTTTACGTGCCAATGCCAGAAGGATTTGAAGTTTTTAACGAAATCAATTACTGAAAGATACTCTTTTCCATCGGCTCTCTTGATTGTGCCGTTTCGCATTCCTCCAAAAAATTTGAAAATAACTTCTTCAGTTAGCTTAGACATATCTGTTATCCTGAATTCTTTTTCGAATGCTTTTGCTAGAAATATCAATCTTTGTCTTAGGTTATTTAGTCTGGTATAGCTTCTGGCGCCCTTTTGGCTTACTGTAGAAACATTAAGGCCGTTTTCCATATCTATGATGTAATTGTAAATTAAATCAGAATTAGCATCGCTGATGTCTGGGATTTTGTCTTTTACAGATTCTTTCCAGTTCAAATATCTCTCTTTATGTTTATATGGGTCTATCTTCATGCTTTATCAAGGCAAATTATTTATAAAAATAACTTGTATATTTCTTGTAAATCACACCCCTAGAATTAGACAAGATATGCGAACGCCCCAACCGGGAGTCGAACCCGGGTTGCATCCGCGACAGGGATGAGTCATAGCCGTTAGACCATTGAGGCATATTCAAAATAAAAGAAATCTATTTTTAAAGTTTTGGATATATGGAACAAGCAAGAAAGTAACTAATAATAAGTCCTATTAATAAATTAAGATATAAAATACCTCCTAAATAAACATACAAACCATTTGAAAATAATAAGAACATTAAAACAGAGCCTGTTGTTGATGAGTTACACGGTTCAACAATGCACCTTGTTCTATTATCATATTCAATAAAAGGGATAAATATTAGAGATATTAGGAGAAATATGATTAGTTTTTTCCAAGTTGGCTTTATAAATTCTATAAAATTATTTTTTCTTTTCTTCATTTTCAATTAGATATTATAATGTTTTAATCTTTATAAATTAATATATCAATAATCTTTTATACCTCTTCCCCTTATCTCTTCAATGAAAATCATATCTTGGAATGTTAACGGAATTCGGGCTGTTATTAAAAAAGGATTCTCCGATTTTGTTAAAAAAGAGAATCCAGACATTCTCTGTATTCAAGAAACTAAAGCCCATCCAGATCAAGTAGACCTAGTTCTCAAATCATATCCACATCATTTTTGGAACTCTGCTTCAAAAAAAGGATATAGTGGAACAGCTATTTTCAGTAAAATAAAACCCTTATCAGTTTCCTATGACATGGGTTTAGAAGAACATGATGATGAAGGAAGAATAATAACACTTGAACTTCCTGATTTTTATTTAGTAACAGTTTATACACCAAATTCTCAAAGAGGACTTGCTCGTCTCAAATATAGACAAGGCTGGGATAAAGAATTTCTTAAATATTTAAAAAAACTAGAAAAAACAAAACCTTTAATCTTTGCAGGAGATTTAAATGTAGCTCACAAGGAAATAGATTTAACAAACCCAGGACCAAACAAAAACAATGCAGGATTTACAAAAGAAGAAAGAAAAGGTTTTGATAACTTAATAGATTCAGGATTTATAGATAGTTTTAGAGAGTTTAACAAAGAACCAAATAATTATACTTGGTGGAGTTATATGTTCCATGCTAGAGATAGAAATATTGGTTGGAGAATAGATTATTTTTGTCTATCTAAAAAACTAAAGAAAATTTTAAAAGATGCTTTTATTCTTCCTAAGATAATGGGTTCAGACCATTGTCCTATTGGGGTTGTTTTGAAGTAAAAGGACACAAAACAAATTCTAAAGAGAAAAGCTTATATAATAAACCGACTATTATCGGGTATGTGGGTAGCTAAATTTAAACTAAGAGATGAAGATGATATTTACATTCCTTTATGTGAAAAATATAAAATAGAATTTTATGGTGTTCCTTATACTAATTTTGTTAAAGGTAATAAAATTAATCTTCTTGTTGGAGGGGTTATTTCTGGTTCAGAAGAAAACAAAAAACTATTTGTTCAAGAAATAAAAAAAGATAAAAGAGTTAAAAAAATTGAGCAACAACATGATTTTATTCTCATTCATGCTCAACATCCAATTTCAAGAGAAGCAAAAGCAGAAATAAAGATATTTTACAATCCCCAATATATAAGAATAAGACCAATTCATGTTTCAAGTGATGGGTGGGAATATTGGGAAGTTGCCTGTTTAGATAGAAAAGAATTAAACAAACTTATTCAGTCTGCAACAAAATATTACTCTGGAGAATTATTTTCAATTGTTGAGGAAAAATTAAAGAGAATTACAAGCTTAGAGTTTATGCCTTCTTTAACAGAAAAACAACTAGAAGCAATAAGAATAGCTTATAGAGATGGTTATTATAATTATCCTAGAAAATTAACCATTCCACAACTAGCAAAAAGCATAAAAAAATCTTATTCTACATTTCAAGAAAATCTAAGAAAAGCTGAGAATAAAGTGTTAGAACACTTTTTTAAATACCGATAATTATCGGGTAAATTTCTATAAACATATATAGTGCTGTTTTTAAATGGCGAATAGATTAAAAAAGATTACAAAGTCGGAGAACTTGAGAGGAACAAGAGTAATTGTAACTGGATGTAGTTATAAACCTATTAATTATATTTTTACAGATATAACTACAGGAGAACCAAGCCACGACTCTATGTATATTGATGGCGCAGAAATGAAAATGAATATTGGCACAGCAATAGCAGGAGTATTAGCTAAAAATGGGGCTAAAGTTCATATTGTTTCAACTTCTGAAAATAAATTAAGTAATATTAAGAGTGAGCTTGAAAAAGATACCGGTGAAGGTTTAATAGAATATTCTGCTTTAGATTTATTAGATGAAACACAGGTTAGAGAATTTGTTAGAGATCTTCCTAGAGATAAAAATTTATATTGGGTACAATGTGTTGGGTTAGGTGCAGGAAGTTACAAATTAAAAGACGATAACCCTTATTTACCTCTTGAAGATATTCCTTTAGAGCTTTTAGAAAAAGAATCTCAAATCATTTTAAGGGCAACACATTTAATGATGAGGGAAATGTTGCCTATTTTTAAAAAACAAGATGAATCGAGAATTATTATTATTAGTTCAATGAGTGCAATAAGAGGATATTCTTATGGGGGAACCCATTGTGCAGCTAAAGGAGCAATAGATAGATATGCAAATAGTGCAATGTTAGGAAATTATAAAGATAATATTTTTGTAACAACTATAAGACCTGGAGGAGTTGATACTGGAATGTATGATTCTCAATCAATCCAAGAAGCAATTAAAATTATTTCAGACGAATATAAAGGCACTTACAGAAATAAAATGACTCTTGCTCCGCCAACATCTGTAGGAGAAGCAGTAAATCTTGTTTTCACAACTCCTGCGCATATTCCTTCACTTAATCTAGTTGCAAAAGGACAATTCCCTCATGAAGGTTCTTAGAAATAAATATCAAACCTTCTAAACCCCAAACCAATCATTTTATAAACCAATAGAATGATAAAAATATAGTATTAATAGTTAGAATTCTTGAGCATGACTCAAAGAATTCGTGTTCAAGAAAATATTTCTTGAAGTATATTATTAGATTAAAAACAAAATGAAATTCGATAAACTCGGATTAAGCAAAACTTTGTTAGCAGAATTAGACAAAGCAGGTTTTGAAAATCCTACAGAAATCCAAGAGAAAACAATTCCGTTAGCATTAGCTGGAAAAGATATTATAGGTGGCTCTGCAACAGGAAGTGGAAAAACATTAGCTTTTGGATTACCTATGATTGAAAAATTAACAAAAGACAAACATATTCAAGCCTTAATTCTAACACCCACAAGAGAACTTGCAGAACAAGTTGCTCAAGCTATTTCAAAATTCTCTAAAAATAAAAGATTAAATGTAACAGCTGTTTACGGAGGAGTTGATATAAATGCTCAAATGAGAAGAATAGCTGTATCAGATATTGTGGTTGCAACACCTGGAAGAATGCTAGATCATTTAGAAAGAAGAACAATAAGAGTAGATCAAATAAAATTCCTAGTATTAGATGAAGTAGATAGAATGTTTGACATGGGTTTTCATACAGATGTAGAAAGAATAATTCAACATTGTTCTAAAAAAAGACAAACAATGTTATTTTCAGCAACAATTTCATCTGATATAGATTATCTAGCTAAAAAACATACAAAAGATGCTGTAGAAGTAGCTGTTAAGTCTTATGTAGATCATTCAAAATTAAAACAAATATATTATGATGTTCCCTCTAATTTAAAATTTTCATTATTAGTACATTTATTACAAGAAGAAAAATCAAAATTAGTAATGGTTTTTTGTGCAACAAGAAGAAATGTAGATTTTATTGTAGAACATTTACAAGATCTAAGAATACATGCTCAAGCAATTCACGGAGGATTAGCTCAAAATAAAAGAACAAAAGTTTTAGAATTGTTCCATGGAACAGGTGCAAATATTTTAGTTTGTACAGATGTTGCTGCACGTGGTTTAGATATTAAAGGAGTTAGTCATGTTTACAACTATGATCTGCCAAAATCAAGTAATGATTATATTCATAGAATTGGAAGAACAGCAAGAGCAGGTAATGAAGGAAAAGCAATAAGCATCTTAACTAGTAGAGATTATGAAAATTTTGGAGTTGTTACTCAAGATAAATCTCTAAAAATAGAAAATGAGCCACTTCCTTTAATAAAAAAAATTATGATTAGAATGGCTCAAAGATCTAATTCACGAGATTCAAGAGGTAGGGGATCATATAATTCTAGAGGACCAAGTAGAGGTCCAAGAACTCATAGTAGAGATTCTAGAGGACCAAGTAGAGGTCCAAGAACTCATAGTAGAGATTCTAAAGGACCAAGTAGAGGTCCAAGAACTCATAGTAGAGATTCTAAAGGACCAAGAACTCATAGTAGAGATTCTAGAGGGCCAAGTAGAGGTTCAAGGGGTGGATCAAACTCATATAGTTCTAAAGGACCAAAAAAACCTGGTAGAGGTTCATACAATTCTAAAGGACCAAGAACTTATAATAAAGATTCTAGAAAACCAAAAAGAAGAAGATAACTTCCCTAAAATTTATAAAACCAAACAATTTCTTTAAGTAATGAAAAGAGTTGCCATATCAGGTTATTTTGATCCAATTCATGTTGGACATCTTGAACTAATTCATTTAGCAAAACAATTAGGAGATAAATTAATAGTAATTTTAAATAATGATCATCAAGCTTCTCTAAAAAAAGGTAAAGCTTTTATGAAAGAAGAAGAAAGAAAGAAAATTGTTGAAGCTTTAAGAGATGTTGATGAAGTTTTCTTAAGTATTGATCAAGATCGAACAGTCTGCAAATCTTTAGAAGCTGTTAAACCAGATATGTTTGCACAAGGTGGAGATAGAAATTTTGGAGAAGTTCCTGAAACACCAATATGTAAAGAATATAATATAGAAATGGTTGATGGTTTAGGAAAAAAAATTCAATCAAGTTCAGAATTAGTTGCTAAAAGTTTAGAAGAAGATAATTAATTTATCACCATAATTCTTAAATACTAAAAATTGTAAAGAAATATATGCCCAGTCTAAAATATTTAAATTTAGGATTTTTAGCAACGTTTTTAATTATGACTAGCTTTGGACATTTTCTAGGAACACGTAATGAAAAGGAAAAATTCTTAAATATTCCTACCTTAGTTAAAGAAGTAAATCAAAACAGAGAAAAAGTAAAAACTTATTTTAAAGATGAATTTCTAACTTATGAAGAATTAGATAAGCTTCGATCAATTTTCGATCCACTTCCTGTTTCTAAAGCTCTAACCTCCCATGTAATAGGTAGAACAGAAAGAGGGGGGGAAATATATTCAGAATTTTATAATTTAATGAAAGAAGGAACATTTTTGAAATCAAAAGATTACGAGATAACTGTTCATGGAGAAAATGGAAGAGAATATCCTATGAAAATTTCGGGACAAAATACTTCTGGAACAAATTTAAGTAAAAACTTAGATAAACTTTTAGTAAATTATAAATCCAATTTAAAATCAAAAGAACATTCTAATCACATGCGTCCAAGAAAATTCTATCAAAGGTTTGGTGACATAAGAACTCTTTTCCATTAACCCTTTAAAAAGATTTAAAAGTTAATTCTCATTAATTATTTTAATAAAAGAGTTGAAACATATGGAAGTATTTATAGAACTAAGCATCATCATCGGTATAACAGTTTTAGTTGCGGGAATAACAAAATTACTAAAACAACCTTTAATAATTGGTTATATCTTAGCAGGAATAATTGTTAGTCCTTATTTTTTAAATGTTATAAAATCAGCAGAAACTCTTGCAGTATTTTCACAAATGGGTATTGCTTTTTTACTTTTTATTGTTGGTTTAAGTTTAAGTCCACGAGTAATTAAAGAAGTTGGGAAAGTTTCTTTAGTAACAGGTATAGGCCAGATATTATTTACTTCATTGATAGGATTTATACTAAGTAGATTACTAGGATTTACTTTAATAGCTTCAGCTTATATTGCCATTGCATTAACATTTAGTAGTACAATTATTATTATGAAATTATTATCAGATAAAAAAGATTTAGATAAATTATATGGAAAAATATCTGTTGGTTTCTTACTTGTTCAAGATATATTTGTTATAGTTCTATTAATGGTTATTTCTTCTTTCTCAGGAAGATTAGATGAACAAGTTTTATCATCAAACTATATTCTTAGTGGAATAGGTTTAATCATCGGTTTAATTTTAATAACAATCTATGTATTACCAAGATTATCAAAATTCTTTGCAAAATCCCAGGAATTCCTATTCTTATTTTCAATAGGTTGGGGATTAGGTTTAGCATCTCTATTCTATTACTTTGGATTTTCAATGGAAATAGGTGCATTAGTAGCAGGAATAGCACTTTCAATGTCCCCTTATCATTATGAAATAAGTTCTAAGATGAGACCTCTAAGAGATTTCTTCATCATATTATTTTTCATCCTATTAGGTTCACAAATGGCCTTCGGAAATATAGGTAATTTAATTATTCCTGCAATTATATTATCCTTATTCATTCTAATAGGAAATCCAATAATTGTAATGGTTTTAATGGGTCTTTTAGGATATAAAAAGAAGGTAGGATTCCAAGCAGGATTAACAGTAGCTCAAATAAGTGAATTCTCTTTAATTTTAATAACTCTAGGAGTTACAGCAGGACACTTACCTCTAGAAATATTATCCTTAGTAACAATTGTAGGTCTAATAACAATTTCAGGTTCAACATATCTAATATCTTATTCAGATAAAATATACCCTTATCTAAAAAAATATTTAGGAATATTTGAAAGAAAAAATTTAAATGAAAATAAACACCCTTCAAATAAATACGATTTAATCTTATTTGGTTACAATAGAATTGGATATGATTTATTAAAATCATTTAGAAAATTAGGTAAAAGATTCTTAGTAGTAGATTATAATCCTGAAACTACTATAGAACTATCAAAAGAAAAAATAGATTGTATGTATGGTGATGTAGATGATGAAGAATTCTTAAATTCATTAAATCTTTCACAAACAAAAATGGTAGTTTCAACAATTCCAGAATTTGAATCTAATTTATTATTAACTAAAAAAATTAGAAGATTGAATAAAAAAGCAATTATAATTTTAGTTTCACATAGTGTGGAAGAAACTCATCAATTATACAAAAGTGGAGCAACATATGTAATTCTTCCTCATTTCTTAGGAGGAAGTCAAGCAGCTAATATGATTGATAAAAACAAATTAAATTTATCAAAGTTCCTAAAAGAAAAAAATAAGCATCTTAAATATCTTAAAGGTAAAAAAAGACTAGGTCATGAACATCCTAAAACAGAAAAAAATAGATAAAATCTTGTTTATAAACCTCTTTTTCTTATAAAAAATATGCCTTCAAAAAAACAACTTAGATCTGCTAAGAAACTGACAAATATAAAGAAACAAAAAGGAAAATATCCTGAATTACTTGACAATATAATAGAAAGTTCTGACATTGTTTTAGAAATTTTAGATGCAAGATTTATGGAAGAAACAAGAAATCTTGAAATTGAGAAATTAATTATTAAACAAAAAAAACAAATAATTTATGTTCTAAACAAATCAGATTTAATAGATAAAGCAAAAACAAATCAAAATTTATTAAAAGAAATTAAACCCTATATTTTTGTTTCAGCAACAAATAGAGTTGGTGGAAAACAATTAAGAGATAAAATAAAAGAACTTACAAAATCCATAAAACCTCTTGATAAGCAAAGATTTTCCATAGGTGTTATAGGTTATCCTAATACAGGTAAATCCTCAATAATTAATTTATTAATAGGTAAAAAATCAGCTAAAACAGGTTCTGTAGCAGGATTTACAAAAGGATTACAAAAACTAAAATTAACAAGAGATATTGTTTTAATAGATTCGCCGGGAGTAATTCCACGAGAAGAATATTCTAATACAGATGTTTCAAAAATAATTCATCACACAATGGTTGGAGCAAGAGATTCTAATAAAGTAAAAGATCCTGAATTAATAATAGCTCAACTAGCAAAAACATATCAAAAACAATTTGAAGAGTTTTACAATGTAGAAATCACAGATTCTGAAGATCTAATCGAACAAGTTGGAAGAAATAAAAATATTTTAAAAAAAGGTGGAGAAGTTAATGGAGATCAAGTTGCAAGAAAAATAATCAAAGATTGGCAAGAAGGAAAGATAAAACTATAAAAACAATTAAATCAATAACTTAAGATGAAAAAACAAACAACAATATTTATAATAGCTATAATTTTAATAATTGGAATAATAGCGATAACTAAAATGGATTCAACAAGCAACACAGTAAAATTTGAAACAAATCATGGAAATATAATTATAGAATTATATTCAAGAGAAATGCCAGAAACAACAGATAATTTCAAAAATTTAGTTAAAAGTGGGACATATGATGGTGTAATTTTTCATAGAATAATTGATGGCTTCATGCTTCAAGGCGGAGACCCAACAGGAACAGGTATGGGGGATCCGAATATACCAAAAATACAAGATGAATTTACAAATTCAAATTTAGATCAAAACAATAGGGGAACAATCTCAATGGCAAACGCAGGACCAAACACAGGTTCAAGTCAATTCTTCATAAACTTAGTAGATAATAATTTCTTGGATGGCAGACATCCAGTATTTGGAAAAATTACAGAAGCAAGCTTTAGTGTAATAGATGAAATTGCAAAAGTTCAAACAAATGCACAAGATAAACCTCTAGAAGATGTTGTTATTATTAAAGCTAGTTTTATTTAAGCTGTAAGATCAGTTCCGCCAACAACATATTTTTTAACTATATTAAAGTCAGGAAGACAATCTTTTTCTTGAACCTTCTTCTCATGAATACTAATAATTTTATCTAATCTTGATTTTGTTCCATATACTACACTCTTTTTTATAAAGTCGAGAGTTTCATACACAGTTACATTCTCTAAATGAATAGACTCAGAAGGAGTTATATCTTCTAAATGTGCATCTACTCCTATATAAGTAATGCCGTTTCTCATATCAAATATTGAATATTTATCATTTTTCATGTTTTTATCATCTTTTTTCCATTTTTAAGCATTATACTAATAGTCTCTATATTCTCTTAGTGTTGTCACCCCCAGTAATCCAAAACCTTTAAAAGATTATTTTCACTTTTTAATTCACTTAATTAAATCGAGGTCAAACATTTATGGAAGAAAATAATGAACAACCAGGGAAAGTTGAAGAAGCTAAGCCCCAGGAACAAGCTCAACCAGCAGAACAACCTGTTGAAGCTCCTGCTGCTACAGAACAAGCACCTGCCGAAACACCTGCTCAACCAGAGACACCGGCACCTGCAGAAGAAGTTCCAAGCTTACCAGACAAACCTGAAACAGAAAGTGGTTCAGAAGATGAATTGGGAAGTGAAATTTCAGCAAATGCTAATGAGAGTAAAGAAGGTATAAGCGCTGAAACAGATCAGGCACAAACAGAAAAACAAACAATGGAAGAAGCAACCCCTGCACCTGCAACAGAACAACCTGTAGCACAAGCAGACACTCCTCCTGTACAACAAACACCTGTAGAGCCAGCCCAAGTAACAGAAGAAGCTGAAAAACCTGCTGAAGAAGCAAAACCAGCTGAACCCAAACCTGAAGAAAATTCTCAATAATTTTTTTTAATTTAACTTTTTTTTAACTTTTTTTTATCAACAACTTTATATATAATTCACACCAACAATTTACATGGGGTGGACAAAAGTAATCAGTGTTATGTTTACATTTATTTTAATAGGTATGCTAATCTTTTATTGGTTTGTTCCTTATGGTTCAATTGATTTTGGGATCAAAGATAAGAACTATAATTTCTCTATAGATAGTACAGATGAATCAGGGATGCAGTTTTACAAAAATCTTAGATATCAATATCCAGAAATTTCATACGAAATTGTAGATTGTCCCTTACAAAAAAGAGATAACATGTTAGAAGCTTTTAATTTAGTTTCTGAAAACACTATGCTAACTTTCCAAAGTTCTACTAACAATCCTGAAATAGGTGTTTCCTGTGATAGCACAACAAGAATAAATGATGGATTTTTTATAGCAGGTGAAGGAGGACCTGTTAATATAACTCAAACAACTAATTATAATATGATTTCTTACGGAACAGTTCTCTTATTAAAAGAATCATCATGTGGAACACCTAACATAGCAACACACGAATTACTCCATGCATTAGGATTTGGACACTCTTCTAATCAAAATAATATAATGTATAATTATAGTAAATGTTCTCAAACAGTTAGTCCAGACATATATAATTTAATCAATGAAATTTATTCAATAGAAAGTTTACCAGATTTAGCTTTTGAAAATGTTTCTGCAAATATGCATGGAAAATATTTAGATACAAATGTAAGTATAAGAAATCAAGGAATAATTAATGCAGTTGAAATTAATTTAAAAATTTATGCAGATAATAAATTAATAAAAACATTTGAAATAGAGGAAATAGATTATGGAGAAGGAAAAAAAATATTGTTAACTAACTTGTGGATATCTAAAATAAACATAAATGAATTAAAGTACTTACTAGAGTATAACTACCAAGAACTTGACAAGCAAAACAATCAGATTATATTGGAAATAGAAAACTAAAGATTAATCATCAAGATCTAAATCATCAATATTGCTATCAAACTCGTCCTCTTCTTCACGCTTTTTTGAAAAATTTTCACCCATTTTTTAAGCCTCGTTTTATTTGCTCTTTTAAGAAACAAATAGTTTTTAAAGATTTCTATGGGGAGATATATTGATTATAAAATAAGTGTTAAAATTATTAATTAAACAAAATATGGTTTGTTCCAAGTATTTTCTTTTTTCAATAAATAAGGAGCCTTATTTAAAATAAATTTATTAGCAGATTTTACTAACTTATGATCAGAATTATAAAAATGTAAAGGGCTCCAACCTGTTTCCAAAGTTAGAACATTATCTTCAATATTTTTACTTGAAAAATTACTAATAGAATTTGTTAAGTAATCTTCCATAACAAAAGACTCAATACTTCCAGAACTCATAATTAATTTTTTAATATTATTTTTTTTAACACCTAAGGAAGGATAAACCTTCATAAGAATTTCAAAAGAAAATCTTTCATTAGATAAAGAAAATTCTGCATTCTTTATACAATCCATAAAAATCATTTGACCTGCTCTATCTCCCAATATTTTAGGGAAGTTATGTGAAGACATACTATCTTTTGAATAAACCAAAAAAGGTCTATCTCCTATAAAAGATAAAAAAGATTTAACAAAATAATTTTTGACCAACTCTTTATTTTTAAGATCATTTAAAATTTTAAAATAATTAATATCTTGTGAATTTAATTTATAAATCTCAGTGATAGATTGTTCATGTTGAATTCTCTCTTTTTCTTCAGCCTCTTCTTCTGCATCCAGTTCCTTAGAAGTTGGTAAAGGAATTAATTCACCTGTATTACCCATTTAAAATAAAGTCAATTTCAATATATAAATATTATTGTGGTAAACTTATCTCAATCAATCTACCCAACCACCTCCACCAAACCAAGAATCTACACCATTATTAACAGGATCAAGATATTCTAATCTAGCACGAGAATCGTAATTTTTAATAGATAATTCTAAACTCTTAGGAATATTAACTACACTTTCAAAACCTTTTTCAGTAATTTCTCCCATAGAAATATTTTGCCAAAAAATTAATTTTTGAAGCTTAGAACTATAATGAGAAGTTCCTTGACTAACAACTCCTTTCTCTTGAGAATATCTAACATCTGAAAGACTACCTATTTTTATGGAAGAATCTTTTCTCAAAGGACTATCTAAGTACAATTTACCGTTTTCAGCCCTAATAAGAACATAGTACGTGCTCTTAAATCCATTTTTGGGATCAGCTATATTTATTTTTACCATAAAAAAGTATAATATTTTCTTTTTTAAATCTTGTTCTTTAAAAGAAACCAATCCCTCCGCCCAGATTCGAACTGGGGATCTCTCGGGCACTGCTTTTACACATACCTCGTGATCACTGGCTTTTGGGGCTTCATTTAATTTCCTATACGGAATATCCACCTTAGGTAAAACCTACAGCCAAGCGCTTTAACCACTAAGCTACGGAGGGCTGAAATTTAGAATATTAAAGAGTTTTTAAGGTTTGTTTTTTTAACATCGAACCAACCTTTGAAATCATCTGTAATCCTAATACCTCTTTCTATCTTATAACCTTTTTTAAGAAATTTTTTTCTATTAGGTTCAACAGACGATAATGCCTTTGGAGTTATTTGAAAATTATCAGAAGAAATCTTTGTTCTTATAACTCCCAAAGGATGTTCTGGAGAAGGTTTAACAGTTTGAATATTATCAAATCCATCTGGATTCATTAAAACTCCATGATGACCTAAAATACCTCTAGGAGCTAAATCGTCTTTAAATTTTTTACCTAATTTCAAAGAATGTTGTCTTCCTTTTGGTAAATTCATAGATACAAAATCAGAAACATGTAAAACAGGAAGAATATAATCAAATACACCATATAATGCATCAATCTCCACTTGTTTAAGAGTTAAAACAAATGTTTCAAAGTCTACAGGTTTTCCTTTAGAAGCAAAAGTATATTTATTTGTATTTACAATATATAAAGGCCCTTCTTTATTCTTATTTATCAAAGGAAGAGAATTATGAATCTTAAAATCTTTCTCTTCTCTTTTATCTTCACTAATATTAACAAATTTTCCATTAATTTTAAAGCCATCTTCAAGTTTAATTTGAGAACCTTCTAAAATTTCTGGCATTTCTGAAAAAGCTTTAGAAATTCTTTTATAATTTGACTTCATTAAACTTATTTGACCTATTGTATCCCTACCTTCATCAAAAATATATTTTAATATTTCTTTTTCCTTTCCTTTGGGCAAGCTTGTAGCAATATAAAGAGGATTACCTATTATATTTTCAGATAAATTATGAGCATCAATATATGTTTTACCTTCTGAAGAATAATCAAAAGGCTCTGTAGCAAAATAAAGAAATCTAAGTTCTGATTTAAAAATATCTTTTTTATTTTCTGAAATTATTTTTTTAAATAAACTGTAAGGAATTTTCCCATTAACACCCTTCAATGCTCCTAAACCACAATCAGGACACCTCACAGAACACCCTTTTGTTAATTCTACTCCCATTAAATTTCTAAATAAGAGTTGTTTTTGTTTTGGATTAAATTTTGCTAATTCGTTCTCTAAATTCATAAGAATACTTGGGTAAAAATTACTTATAAAGTTTACTATGAGTCATTACTATTTAGTTACACAATATACAATATCTTATCCAAAAAAAGAAAAGGGAAGATGTAAATGAAAATGAGAAACATGAAATACAATAAATTGCAAAATAGAAGAATTCACTTCATGTTTTTCTAAAAAATTTAAAACTCTTCTCACCATCTTAATATGTTAATAAAGAAAGAAGTTTTTAAAACCTATTCAAAACTTATCTTCCTTCTTCTCACCTTGCTCAGCCACAAAGAAAGCCCTATTAGATTGAGATTCGTGCATCTTACCATCTCTTTCATACATTGCAACAGATGAAGGCAATACAAATTTTCCTAATACACCTATTTTAGAATAAATAATATAATTCAGCATTCTTGTTTCCCCTGCTTCTAACTTCTCAAAATTCCATTCAATTCTTCTTGCTTTTTCATTAACTTTAGAAGGCATATCTCCACTAAATCTATTGAATATTTTCACCAGAGGAGGCAGCCTATCCACGATAGTCACTCTTTCTACATATTGCTTAGCATTTACAAAAACAGACACTTTCAATGCAAATTCTCCACCCTTTGCTTTTACAAAATGAACTCTTTTTCTTAAAACTAAATGTGTCCTAGTATATTGTTTAGTAAAAATTACAATTGCAACTATAAAGAAAATTATCAAAAATGGGAAAAACCAATTTGTTCTAACAACAATTTCAAAAGATTCACCAGGGTTAATTTCACTTGCCCAAGTATAATAAACAATCCCCCCATTTCTTTCAACACTATCTGGTTCAGGACTAAAACTTGTAAATAATCTTGAAAAAATATTTTTCTTAATTATTGTTTCAAACTCTTCAACAGAATTTCCATTATTTGTTTTAGTTACAATATTTGTATTAATTATAAATCCATAATTTTCTTCAGAACTAATCAAATTTTCTTTTTCAACAAACTTAATTATTCCTTCTAAATTTGCTTCCTTATCTCCTGAAATAATTTCTCCTTGTAAAGTATAAAATCCTGCTATTAATTGATTAAAATCACTTTGATCTAATTGCACTATAAAACTAGCTTTTTCATTTGGACCTAATTCAAAAGTTTCATCTAATTCAAAAAAAGCAGATGAAAACTTAGTATTTAATTCTCCAAAATCAAAATTAACCATATTTTGAATATAAACTTCAATAGAATTAGAATCAGGATCAACTTCTCCCGCACCTATTTCAAAAGCATCTTCAAAATCCACCACTCTAAATGTTAATTGTTTTTGTTGTTCTGTTCCGTCTTGTCCTTTTATATAATAATTAAAATTATAATTTCCTCTTATATTAAAATCTCCAATAGGTTCTAAACTAACTTGAATAATTTTAGAAGCTCCTTGTCCAATATATGTTGTTCCAATAGGATGCATAGTAAATCCTAATAAATTGTAAAATTCAAAATAATCAGCATCTCCTACATTAGTCATCTTTAATTCAAAAAGAACAGGTTTCTCTAAATCAACTACCAAAACCTCATTATCACTTAATTGTTCAACATTAACATTAACAGAAGACATAAAGGGTAATACTAAAAAAATCATAAATAGTAAACATAATATTTTTTTCATATTAATTTCATTGAAATTTTGTATTTAAGGATTTCGGTATTAAATCCATATCAATAAACTATCTACTTCTTTCCTTCTAAATCTAAATAAGCTTTTATTTGAGAACTAAACCCATCACACTTGCCTGCTAATTTATCTTCCATTTGTTCTATTCTAGAAGGAATAACCCATTTATCATAAATTTCTCTTAGAAATTTTTTAAAGCCACTATTTGAAAATTCCCCATTATAATCTCTTACTAAAGTACCTGAAATTTTAACTTTGACAGATCCCTTATTTGATTTTATTTTTGCACTTCCTTTTTGAATTTCAACTTCTTGAAGATCTAAAATCAAAAAACTTACTTTAATAACCCATTTAAAATAATCTGTTATTTTTTTAGTCCCTTCCCATTTAATTTCAATATTTTTAGAATTCCCAACTACTTGCTCTTTATACTTTTTTTCACCTAAATCTAAACCAACTTCTTCAGTCAACCATTCATAACAAAATTTATAATAATCCTTAAAGGAAAAAATTCCTTTATACTTTATTCCACTTGAATATATCTCTTCTTTTTCTGCCATAAAATTATTACTCTTTTTTTATTTAAATAGTTTTCTTGAATTGCTAAATCTAATTTTAAGTAGAATTTTTGCAAGATTCACAAATTAACATTCCATTTACTCTATATAAAATATCTTGAGAACCACATTCTTCACATATTCCTTCAGGAATAGAACTTTTATTTTGTGCTTTTTTTACCCTTTTTAATTTTCTAGCTTCTTCTCTTATCTCTGCTAATTCATCTAATTCTGGATAAATTTCAGGATTAAAATTTAAAATATCTTTAAGAGTAATCATTCCAACTAATTTTCCTTCTTGAATAACAGGTAATGTTGAAAACTTTAATTTCTTCATTCTTTTAACAGCATCAGATATTGAAATTGATGGTTTGATAGTAGCTATCTTTTTAGGAGAAATATCAACAGCCCTTATCCCTGCTAAATCTGCTTTAGATTTTTTAATTAAAGCCCATAAAATATCTCTTCTAGAAACAAGACCAACTAACTTTTTACCATCAACAACAAGAAGACTACCAACCCTCTTTCGAACCATTTTTTTAGCACACTCTAATAAATTTGTAGAAGTCTTAATTGTGATAGGTTTTCTAGTCATTATATCAACAACAAGTATGTTCTTCATACCACAAGATAGCTTATATTACTTATAAATATTGCTTTAAATTAAAAATGCGCGGACCGGGAATTGAACCCGGCTCACCTCGTTGGCAACGAGATATTCTACCAATAAACTACCCACGCTTAAAAAAATAAAAAAAAAAGAATTTAAAAATTTAAGTGTTCTACATTATTTGCTTAGTTATTCCAACTGTAATCACTAAAATCAAATATCCTAACAACATTAAAGGTGCAAAGAAAAATTCCATATATCCTGTGCCTTGAGCACTTGTGAATAATGGTACTGTTATTATTGCATCTAAAACAATTCCTACAACAAGAAATATTAATCCTAATACAAATCCATTAATCTTTTCTTTAGATTTATAATAAGATCCAGTTATCAAACTTGCAGCTATAATAAGAAGAATATAGTGTATTATGTATTGAAGAGTTTGCATATCTTTTAATCCTGGAACAAACATCATTATAGACCACCACACAAAAACTAATATCCACAACAAACCTCCAAATAAAATTGATCTCTTAAAGTTCATTTTTTTACCTCCTTTTGATTTAATAAAATGGTCCTACGAGGAGTCGAACCTCGGTTTTTTCGGTGTAAACGAAATGTCTTAGCCGTTGGACAATAGGACCTTAAAATACTCTACATAACCTTAATTAAAAACTTTTCTATTAATCTATTAGTAAACTTTAAAAGCATAAAATACATTTTGTCATTATGAATAAAAATAACAATTCTGACAATATCACAATTCCAGGAATGGAACTTGATAACAAATATTCTAATAAAAAACCAATTGTACCTGAAAATCCTACAAAAAACAAGAAAGATGTAGATAAAACAAAGAAAGATTTAGATAAATTAAAAAATTTTATCATTAAAAAATATCCTTATATTAAATCTATAAGTATTTTACCTCCTCAAGGAATAAAAGCATTTATTGATGAAGAAGAAGTACCAAAAGAAACTGAAAAATTTATGCAGTTGTATGTTGTTGTTCCTGAAGAAAAATTCAAACAAATACCAAAAATAAAAAGCGAAGTTGTAAAACATATTGAAACTTTAAAACAAAAAATATGGATTCAAGTAAAAACACCTGTAGATATTTGGGAAATATGTTTAGATAGTAAATTTGAACTATTTGGCCCTATTGCAATGTCTTTCCCACTTTATGATAAAGGATTTCTAGGTTCATTAAGAGTAGCTGAAATTCACAAATCATTAGTTGTTCAAAAATTTGAAAAATATGTAGTAAGTTATGTTATTGGTGGGAGTTTAGTAAGAGGAGATGTTAAAAAAACATCAGACATTGATGTATTTGTTATTATTAATGATACAGATGTGAAAAGAATGCCAAGATTAGAATTATTAGAAAGATTAAGAGGAATTATTTATCAATATATTGCTGAAGCTTCCGCTCTTGCAGGTGTTCAAAACAAATTAGAACCTCAAATATATTTATTAACAGATTTCTGGGAAAGTGTAAAAGATGCTCATCCTGTTATGTTTACATTTATTAGAGATGGTATTCCAATATATGATAAAGGAACATTCATGCCTTGGAAATCATTATTAAAAATGGGTAAATTAAAACCTAGTCCTGAAGCAATTGATATGTTCATGTCTATGGGTAATAATACTGTTGATAGAGCTAAAAAAACACTTTTATCTAATATTTTTGTTGATATTTTCTGGGGCATTACAACACCTGCTCAAGCATTATTAATGTTAAATGGTAATCCTCCTCCAAATGCTAAAAAAGAGCTTGTTCGAGATTTTAAAAAAGAATTTTTAAATACAAAAATGATTGAAAAGAAATATATTGATTTTATTGATAAAGTTGTTTCAACATGGAGAGATTATGAACATGGTAAATTAAAAGAAATATCTGGTAAAGAAATTGATGACTTATTATCTAAAACAGAAGACTATCTAAAAAGATTAAAAGAATTAAGAAAACAAATTGAAAAGAAAACACAAGAAAAAACAATAGAACAAATATATCAAGATACTTTCTCATTATTAAAAGCAATAGTAGGAAATAAATCTCAAAAAATAATAACAGAGGAATTTAATAAAAAGTTTGTTAAAAAAGGTAAATTCACACCTCAACATTTTAGAATACTTAAAAATATTATTAATGCTAGAGCTGAATTTAAAAAAGGAAAATCAAATACTAAAAAAATAGAAGATGCTAGAAAAGAATCTGTTACATTAATGAATGATTTAATAGAATATTCTCAAAGAAAAGATTTAGCACATTTAGAAAAAGGAAGATTTAAAGTTGAATTTAAAGAAAATGGAAAATCTCAAACAGCTGAATTATTAACATGTAATAAAGTTGCATTCTTATTTAATCAAAATAAAGTTTACAAAATAACAAACACAATTAAAGAATCAAACATGAAAGAAGTTTCAGAAGCTATTGAATCTAAAAAACAAAATCAATCATGTGAAATAAGTCCACAAATTTTCCAACTTCTAGAGAAAAAGATTGGTGAATTTAAGATTATCTTCTAATCATGAAATACTTATTTATCTTGGGGAGAAATCCCGAATTATCTACTGCAGAAATTTTAGCTTTTCTAAAAAGAAAAAATATTATTTCTTCAAAAAATGAAATTCATAAAAATTCCATGCTTATTGATGTTTCAACTAAACTTCCAGAGAATACTATAGATCATTTAGGAGGAAGCCTTGCTATTGGAGAAGTTCTCACAGATAAAATTAAAGATTTAGATAAGGAAGAACTTTATTCTGGAACAAAAAATAAATTTAATTATGTTGTATGGAATTTTTCAGAAGAAACTGAAAAATTAAGTGATTATTTGAAAAAAAGATTTAAAGAAGAAAAATTAAAAACCACTGAAAAAAGATTTGGAAGTTTTATTAAATTACAAAATGGAAAAAATATGCCTAATATTTCATCAAAAAAAGTAAGTCAACAATTTTTTGCATTTAATCAATTTTTTGGAAAAATAATTCAAACATGTGATTATCAAGAACTTGAAAAAAGAGATATGGAAAAACCTGTAAGAAGAGGAAAACTTGCAATCTCACCAAAAATTTCAAAGATAATGATTAATCTATCTTTAATAAAAAACAATCAAACACTTCTAGATCCATTCTGTGGTATTGGTGCCATTTTACAAGAAGCACTATTACAAGACTTAAAAGTAATAGGAATTGATATTGATAAAAGTGCTATCAAAGGTGCTAATCAAAATTTAGAATGGGGAAATTTTTCAACAAGAAGATATACCTTAATGAGAAAAGATTCTCAAAGAGTTAAAATACAAAATGTTAATGTATTAGTTGCAGAACCGGATTTAGGTGAAATTCTTAAAACAGTTGAAGATAAAAAAAAGAGAATAATTGTTAGAAAATCCTATTCTCGTTCCAAGGCAATAGAAAGAATGAGAAAATTTGAAGATCTTATGATAAATGTATTAAATAACTTACAAGATAATGTATCAGGAAGAATAGTATTTACATCCCCCTTCATAAAATGTTTTGATCATAAAAAAGAAAGAATAGGTTGCAATATAGATATTATTCTGCAAAGAACAAACCTCAAACAAATTGAAGGTTTTCCAATAAATGATTTTAGACAAGATCAAGTTACAGGGCGTCAAATCTTTGTTTTAGAAAAATAATTCCTCATCAAAACCTTTTTAAGCTCAATAATATCTAGAATATTATGGACATAAACATTCAAATAAATAAGTATAATATAAAAGTGATTAATGAAAGATATGTTGAATCTATTGGAAAAAGTCAGGAGAATCCTCAAGAAAAAGAATCTAATTTTCAAAAGAAAAATTTTTCTTATACAAAACAAGGTAAATCGCAGAAATTAGCTTCTCCAGATTCTCAAGGGAAAAATCTTGGAACTATAATAGATATCCTTGCATAACAAATCCGACACAACCTTTAAAAACTAATTTTCTTCTTAATTAAACATAGGAACAACAAAATGAAAGCAAAAGTAATACAATTTAGAAGAGGGAGAAAAACTATTCATGAAAGACACTTTTTAATAGAAATAGAAGGAACTTCAACAAGAAAAGATGCAGAGAAATTTGTTGGAAAAAATGTTGAATGGAAATCTCCTGCAGGTAAAATAATCAAAGGTAAAATATCATCTGCTCATGGAAATAAAGGAGTTGTTAGAGCTATTTTTGAAAAAGGATTACCAGGACAAGCTGTTGCAACACCGGTGGAGATAAAGTAAAATGGCAGGATTAAGAAAAGCATCTGCCTATTCAAAAAAGAAAGTTACACCTTATACAAGAATTAGTAAGAAAAGACAAAAATCATTTGTAAAAACAGTACCACATCAAAAAATTGTTAAATTCAGAATGGGAAACTCAGGATTGCATAATAAAGGAAAACTTCCACATGAATTAACAGTAATTTCTATAGAAAAAATTCAAATAAGACACAATGCTTTTGAAGCCTGTCGACAGTTTATCAATAAGAAACTAGAAAACAAATTTTCAGATCAATATTTATTTCGAGTTATTCCTTTTCCACACCATATTCAACGAGAAAATAAAATGCTTACAGGAGCAGGAGCAGATAGAATGCAAACAGGAATGCAATTATCTTATGGAAAATCTGTAGGTAAAGCAGCTATATTAAGTAAAAATGCAAGGATTTTTGTAATTTCTCTTCAAGAAGAAAGAAATCTAGTTTTTGCAAGAAAAATTATTAAACAGGTTAAATCAAAACTTCCTTGTAAAATCAAAGTTCTTTACAAAAATACAGCGAAGACAAAAACAAAAATTGCTCCAAAAATTAAGGCCAAATAACACCCCTTCTATACTATTAACTATTTAGTAGTAACACAATAGAAACATTTATAAAGTATAATTTTGTTGATTTATTATGGTTACAGACGAACAAACAAAAGAAGATGCAAGAACTCATGCGTTAGAAGTTTTAAAGAATCCAGTATATTCTAGTTTATCAGCATACAAAAATATATCTGATAGTAAAGATTTTGGCGAAATAGACAATGAAGTAATGGATAAATATCTTTATTTACCTTCATTAAAAGGTGCAAACGATTTACTTATTAAACAAATATTAAACTCTAGAGATAAAGGTAAAAGACTTACAGGAAATATTAATGAACAAAAAATTCTTGAAGAATCTGAAGCTATTACTTATAAAAATCTTCTTAATTTAAAAGTACAAGATATTGCAGATTTAACAGGTATTAAATTAGATAAAAAATATAAACAACAAGCTGACAAATACTTAAGTGATTTAAAAAAGGATGAACAAGGAATTTTAATTGAAACATATAATGCATATGCCTCTAGAATAGCTTTAGCAACTGCAATGACTCTAAATTCTCAAGATATTGCTCAAAATGGTCTTGAAAGAATTTTAAATCCACCAGCACAAGCTGAATAAATAATAAAATGAAACAACATCTTATAACAAAAAGCTTAGCAGATCCAAAAAAAGGTTCTAAAAGTAAATTAAGACATCTCTTAAAAGAAAACGGGTTTACAAGAAGATTTTTTTCAAAACCTGTTAATGAAACTTATACTAAAGAAAATTTTGAAGTAATAATCAAATCTACAAAAGAGCCTTGTCTTTCTAGAGCTCTATCTAACAAGGATTATGTTAAATTTCTTCAAGTAAAATATAATCAGTTTGATTCAGATATTGGAAAAGAGTTTAGAAACATTTGGTTCAAAGTGTCAAATTATGCTCAACCCAAATGCATAAATTTTCTTTAAACCAACAATCCTTACCCAACAATAGAATTAACCAAATCAGCCATTGTTCTTAAAAATTCTTGAGCTTTCTCTTGCCAATCATCAATTTCAACACCTTTCAAATCAGTAATATGTCCGTGAACTATTTTCTTATGAAGCATTAACAAATCATTATACCATTGAACATATTTCATCTTTAATTTTCCTTCATCTACAAATGTTTGTTTTAAATCTATAGGAAGATGTTCTGGAGAAGAAGGCATCACTTCTGCAGCTATCAAAGCTGCCTGAGCAGAATCAACCATTGACCAAAATAAACCCTCTATAGCACTTAACTCAGCAAGCCTGCTACGAGTTATATGCATTGGTGCTCTTTGTAATAAACTATAAATTGCTTCAGGACTAGGTTTAATCCTACCTTCAACAAGTAAATATTGTAAAGGCTCAAAAAATCCTCCAAAATCTATTAAAGCTTTTCCATCTCTTATAATATTAATTACAACAGGATCACCCCTCATTAAATCACTCCACCACGTACTTAACTTAATAGTATTAATATGAATTGAAATTTTGTAAGGATTTTGTTTAACAATTTTACCTAACTCTGTTCTATACCAAGCTATTAACTCTTGATCCCATTTAACAGAAACATCATCTAAAATTAATATTAAATCAATATCAGATCCTGCAACAGGTGTCTTTTTTACAGCAGAACCAAACAAAACAATAGACTTAATTAATTTATCAAATTTTTTATAAACTTTTACAGAAAAATCCATTCCAATATCATTTGAGGTTCTTAAATTCAATGTTGGAAATTTATCAAGATTAACTTTTTTCTTTTTTTTCTTTGAAATCTTTTTAGCTGAAACTAAAATAGGTTTCTTTTTTTTCACAACTCTTTTTTTAATAATTTTTTTCTTCGCCATTTCAACTCTTTTATATTTTAATTATGTTTTTTATGTTTTTAAATATTCTTAAATTACTCCATTCCTGTTCCACTCATTCTACTTCCTTGAGCACCCTGTCTTTGCCCTCCTAATTCCATTGGTAAATTAGAAAAACCAGCACCAAATGTTTCATAATTTATTTGAGGAAGCATTTGACCATATCCTCCAAAATATCCTTGCTGAAGACCTACAGATTGATTCCAATAGGGACTAGAATCCATTCCACTTGTATACATTGGACTCCCCATATTTTCAAAAGTAGTAGCCATCGGATTAATTCTAAATTGGGTCCACCAATTTCCAGCTTCAACAATCTTTCTAGCTTCTTTTCCTTTTTTTCCTAACTTTTCCATCATTTCTTTTAAAGGGACATTTCCCATTCCCATTGGAAGTTCAACATTTTCAACTCCAAAATTGTCAGAAAGATGAACATGTTTTAAATAAGGTGCAATAATTTCAGTCTCCTTAACAACATCTTTCTCAGTAAAACCACCTTTTCTCAATTGATTAATATGTCCCACATCCCATGTCACCCCAATCATTTTTTCTGCAATTTCTTTAGCTTTTCCTTCATCCATGCTTTTTTCATTTACCATTTTTTTAGCAAATTTTTCTCTAGAAAGTTCAACCATATTTTTCAAATCCTTTCCACGAGATAATCCAAACATTCCTGCAGGAGGATTTTCAATACTAATTATAGGAGAAGAATCCCCATATTTTTCATATGCTTGAAAAGCTGTATTTGCAAAAGTTTGAGTAGATTTTTTCATTGCAAAATCTTCTAATTTAACATGAACTTTTGGAGAATTTTTCATAGATCTTAATCCTTCCATTAAACTTTGAACAGCTTTAGATTGGACAACAGGATCACGTGTTAAAATAAGTTTATTTTCTGTAGGGTGAGGTGCATGGAGATTTCTTAAAAAATCCTTAGACATATCTGAAAGTTGTTCTTTATCTTCATCAGAACCATATTTATATGCTCTATCATATAATGAAGAAAGATGTGTTTGTAAATCATCTAATTGAGCTGAGGCATTTTGTGCTCTTGAAAATACTTCCTTTTCAGGAGCAGTTAAATTATTTAAATAATCTATATCCCCCATATCAATTCTTTTATAAATTTCTTTCGCATTAGCATAAGTATTATCTAAGATATTATCTGTCATATGTTTAGCAGCTAATAATTGTGAAAGTTTATCACTCCATTGAGAATCGTTTGTAACCTTAACTTGTTTTTCAGGAGTAAGAATTTTTGATACCACTTTTCCTTTTTCATTAAGTTGCCCAGGATAATATTTTTCTTCTCTTTTTGCAGCATGCATTTGACCTGTTTCTTGATCAAGGATTAACATTTTATGAGTTTCTTCCTTGTTAGTTATTCCTCTTTCTTCTCTTTCTTTTTTAGAAATTTTTCTTACTTCAGATGCAGGCAACATTCCAGCAGAATGAAATGTTACAGGAGCACCACCATTAGGATTAACTTCATGAGCAGCCTCCATAGCTCTAAGCATTTGTCTTTCAACAAGTTCTCTATTTGTTTCTGTAAATCCTTCTTTTGTCAATCCAGAAGGTTCAACAAGAGGACCATGAATAGTAACTTCTGTACCTGTTAATTTAGCTAATCTATTAGCTTCTTTCAAATGTTGTTTAGGAACAGTATCAATAAGTTCAGGACTAATTAAAGATAATTCAATATGTTTTTGACCAGGAGCTAATTTAGTATTAATTTCTTGTAAAATATTTGCAGAACGAGGATCTGTAGAAAGACCTAAAGTATTAATATCTGACCTATAACCTACAAACCCTTCTCCAGAACTAGGTTCTAAACTAGAGTAACCTCCCTGATATTCTGGAACAACAAAATTTGACTCATCTACCATTCTCTTTTTATATTTAATTTAACTATTTTATATTTATTAATTTACCTACTATCTTTTTCCATATATTTTTTATTATCAGTATCTATTGATCTAAAAACAACATCAGATTCACCAATCATTTCACCAAAACCTGCTCTTGAAGCCATTGGATCTACAAAACTTGCCTTCATCATATCTTTAGATATATCTTCCATAACAGGTCTTAAAGAAGTGGGTTCAGCACTTACATTTTTATCAATATACATATCACTGTTAGAACTTTCAATATATTTTGGTTCATTAGTAATTTTTTGTGACCTATCCTCAGCCTTAGGTGAAACAGCAGAACCAAAAGGATTAATATTTTGTTCTAAATTAGATTGGTCTGAAAGACCTTGATCTTCTAATAATACTGTTGAATGGTCAACATTAACTATTTTGCTAACAAAATTATCAGGTTTCCAAGGATTAACTTTTTCTTTAACAATTTTTTTATCTTTTTCTTTGTTAGAATTTTCATTAACAATATCTAATAATAATCTTCCTCTAAGTTTTTTCCATTCTTTTTCTAAATCTTCACCTTTATTTTTCATTGAATATTAAAGAATAAGAAATATATAAAATTATTTAATTTATATTCTTAAGTATAACTTTGCATACCATGTGCTTTTTTATATAAATCATAAATTAAAAATGCAGTATCTTTTGAAGTTCCTTGCACATAAGGTCTAATATGATTAGCTTCAATATAATTATCAGATAAAACCTCAACTTTTTTAGGTTTAGATTCTTTTTCTTTATTTGTTTTTTTAGATGAATTAGATTTTTTATCATAAAATCCAAATAAAGCTAAAAAAGGATTTGATTGATCTTTTGATTTATTATTATTCTCACTTTCTTCAGAATTTTCAAGTTCATCTAAAAAGAAATCTATTTCTTCTTGCATATGGCTAAGACTTTCAGAAGTTGAACCATCTATTAATTTTAAAACATCTGCAACATCTGATTTATCCATTTCTTCATTTAATTTATCTAACTCTTGTTTATTCAAACCATAAGAATGAAAATTCACATCTACAAGACCTCCAAAAGCATAATGTTGTTGTTGCTGACCAACTTTTTGAGGAATTCCCCTAAATTTAAAATCAACTAAAACACAACCGAAATATTTTCTTCTTGTTTTCAATTTTGCAAAATCTTTAGGAAGCTCTCCTTGAATAGATAATTGTTTAACATCTATAGAACTTTTACCTAATAATGTAAGCTCTAAAATAATTGTATTAAATGCCTTTACTAATGCAGGTTCTCTACCCATATCTTTTGATTCAAGTTGTTGAGCAGCTTTTAAATAAGGTTTAGCCCATCGAGAATAAAGTTTTAAACTATTTACTTGACTTTTCAAATAACTTCTTTCCAAACTATATCTTTTTCTAAGCTCAACTTCGGAACCTTTTACCCAAATATTAAATTCTTGCCATCTAGGAATTATCATTCTCTTTACACGATCATTTAAATCTAAAGTATTAATTTCTTCCATACTATTTACAACTAAAAAAGCATCTATCAAAGTCTGATAACCTGCTTGGCCCAATGCCATAGCCTTAATACTAGAATTTCCTTTTGCCATATCAACTTTATCCATCCAAAGTTGCTTTAATGATAAAAGAGCTCCAGATTCTTTACCTTTCTCTTTTAAATCATCATAATATTGTAATCTCATTTTAAGATCTCTCAAATCATAAATAATATTTAATACACTTCTCAAAACAGTATTAACATCCCCTAACATTTTTGTTCCTTGTTGTTGCATTATACTTGATCTTTGACCCATTTCAGAAAAATGACCAGAACCTGGTGAAGAAGAAAAATTATCTGTAAGTTTTTCAGTAGTAAGTCCCACAGTTCCCATCATATCTAATATGAAAAAATAAAGAGGTTCAAGTGTTTCAGAAGGAGAATCATATACTATCTTATATGTAGAATCTCCTTTAGGTTTAACTTTTTCTGCAGGAATATTTTCAGAAGAACCATATTTTTTTAATAATTCTTTTCCATTTACAGCATAAAGTTTTGGATTAATCTTTCCTATTAGTTGTTGAATTGTAGCTACCACTTTTATATTCTCTTTTAATTTAGTATAAAAAGGATTATTAGTTTAAAAAATCTTTCTAACATAGCTAAATTTAAAAACATAAATTAATTGTATTTATTATGGGTTTATTTAGAAGAAAAAATAAGGTGCTTGATTTAACAAAAAGATATGAACAACATCAAGAAAAGTTAAATCATATGAAAGAAGAAATTAAAGAACAAGAATCTTCATCATCTACTCCTTTAGGTTCTGCATTTAATATGTTTGGACCTGCTACAACTCAAAATTCTACAGAAGAATATCAAGATTTATCAGGAGATATGGATGAAAAAAGAAAAAAATTAACAAAAAGAATCATGGACATGACTTCTAAAATAGAAGAATTATCAAATCAAATTTATCATCTTGAACAAAGAATAGAAGTTCTTGAAAGAAGAACCGATTCAAATAGATACTAATTCTCAATTGTTTTCCACGAAGGAAAAATAAAAGAACCTTTATTTATCTGAGTTATAGTTAAATAATCTGGAGAAAGATCAATTGGAAACAATGTTCCAATAGTAAGATGTCTTTCCTTAGAATCTTCAGAATACAAACTAAAAATTCTATATTTCATTAATCCATGTTTAAAATAACATTCTCTAGAACTTACAAAAACAACACCCTTTTCTTCTACAAATTTTTGAGAAGATTCATAATAACCATTATTAAAACTAACAATAGAACCTACTGATCTAAAAACATTCATGTTTCTATCTTGAATATTCAAAAAATTACCAATTAATAATTTTGAAAGTTTACCAATTTTTTCTCTAGAACTTTTTTCATAAATTTTAGCATCAGAACCAATAGGATAATTACATAAAATTTCTTTTCTAGTTATGTCATCCCACATAGCACTAATTAACTCCTTCAACTTAAAAAGATAATTATACCACACAATAACTTTTATTAATCCTCTTTCCTATTTTAAGATATGAAATTAATCTTAATATATGGGCCTCCTGCTTCAGGGAAATTAACAATTGCAAACCAATTAAACAAGCTAACAGGTTTTAAAGTATTCCACAATCATATTATAAACGATCTTCTAGATGAATTTCTAAATTCAGAAAACTCTTATTATTGGAAAGTAAATACTGATTTAAAATTAAATATAATAGATGCCCTAGCAAAATCAAAAATTAAAGGGATTATTTTCACTATGGTTTATATTGGTAAAAAAGATATTTTTGGGTTAGCCACAAAAATCAAAAAAACAATTATAAAAAATAATGGGCAATTTTATACAGTAAAACTAGAAACAGATAAGAAAACAATTCTAAAAAGGGTTACAAATAAATCACGAAAATCTTTTGAAAAACTATCTTCAAAAAAAGAATTATTAAAATTTATCAAAGACTATGGAGTAAATAATAATATCTCTTTCAAAAATCAATTAGCAATAAATAATACAAAAACTTCTGCTAAAGAAGTTGCGAAACAAATAAAAAAACATTACAAATTATAATACTATGAAAAACTTTGAAAAAAAGATGAGAGCTTATGCTTTAAAAAATGCCTTAGCACATGATGGGAAAGCTCAGCAAGGTGCAATTATATCTTCTCTATTTCATGAAGGTTTAAAAAAAACAGATGTTAAAAAATATATTAAACAAATTTCTAAAACAATTGCAGCTGTAAATAAATTATCTCTTAAAAATCAACAAAAAGAATTTGAAGAATTAGAATCTTCAACAAGTGAAAGAGAAGTTCGTGAAGGTTTGCAAGAACTTCCAAATGTAAAAAAATCAGGAGTAATTATGAGAATTTCGCCTGCACCTTCAGGACCACTTCATATAGGGCATGCACTTGTATTTTGTTTAAACATGTTATACATTGAAAAATATAATGGGACTTTCTATGTAAGAATTGAAGATACAAATCCTGAAAATATTTACAAACCAGCTTATAGTATGATTAAAAAAGAATCTAAATGGTTATCAAAAAACAAAGCTAAAATAATTATCCAATCAGAAAGAATACCTCTTTATTACAAATATGCTCAAAAATTAATAAATAAAAAACATGCATATATTTGTGAATGTTCTCCAGATCTTTTTAAAAAACATGTTTTAAAAAAAGAAGATTGTGGATGTAGAGATTTAGAATTAAAAATCCATAAAGAAAGATGGAAAAAAATGTTAGATAAAACTTCTAAAGGTTACAATCAAGGCGAAGCTGTTTTAAGATTTAAATCACTTAAAGGTATGAAAGATAAAAATCCTGCTATGCGTGATTTTCCTTTAGCAAGAATTAATACTACAAAACATCCTCTACAAGGGAAAAAATACAAGGTGTGGCCATTAATGAACCTAGCTGTTACAACAGATGATATTGAATTAAAAATGACCCATATTATTAGAGGAAAAGATCATAGAGATAATGCACTAAGACAAGAAATGATATACAAAGTTCTAGGTAAAAAATTTCCTTGGGTAGGATTTATAGGAAAAATTAAATTTAAAGATATAAATCTATCAACAACAAAAATAAGACAAGACATCGACGCTGGCAGATATGCTGGATGGGATGATCCAGATTTACCAACACTTGCTTCTCTAAAAAAACAAAAATTTAAACCTCAAGCATTTTATAAATTTTCAGAACAAGTAGGTTTATCTGAAGTTGATAAAGTTATGGATAAAAAAGAATATTTTACACTTTTAAACGCATTTAACAAGGACAAATAAAAAGAAAACATTTTTATACTAAATTTATTTAAATAAATTATAATTAAACATATTAAACATAATATGAAAGGAGGTCAAATGATAAATAATAAAAAAGGGTTGTCCATGATTGTAAGTACATTAATAATCATATTACTTGTTCTAGTAGCTATTGGTATTATTTGGACAGTTGTTAGAAACGTGATAAATGAAGGAACAGAAACACTTGACATAGCAGCTAAATGTTTAGATGTAAATCTTCAAGTTACAGCTGTAACATGTGTTACAAATACTGGCGTTTGTCAAGTAACTACTGAAAGAAGTGCTGGAGGAGGAGCTATAGATGGTGTTAGATATGTTGTAAGTGATGGAATAAGTAGTACTAACGAAGATGGAAGTGCAATTGCAGAATTAGAAGTAGCAACACAACCTATTACAGAAGATGAAACAGGAGCTATAACAACAGCTTATGCTGCAGCTTATTTCCTTAATGCTGCTGGAGATAAAGAACTTTGTTCAGCAAGCCCTGATTTTACAAACATAGCAATTACTGCTTAATTTTTAGTTTTATTTTTTTTAACTTTTTATTTATCTTTTTTTTAATCTCTTATTGGAGATTTCCGATTAGGAATGTTTTTATACTACATTTATTTAAATAAATTATAATTAAACATAATATGAAAGGAGGTCAAATGATAAATAATAAAAAAGGGTTGTCCATGATTGTAAGTACATTAATAATCATATTACTTGTTCTAGTAGCT